>JAEEGJ010002059.1_pt1 | contig 156133 bp, 141 predicted proteins | sample 8958761 | NCBI WGS metagenome assembly JAEEGJ01 (sample SAMN16246546, study PRJNA631951) | gut metagenome | biome: gut microbiome; feature: rumen; material: RS-attached | host: Bos | place: Iran: Karaj | collected 2018-10
CGATAGGTGAGTGAAGTGGCCATGTCTTCTCAACGCCAACACCGTAAGACTCTTTTCTTACTGTGAAAGTTGTACGGTTGCTACCGCCCTGAATCTTCTTAACAGTTCCTTCGAAAACCTGAATTCTCTCACGGTTTCCTTCCTTGATCTTAGCGTGTACTCTTACAGTATCACCTGTGCTAAACTGAGGCGCATTAGCGTTCAGCTGCTCTTTCTCGAGCTCCTGGATAATTGTACTCATATATATTTCTCCTATTCAATGGACGTTCTTAATACACTATCTGTAACAGAGGACCGTCTGATTATCACAACGTACACTAATATAACACATAAACAGCCTATTCGTCAACACAAAAGATCTTTCGGCCCAAATCTTTCCGGAAGTATCTCCGGAAGGGAAAATGTCTTATATTCGTCTACCGATTTCGCGATTATAACAAGGAAATTATCCCTGCAAAACTCGCTCATAACCTGTCTGCAAACACCGCATGGAAAACAATAATCAAGTTCATCAGCGGCACTATGTCCTCCGACAATGGCTATTGCCTTAAAATCCTTAACACCTTCACTGACAGCCTTGAAAAAAGCAGTTCTCTCAGCGCATATAGTGGGTGTATAAGAGGCATTTTCTATATTACAGCCGGTATACACCTTGTCATCGCCCGCAAGAAGTGCTGCTCCGACATTAAAATGCGAATACGGCGTGTAAGAAAAAGCTCTCATATTACAAGCATAAGTTATAAGCTCTTTTATCTTTTGCTCATCCATACATAATACCTCGATTATCTGGAGCCCTTGTCGTAAGGAATACCCTCAGCCTTGGGAGCTCTTGAATTGGCAGATGTAAGTGCAAGAACTATAAGCGAGATGATGTAAGGCATCATATTGTATACGGATCCGGGTATATTGAGGGCTGCAAGGAAATCAAAGCCCGAATATACGTTGGAAAGCGCTCTGAAGAATCCGAACAAAAGTGCAGCAAGTCCGATATTAACAGGCTTCCACTGACCAAAGATCATAACGGCAAGTGCAAGGAAACCAAAGCCAGCAACACCGTTTTCAAACTTCCACTCACTAACACCGGCAGTTATGTACACAATTCCGCCGATACCTGCAAGAAGTCCGGAAATAAGCACTCCCGCCCAGCGCATTGTATATACATTTATACCCACACTGTCGGCTGCCTGAGGATGCTCACCGCAGGCCATGAGTCTGAGTCCGAATCTTGTCTTGTAAAGCACGATGTATGAAGCGATAAGCGCTATCAAGGCAACAAGCATAAACCAGTTGAACTGGAATTTACCGATATTTACGACAAGTGCCTTCTTAGATGTTACATACTGAACAGTTGAAGAAACGTTGTCGGGATTCTCAGCGATGTTGATCGACTTAACAATAACGGTTGCAGCCGCAGCGGCAAGCATGTTAAGAGCGGTTCCTACAAGTGTCTGATCTGCCTTAAAGTTGATGCAGGCAAATGCAAGAAGCATTGAATAGATAACACCGCACAATATTGAAGTACCAAGTACCGCAAGTACGATCAAAAGCTTGGGAAGTGAAGGATTGATGTACTTAAGGGTAAGTGCTCCACCGAGAGCTCCTATAACCATTATTCCTTCAAGTCCGAGGTTGATAACACCCGAATGCTCTGAGAAGCATCCGCCGAGAGCAACCAGTATCAAAACCGAGGCAAACAAAAGTGTATATTGAAGAAGTAATACCATTATTTGTTACCTCCTTCTGCATTATTCTTTTTATTTCTGATCCTGCTGTTTAGGAAGTACTTAAAGAACAGTACGAAACCGCAGAGATAGATGATGATCGCCGAAATGAAATCGGAGATCTGTGAAGGATAGATATTCTTATCAAGATAAGATCCTCCACTGGTAATGTGCTGTATAAAGTACGAAGCAAAGATTGTTCCTATAGGATCAAGTCCTCCCAGGAACGTAGCTGCGATACCGTTAAAGCCCATTCCCGGAACGGATGACTGTGTTACGGACCACTGCTCATATCCCGTAAGGTAAAGGAATGCGGCACCGAGGCCCGCAAGAGCACCTCCGATAAAGAGTGTGAGAATTATATTTCTCTTCTCTTTCATTCCGCTATACTTTGCAGCATCTTTGGCAATTCCGGTAGCCTTGATCTCATAGCCGAATACTGTCATTGAAAGGATTACCTTAAGAAGCACAGCTATAAGAATGGCAAGCGGGATCGCTATAGTAACGTATTTATTGTTTGAGAAGAACTTCTCAAGTCCTATTGAAGGTAAAACAGCAGCTTTGTTTGTGCTTGCAAGAGTTACCGTATAAGGGCTCGCTGTTTCTTTTACCCCTGAAAGGAGCATGTTAACCGTATAAAGACCTATCCAGTTAAGCATGATACCTGAAATAACTTCGTTAACGTTAAGATATGCCTTAAGGATACCTACAACGACACCGAAGATACCGCCTGCAACGAATGCGGCGATAAGGCATACATACCAAGGAAGTCCGAGCTTAAGAGCACAGAAAAGAGATGCTCCGGCGCCCGCTACGTACTGTCCTGCAGCTCCGATATTGAAAAGGCCTGCCTGATAACAGAACTGGATTGAAAGCGCACACATAAGAAGAGGCGCAGCCTTAACAAGTGTATTACCAAAGTACTTAAGTGCAGCTGCCTTGGTAGGATAAGTGAAATAGTTCTTTATGATAGTGATAATAGCTTCTGTCGCACCCTTTGCATTGATAAAAAGAAGTGCGATATAACCGATCAAAAGACCGAATACGATACAAAGAAGTGATGCAAGTATTGACTGCACAGCAGGTCTTGCAAAGAAGCTTATTTTTTCAGTCGATTTATTTTCTGCAGACATTATGCACCTACCTCCTTTCTCTTGGCTCCGGCCATGTAAAGTCCGAGTTCTTCGGGAGTTGTCTTCTTGGGTTCAAACTCTCCTACGATCTCTCCCTCGTACATTACGAGGATTCTGTCTGAAATGCTCATAACTTCTTCAAGCTCAAGCGAAACAAGAAGAACCGCATGTCCCGAATCTCTCTGAGCGATGAGCTGTTTGTGAATATATTCGATGGCACCTACGTCCAAGCCTCTGGTGGGCTGAACCGCAATAAGAAGATCGGGATTCTTGTCGATCTCTCTTGCAATGATCGCCTTCTGCTGATTACCACCGGACATGCTTCTCGCCAATGTAACAGCGCCCTGGCTGGAACGGATGTCGTACTGATCAATAAGCTTATCTGCATATTTGTTGATCTCGTTCTTTTTAAGGAAGCCTGCTCCTGTAGAGAACTCAGGCTCAAAATATCTCTGAAGCACAAGATTATATGCAAGTGAATAATCAAGTACAAGGCCGTGTTTGTGTCTGTCCTCGGGGATATGGCTCATACCGCTTGTTGAACGCTCTCTTATCGAAGCATGAGTAATATCTTTACCTGAAAGTTCTATCTTACCGGTTGTAATATTCTCAAGTCCGGATAATCCGTAAACAAGCTCTGTCTGACCGTTTCCGTCGATTCCGGCAATACATACGATCTCGCCTTCTCTTACGTCGAAAGAGACGTTCTTAACGGCATTGTTATGATGAAGCTTGGAAGGAACCGTCATATTTTCAACATGAAGGATAACCTTGCCGGGCTCCTTATCTTCTTTGGTAGCTACAAGCTGTACGTCACGACCGATCATCATTCTTGAAAGCTCTTCCTGATTGGTCTCGGAAATATTAACCGTACCGATGTACTTACCTCTTCTAAGAACCGAACATCTGTCGGCAACTGCCATGATTTCAGCAAGCTTATGAGAAATAAAGAGAATTGATTTGCCCTCTTTTGCAAGATTCTTCATGATCTGCATAAGCTCATCGATCTCAGCGGGTGTAAGAACCGCAGTGGGCTCATCAAAGATAAGTATCTCATTATCTCTGTAAAGCATCTTAAGGATCTCGGTTCTTTGCTGCATACCAACCGTGATGTCTTCGATCTTGGCATCGGGATCAACCTTAAGTCCGTATTTCTCGGAAAGCTCAAGAATCTTCTTACGAGCTACGTCCTTCTGCAGGAATCCGTGCTTAACCGTCTCATCACCGAGAATGATGTTATCGAGTACAGAAAAGCACTGAACGAGCTTGAAGTGCTGATGAACCATTCCGATACCAAGGTCATTGGCATCATTGGGATTGTTAATCTGTACTTCCTTTCCGTCCTTCTTGATAACACCTTCTTCAGCCTGATACAAGCCAAAAAGCACGCTCATAAGAGTAGATTTACCTGCTCCGTTCTCACCCAAAAGAGCATGGATCTCGCCTTTTTTCAGCTGAATGGTAACATTGTCATTAGCGATAATACCCGGGAAACGTTTAGTTATGCCAAGCATCTCAATAGCATATTCGCTGTTATCTGCCACTTTTTGTCTCCTCCATAAATTTAATGTACCTAATTGGTAAAAAGGACCGGAAGACTATGAATCTGCCGGTCCCTATCAGCTTAATAGCTGTTAAAAGCAAAATTACTTAATATTGCCCTGGAAGTTAACCTTAATGTTCTCAGCAGAAGGCTTCTCAGCTGATGTGTCGTTGGAAACTTTGATTGTTCCGTTTGCCATATCAGCAACAAGCTTGAGATAATCATCCTTGCTAAATGTATCGTTCCATACTGTTGAATCCTCAGGAAGTCCTACATAGTTAAGTGATGTGTCATCGCCTGATACAAGACCGAGATTCTCGATCTTTCCTGCGAACTTATCCCACTGTCCGTCTCTGATTGCTGAAAGAAGTGTGTTAACTGTAGCCTGAAGTCCCTTCATAGCTGAAGTAACTGTCATGCCTTTCTCATACATTCCGTCGATTGTAGGAGCCTGGTCAACGTCAACACCGATTACCTTGCCGCCAACCTTAGCAGCAGCCTCACCTGCAGATGTGAAGATACCACCGCCGCAAGCGAATACAACTTCTGTGCCACCCTGATACCAAGTATCCATAGCTGCTGTGATATCAGCATCGCCGTAGAACTGGTTACCGTAAGCGTAGTTAAGTGTTACGTCAGCGCCTACTTCCTTAGCGGCTGCGTCAGCACCCTGAACGAATCCGTAACCGTAACGGATAACAGCGGGAACTGCCATTCCACCGAGGAATCCGAGCTTTGTGAAGCCCATCTTTACTGCTGCGTAGCCTGCCATGTATCCGGGAAGCTCTTCCTGGTATACTGCAGAGAATACGTTAGCATATGTCTCATTGTTGAAATCTGAATCATCGCCCTCAAGATCATACTCTGAAACGTCAAGAGCAACGAACTTTACATCGGGATACATGTCAGCTGTCTCTTTGATAGCTCCTGCAAAAGCGTAGCCGGGCATAACGATTACGTTATAGTTATCAGCTACAGCCTTGTCGATCATAGCTACTCTCTCAGCGTCTGAATCGCCTTCGGGCTTGTAATATGTGAAGTCACATCCGTTAGCCTCTGAGAAAGCCTTACATGCCTCGTAAGTTGACTGGTTGAATGACTGGTCTGTAATGTCACCGTAGTCAGTGATCATTGCAACTCTCATGTCAGTAGCAGCAGCTGTCTCTTCAGCGGCAGGTGCCTCTGTAGCGTCAGCAGCTTCAGTAGTCTCAGTAGTCTGTGCAGGTTCTGATGTTGTAGCGGTATTTGTATTGTTAGAACCGCAGGCAACAAGAGAAGCTACCATTGATGCAGCCATAATTACTGCAAAAAGTTTCTTTTTCATAATTGTCCTCCATTATTTTATGATGTACTACTGTATAATAAAACCGTTTAGGCTTTATCCGATGCAATAAGGCGTCTTACCGCCTCAATGGTGGTCTTGTACACCACTTCCATGTCATGAGCCTGTGGATTGGGAAGTCCCTTCTTGGCTCTTTCCTGATTGGCAACAACGAGCATAACAGCTCCCGTTCTTGCTCTTAAATAGTCTCCTACTACAAATAATGTGGATGATTCCATCTCAGAACATAGTGCTCCGCATTTGATCCATGCGTCCCACTTGTATAAAAGCTCGGGTCCTACAGGCTTGGTCTCAGGTTCATGCTGACCAAAGAATGAATCCTTACACTGTACAACACCGACATGATAATTTGCTCCGGCCTTCTTGGCGCCTTCTACAAGAGCACTAACAACATCAAAGCTTGCAACTGCAGGATATTCAATGGGGGCATACTCTTTGGATGTTCCTTCCGCACGAATAGCGCCGGATGCGATCACGATGTCGCCTCCGATAACATCCTCCTGCATACCTCCCGAGGTACCCATCCTTATGAAAGTATCGGCTCCGCACTTCCTGAGCTCTTCTACAGCTATCGCGGTAGATGCGCCTCCGATACCGTGTGACATAACGGTAACCTTCTCTCCGTCCAAGGTTCCCGTATAAGTATTATATTCTCTATTATAAGCAATAAATTCAGGATTATCAAAAAGCTTGGAAATAGTCTCACATCTTCCGGGATCGCCTGTCAAAATAACGTATCTTCCTACGTCTCCGGGTTTAACATGAGTATGATATTGATATCCCGCACCCTCAGTATAATCGACCATATTCATTCCTAACCGCTAAATATTGATATTAGCAATAGTTTAATCACAATATAACTAATAATAATTATATCACAGAAGTCCGTCCATGACATGAATAATGATCTTTTTGTTTTTTATATCTATTTCTTTCACGCAATCCTTGATGGCAGGGATATAAATCTTATTGCCGTCACCTGTCTCCATCTCGTATACATCGTTGGCTCCGGTCTGGATAACATCCGTAAGAACGCCCAGCTTGTTGTCATCTTCATCGACAATATCAAGTCCCAGCATATCGGCAATGTAGTATTCACCGGGATTAAGCTTAATGGCATCTTTCCTGTCGATAGTAAGCTCACAACCTCTGAATTTCTCTACATCCTCGATTTTATCGAACTGCTTAAATTTCACTATCACAAATTTCTTAAAAAACTTGGCGCTCTGAACGTCAAGCAAGAGCTCTTCGCCTCTCTGAGTGTGAAGAGTTACTTTTTTAAGTTTTTTAAATCTATTGGGATCTTCCGTTGTGGGAAATACATTAACTTCACCGTGAAGACCGTGTGTTGAAGCAACAACACCAACCTGAAATCTATCTGTCATACAATTCTCCGTCAAATACTCTGTTCCGAATCCGGATTCTTTTTCTTTCTTCTTGGCTTCTTGGGAGGCTTGGGAGGATTCTCTTCAATGTATTTCTCGTAGAGATCCGGCCTTCTCTCCTTAGTTCTTATTATAGCCTGTTCAAGTCTCCATTCATCAACTTTTTTATGATCTCCGGATAAAAGAATCGGTGGAACCGACTTCCCCATCCACTCTTCGGGCCTTGAATACTGGGGATATTCAAGAAGATTATTGCTAAAGCTCTCCGTCATCGCGGATTCATCATTATTAAGAACGCCCGGAACAAGCCTTGCGATCGCATCGATCATGACTGTAGCAGGGAGCTCACCGCCCGTAAGCACATAATCTCCAATTGAAATATAATCCGTAACTATCTCTTCAAGAACTCTCTCATCCACGCCCTCATAATGTCCGCATAAAAAGATAAGGTCATCTTCCTTGGACAATTCGCTTGCAAGCTTCTGGTCAAAGACCTTGCCCTGCGGAGTGACGTATATGACTCTGGGGTTCTTGGTATCACTCTTTTTATTTTGTTCGATCTTATCTTTTATTGCAAGATAACAATCATAAATAGGCTGTGCCTGCATAAGCATGCCCGCACCGCCTCCGTATGTATAATCATCAACCTTGTGATGCTTGTTGTCATTGGAATAATCCCTGATATTGACCGCTTCAAAGGAAATATGTCCCTTGTTAATGGCTCTTCCAAGAATACTCGTTGAAAGAATCTGTTCGATCATCTCGGGAAACAAAGTCATAATATGAAAATTCATAATAATCCTTTTATAAATTCAGAGGTAAAAAAGAGCCGAATAAGAGTTTCCCCTATTCGGCTCATTGTTCGTAAATAAGTCTTAAACAATCTCCACATCAACCTTGATGTTCTCTCTGGTAGATGCTGCCTTAACAACAGCTCGTATAGCCTTTGCGATACGTCCCTGTTTGCCAATTACCTTGCCCATGTCAGAAGGTGCAACATGAAGCTCGATCATATAATTGCGCCCGTCTTTCTTCTCGGAAACAACAACTTCATCCGGATTGTCTACAAGCGCTCTAGCGATTACTTCAACTAATTCTTTCATTGTTTTACCTCCGGCGTAAGTAATTATATGTATATGACATGATATACGGATTGCTCCACTTTGTTCTCGCAATCCTGCAAACATTCGGAATTCGCATTATCATGCTTCTTCCTCATGTTTGTTCGGGTCACAAATTCAAAATGCTTATCATGTAAACATGAACGCATTTTCGACTTTGTGACACCTATATCATTCAATTACTTGCTAATGCCGGCCTGTCTGAACAACTTAGCAACAGACTCTGTAGGCTGTGCACCGTTAGCGATCCACTTCTTTGCAAGCTCCTCATCAACCTTAACTGTGCTGGGATCTGTGTTGGGATCGTATGTTCCGATCTCCTCGATGAACTTACCCTGTACAGGGAACTTAGAATCAGAAACGATGATTCTGTAGAAAGGAACCTTCTTCTTACCAATTCTCTTTAATCTGATCTTTACTGCCATTTTAATTTTCCTCCATTTAATAAATAAGATAGATAATAAATGTCTTTTTATATGTGTGAAACAGCTGTGTGCTGCATGACATATCATAATTATTAGTTAAAAGAACTTGTTTCCGCCGAACATTCCGCCAAGGCCGCCCATTCTGCCAAAGCCTCCGCGCTTGCCGCCCATAAGTCCCGGCATCTGCTTCATCATCTTCTGCATCTGCTCAAACTGCTTGATAAAGCGGTTTACATCGGCAATATCATTACCTGAACCCTTAGCGATCCTGTGCTTTCTCTGAGGAGACATAAGCTTGGGATTCTTACGCTCTTCGGGAGTCATCGAAAGAACGATAGCCTCCATCTTGGCAAGTTTCTTTTCATCGGGGAGCATGTCATCGCTCACCTTACCCATTCCGGGAAGCATACCCATGATTGAAGAAAGGCCACCCATGTTGCGCATCTGCTTCATGCTCTCGAGATACATCTCGAAATCAATCTTGCCCTTCTTCATCTTGGACGCCATCTCTCTGTCCTTCTCGGCATCTCGCTCGGCATTGGCTTCAACTGCCTTGTCGATAAGACTTAAGACATCGCCCATACCAAGAATACGGCTTGCCATTCTGTCGGGATAAAACTGCTCAAGATCTGAGAGCTTCTCACCCATACCTACAAAAAGAATGGGCTTTCCCGTAACTGCTTTGGTTGAAAGAGCCGCACCACCTCTGGAATCACCATCCATCTTGGAAAGGATGATACCGTCGATTCCGACTTTCTCGTCGAACTGCGATGCAACATTAACCGCATCCTGACCTGTCATGGCATCCACAACAAGGAGCGTCTGATGAACGGTTACGGCTTCCTTGATATCCGTAAGCTCCTTCATCATCTCTTCATCTATCTGAAGACGGCCTGCTGTATCCAAGATAACAACATTGTTGCCGTTCTTACGAGCCTGTTCTATCGAATTCTTAGCAATCTCAACAGGGCTTACATCCGTGCCCATTGAGAAGAAATCAACTTCCTGCTTGCCTGCGTTGATCTGTAACTGATCGACAGCGGCAGGTCTGTAAATATCGCCTGCAACAAGAAGCGGCTTTCTGCCCTTCATCTTAAGCTTGCCGGCAATCTTAGCTGCGGTTGTTGTCTTACCTGCACCCTGAAGACCGCACATCATGATGACTGTGATCTCATTTATAGGAAGCAGCGAGATTTCGGTAGTCTCGGAACCCATAAGGGCAGTCATCTCTTCATTAACTATCTTGATGACCATCTGTCCGGGATTAAGTCCGTTAAGAACATCCTCTCCGACAGCACGCTCCTGAACGGAACCGATGAACTGCTTTACAACCTTGAAGCTTACGTCAGCTTCCAAAAGGGCCATCTTAACCTCTTTAAGAGCTGCCTTTACGTCTTCTTCGGAAAGACGTCCTTTTCCTCTAAGATTCTTAAATACATTTTGTAATTTATCTGTAAGACTCTCAAAAGCCATTAATTATGTTAACTCCTCTATAATGCGACTTGATATCTCTTTGGTGCTCTTCTTAAGTTCATCCGTGGATAAAGAATCCGCGGAATCGGAAAGCTGCAAAAGCTCTTCCGCACTGCATTTGATTGCTTCAAATCGTCTTATCATGTGAAGCTTGTCTTCGTAACTCTGCAATGTCTTGGTACATCTCTTGATGAGGTCATGAACTCCCTGCTTGCTGATACCGTGTTCATCGGCAATCTCTGTAAGGGACATATCCTCATAAACGGCAGCTTCATATATGCTCTTTTGATGCTCTGTAAGAAGCTCGCCGTAAAAATCATACAACAAGCCCTGCTCTACGATTTTTTCCATATACCATCCTTTGGTCATTAAGACACATTGAATATAATAAACAAATAAATAAGAGGTGTCAAGTATTTTTTCTTGACACCTCGAAACTTAGATTTTAACGTCGGAAGGAAGAATTCCAAGCTGATTTTTAAACGCTCTGCTAAAAGACGAATAGTCTTTAAATCCGCTCTCGATACAGGCTGCTGTCGTCGGCATTCCGGATATGATCAGATCTCTTGCCTTAAGTATTCTCTTTTCCGAAATATATCTGTGAATCGAATATCCCGTTTCTTTCTTAAACGTACGCATCATATGATATCTGCTCATATAGAATTTATCTGCCAAAAGATCTATCGAAAGATCGCTGCCCAAATTATCCGTGATATATTCTATAAGCTCTATTACTCTTCTGTTGTAGCGTGCCTCAGCACCGAAGGCTCTTTCTTCCGAAATACATGCTTTATTAAAAGCTATAAGCATCTTAAGAACATCAAGCCTTGTCGTAAGCTCACCCGCATATTCAGAAGACTCTTTTGCCATATCATCTTCTATCAGCTTGAGCATATCAAGAAGCTCCGCGCTGATATTGGCTGAAAATCGCGCAACATGACTGTCTTTTTCGGCAGAAATATTAAATGCATCCAAAAGGCCGTTGCTTTCAAGAAAACTATGGCTCAGATACAGGATAATCCTGTCATATGTTCCACCGTCACTTGATACAACCGGTCTGTGAATATAGAACCTGTTAACCAGCACAAAATCGAAGGGCAAAAGCTCATACTCCCGTCCTTCGATCATATATTTAACGTTACCGTCAAGTATCAGTATCAGCTTATGGAAATCGTGATAATGATACGGTATATCCAGTTCTTCCTTGTCGGAAATATGAAAGAAACGAAAATCCTTATTCAGATATCCCTTCTGCTCATATTCCTTGAGATTATCCTTAATATTCATGCTCAGTACTCTGTTATGCAGACATTGAGGTCAACGTTACCGTCTATTCCGTTCACTTTTCCGGCAGATGTATACTGCCACATGTTGAAATGATAAGGGTAATACAAAGGAGTGCCGTAATAAGCGATCCAAATATCGTAATCATCCACATCCACGGCATCCATCAAAAGAGCAAACGACTTAACATTACCGTAGATCATGGGTTTATAACCTGCAGCGCTTACGGTATCGCAGAAAACCTTGGCATTTTCTTCATATACATCGGAAGAAAGCGTTGCGGTACGTGCTTCATCGGATTCAGCCGATTCAATATCTATAACAACGGGATACTTGATATCATAAGGCTCTATCATATCAAGCAAAAGCTGTGCCTCTTCAATGGCTTCTTTTTTATTCAGAGCCTGTGAATAGAAATAAACTCCGACATCCAGTCCGCTTGCGAGTGCACCTTCAATGTTATCGATGAACTTATCGTCCTGAAGAAGCTTACCTTCAGTCGTTCCTCTGTAACCGGCTCTGATCATGGCATAGTCAATGCCGTCCGCAGCAACCTTGTCCCAGTCAATATTTCCCTGGAATCTTGAAACATCAACACCCTGTTTGATATAAATATCATCGTTTCCTATATATTTAAGAAAACCGTTGTCGGTAAACTCAAAATCATTTTCATCAAAACCGTGATGTTCGATCTCATCGGAAATAGGAAGGAAAAAGTATCTTCCCGAACTGGACACAACAATCTGATCCGGAAAAAGAGTTCTCACAGCCGAAATGGCTCCTTCTCCCGATTCAAGCTTCCTACGAAAAGTCTCCCTTATGGAAGCCTTGGTGCGCTGCTCCGCTTCGTTTGAAGCCTCATCAATAAGACGCTGCGCCTCTGTAGCGGTATAATAGCCTTCACTTGTTATCGCATCAAGCTCGCTTCTGAAAGCAGCCTCTTGTCTTTGAAGTGATGCATTTTTAACGAGAAGAAAGATACTAAAAGACAGCGCCATAATAGAAACAAGACTCAAAAATATTATGGAAACAATATTATGAGAATTTCTGACGCCTCTTTTTTCTCTTATATCCTGAAGGTTAGTTTTCATAGTCACATTCTCTCATCAAAATAGCTCTTATAGCCTTCACCGAAGATTTCACTTGCGCTTGTGATTATCATAAACGCATTCGGATCCTCATCTCTTACGATATCCTCCGCAAGTGGAGATAATCTCTTTTTAACGGCGCAGAGAATTACTTTTTTCTCTTCACCGCTGTAAGCGCCCTGTCCGAAAACATGGGTGGCGCCGATGTCAAGCTCTTCCAAAAGCCTTGCGGTAATGATATCCGGTCTGTCAGATATGATGTAGATAAGCTTCGCTTCATCTCTTCCGTATAGAACAAGATCAAGAATAAGTGAAGTGATGATAACGCATAGGAACGAATAAAGCGCAACGGTAATGTCGTGCAATACAAACGTAGCAGCGATCAGCACGAATATATCGGTCAACATATACAGAATACCGGTCTTGATATGTGGATACCTGATGCGGAGAAGCTTGATGATAACATCCGTTCCGCCGCTCGTGGTATGGCACTTAAACAAAAGACCTATCGCAATTGCAGTTGTCGCACTTCCGAACGTGATCGCCAGCAGCCTATCATAAATTGCGTATTGAATAAAATACTTGGAGCAAAAATCAGTCGCAAACGATATGAGTCCCGTAGCATATATAGTCGATATCGTAAATCTGATACCGAATTTGTATATGGCGATGATCAGTATCGGTATGTTCATGATAAGGAACCACATACCTGTTCCGATGCCCCAGATTCTGTTAAGTACAATGGCAAGTCCGGTAAGTCCTCCCGGGGCGATATTGTTGGGATCGATCAAAAGAGCCGTTCCAATTCCGTAAAGTATTGCCGCAAAGGTTATTATCAGGTACTCAAAGCACCTTCTTTTAATAGTTACCGGTTTGCTCATATTTTATTTAAATATTTGTCCTTACTATTCTTGGCTTGTAGCCGTTTTCTTCAAGCGCATTAAGGATCTGTTCCTTATGCTCGCTTCCGAACGCCTCTAGTGTGATCCTAAGCTCAACGGCTGCATTTCTGTTTATTGATACGAACTGATTGTGCTCAAGCTTGATAACATTACCGCTCACATCAGCTATTATGCCTGATACTCTCGAAAGTTCGCCCGGCTTATCGGGAAGAAGTACAGAAACGGTAAAGATTCTGTCTCTCATGATAAGTCCCTGCTGTACTACAGATGACATTGTGATGATATCCATGTTTCCACCCGAAAGTACGCATGCTATCTTTTTATCCTTGCAGTCAAGCTGCTTAAGTGCAGCTACTGACAAAAGACCTGAATTCTCAACAACCATCTTGTGGTTCTCGACCATATCAAGGAAGGATACAACAAGATCTTCATCGGGAACGGTGATGATGTCATCAATGTTCTTGGATATATAAGGGAAGATCTTTTCTCCGGGAGTCTTAACGGCTGTACCGTCAGCAATTGTGTTAACTCCGGGAAGTGTTACAACGTGTCCTGCCTTTATTGATTCCTGCATACAATTTGCGCCCGCAGGCTCAACACCTATTACCTTGATCTTGGGATTGAGGAGCTTGGCAAGTGTTGATACACCGGTTGCAAGTCCGCCTCCTCCGATGGGAACAAGAATATAATCAACTGTGGGAAGCTCTTTGATGATCTCCATTGCGATCGTACCCTGACCTGTTGCGACATCAAGATCGTCAAAAGGATGAACCATCGTATATCCGTGCTCCTTGGCAAGCTCGCATGCATGCTCGTAAGCTTCGTCATAAACATTACCGTGAAGAACAACCTCGGCTCCGAGTGCCTTGGTTCTGTTAACCTTGATAAGTGGAGTTGAAGTAGGCATTACGATCGTAGCCTTAACTCCGTACTGCTTAGCCGCATAAGCAACACCCTGCGCATGGTTGCCGGCTGAAGCGGTTATAAGCCCTTTGCTTCTCTCTTCATCTGTAAGAGTCGTAATCTTGTAATAAGCGCCTCTAACCTTGTAAGCACCTGTTCTCTGAAGGTTCTCGGGCTTTAAATATACTTTATTGCCTGTGTTGTTGCTCCAGTAATCACTGTATATGAGCTTAGTCTCAAGAGTTACCTTTTTGACGTCCTCATATGCTTCTTCAAATTTCTCCAGTGTCATCTTATTCTCGTCAGCCATTTCTTTTCCTATCTCCCAACTTGTATTTATACCGCAAAAGCAGTGTATTAGCTAAAAAGTGCATCGACAAACTCATCAGAGTTAAATCTCTCAAGATCGTCGATAGCTTCTCCGACTCCGATATATTTAACCGGAATATTAAGCTCCGAAACTATAGCTACGGCAATTCCGCCCTTGGCAGTTCCGTCAAGCTTGGTAAGAATGATACCCGTAAGATCGGCAGCCTCACCGAATTCTCTCGCCTGCATGATAGCATTCTGACCGGTTGTTCCGTCAAGAACGATAAAGTTCTCTCTGCAGATATCCCCGAGCTCCTTATCGATGATCCTGTTCATCTTGGCAAGCTCTTCCATAAGATTCTTCTTATTGTGAAGTCTTCCGGCTGTATCAACTATCAAAATATCGCAGTCTCTTGATTTAAAAGCAAAGGCCGCATCATAAATAACACTCGCGGGATCTCCGCCTTCTCTTCCGGTAATAATTGGACATCCTGCTCTGTCAGCCCACTCTTTTAACTGTTCCGTAGCAGCAGCTCTGTAAGTATCTGCAGCTGCAATAAGAACTTTTTTTCCTTTATTTTTGAAAATAGATGCAAGCTTACCTACGGAAGTTGTCTTTCCGACACCGTTAACTCCGATTACAAAGATAACCGTTTTCTTATCCTCAAAATCATAAGCATGCTCATCAATGCTCATCTGCTCTCTGATATTCTGAATAAGAAGCTCCTTGCACTCGGCAGGATCGGAAATATGCTTCTCTTTTACCTGTTTTCTTAAATTGTCTATAATACGGCTTGTTGCATTGATACCGATATCCCCCATGATAAGAGTCTCTTCGAGCTCCTCATAGAAATCGTCATCGATTCCCGAAAAGCCGGAAAAAACATTGTCGATTCCCTTGGCGATATTTTCTCTTGTCTTGGACAAGCCCTGTTGTAATTTGGCAAAAAAGCTGTTGGCCATCAGTTCGTAAGCTCCTTATCAATAAGATTAACACTTACAAGAGTGGATACACCCTTCTCCTGCATTGTAATACCGTATAATCTGTCGGCACTTTCCATTGTACCACGACGATGTGTAATTACAATGAACTGAGTACTTGAAAGCTTATGAAGGTACTTGGCAAAACGAACTACGTTATTTTCATCAAGCGCAGCCTCTATCTCATCAAGAAGACAGAAAGGTGAAGGCTTTAAGTTCTGGATAGCAAACAAAAGAGCTATCGCGGTAAGTGCCTTTTCACCACCGGACATCTGCATCATGTTGACAAGCTTCTTTCCGGGCGGCTGAGCGTTGATCCTGATACCTGCTTCAAGAATGTCCTCATCCTCGGCAAGCTCAAGAGTTCCCTTACCACCACCGAACATCTCTTTAAATACCTTGTCGAACTCGATGTTTATGAGCTTGAACTGCTCCATAAACTGCTTTCTCATGGACTCGTCAAGGTCTTTGATAATCTCTTTGAGCTGTTGCTCGGCTTCTATAAGATCGTCATGCTGAGTCTTCATGAAGGTATATCTCTCCATGAGATTCTTGTAATCTTCAATAGCGTTGACGTTGACATCACCAAGTTTTCTGATAGCATCCTTAAGCTGTGAAGTCTCTTTCTTCATCGCGGGAACATCGGTCATCTCTTCGTCGCGAAGCTCGGCTGCATCGGAAAGTGTGATCTCATACTCATTCCACATGTAATTGATCTGTGTTTCAATGGCTTCCTCACATTTTTCCTTACGTGACGTAAGCCTTATAACCTCTTTTTCAAGGTCAGACATTGTCTTATTGAGTTCTTCCGTCTTACCAAAGAACTCTTTCTGAGAGATTGCAAGATTATTCTTCTGCTCTTTCTTGGCTTCAAGGTCCTTGGTAGCATCTGACTGCACATCAAGTGAAGCCTCGATCGTAAGCCTTATCTCCTCAATGTCCTTCTTACTCTGATTGAGGTTCTCCTCATTTTCACGCATGGATTCCATGATCTCGGCAAGAGCTTTCTCTTCCGTCTCGATATCTTCATCCACACGCTCGATATTCTGTCTGAAGAATTCCTGCTTCTGATGAGCTTTCTCGTACTCGATCTCTTTCTTGGAGACTTTATCATTCTCCTGTTCTTCTATCTCATGAAGGCCTTCAAGTTCTGCTCTGAACTTCTCAACCTTCTCTGTGCAGGTCTTCTCAATATTCTCGGATTCTACAAGAGCTGCCTCAGACTCTTCCTTCTCTGAAGCGATCTCAAGGATCTTGCTCTCAATCTCGTCATTCTCAGCCTTAAGGTCTGAATAATTGCCTTTCTGCTCTTCCTGACGGCTCTCTTCGTTTTCTACGTTAAGACGAGCGGTATTCTGAGCAATAAACTTACTCTGAAGCTCTGTTCTGAGTTCCTCGGCTTCTTCACGAAGTTCGTTACGCTTTTTCTTGGAATCTTCGATCTCTTTTTGGAGCTCGTCCATCTGCTCTTTATATTTCTTAACATTGGCCTCCATCTCATCCATCTCACGACGTCTTCCGAGGAGGTTGGAATTGTTCTTAAATGCACCACCGCTTATGGCACCGCCGGGAACAAGAAGCTCACCCTCTAAAGTAACCATACGAACAGTGTAATTATATTTTCTTGCGATCTTAACGGCGTTATCCACGTTATCAACCGCAACGATCCTTCCAAGCATAGCCTTGGCAACTTTCTTGTACTTGGGATCTGTGTCTACAAGCTCATCGGCCATACCGAGAACGCCGGGCTCATTAAGGGCTTCTTTTGCCTTAAGCTCCGGAGGATTATCAAGCGATGTAAGAGGAAGGAATGTAGCTCTACCCGCCTTGGAATCCTTAAGATACTTGATCATCTTCTTGGCTGTCTCTTCATCGTCTGTAACGATGTTCTGAATATTACCGCCAAGCGCTACTTCGATAGCTGTCTCGTACTTAGGCTGAGTCTTGATGATATCGGCAACAACACCGATGATTCCCTTGGTGTCGTCTTTTCTCTCCATAACTTTCTTGACACTGCCGCCATAACCTTCATATCTCTCTGTAAGATTGGCGAGAGCTTCAAGTCTTGATTTCTCCTGCTGATAAAGTCCCTGTGTCTTACGAAGCTCGGTATCCTTAAGGGACATATTCTCACGAAGGCTGACAATTTCCTGCTCGCAAGCCTTCTGTTTCTTGTTCATCTCGGAAATCTCCGCTGTGATCTTATCGAACTCTTCGCGAAGCTTTTTGATGATCTCTTCCTGCTTGGACTCATCGGACTGTGCTCTTACAAGCTTACCGGTAAGCTCAGCCTTTCTGATATTGACCTGTTCCTTCATGGTCTCGAGTGAACTGAGCTTGGACTTGATATTGGCTCTTGTATTAAGAGTCTCGATTATTGTGCTCTTACATTCCTCGATATTATCGTTGATCTCTGTAATCTTGGATAAGATATTATCAAGCTCTTTCTTGGCATTGTCTCTGTCTTCCAAAAGAGCCTTAACTTCCTTATCTATCTCTTCTTTTTCTTCGAGATACTTATCTTTTTCTTTGTTCTTTTCGTCTATCTTGGCTTGCTCATCCTTCATTCTTGTCTTGAAATGAGCATCGTTCACAGAGGCAGAATTGATCTTCTCATTGAGAATACCAATCTGTCCCTCAAGTTTCTCTTTCTTAACGGATGAATCCGTGATCTTGGCTCTGGCCTCATCGATCTCGGCGTCCAATCTCTCAAGCTCTTTCTGGAGATTCTCATACTCATCCTTTGCCTTCTGATAGCTGTCCTTGGCCTCAGTCAAAGATTCTGTCGCTATCTCGAGGTTCTTACCCGCTTCTTCAAGCTGATCCTTCTGATTCTTGTTCTCCAAAAGGAACATGTTAACATCGAGAGTCTTAAGTCTCTCTCTGTGCTTCAAATATTCCTTAGCAACCTCGGACTGCTTCTCCAAAGGCGCAATCTGCTTCTCAAGCTCGGATAAGATATCGGAAAGTCTTGTAAGATTGATCTTCTCTTCCTCAAGCTTCTTGATCGCAGTCTCCTTACGGGACTTGAACTTAACGATACCTGCAGCCTCATCAAAAAGGTTACGTCTGTCCTCAGGCTTACTTGAAAGGATCTGATCGATCTGACCCTGTCCGATAATGGAATAGCCCTCTTTACCGATACCGGTATCCATAAAGAGCTCATTCACATCCTTGAGCCTGCACGCAGCACCGTTGATCATGTATTCACTCTCACCGGAGCGATACAAACGTCTCGAAACGGTTACTTCATCATAATCAATTGCAAGAGAATGATCGGAATTATCCAATGTGATGGCAACATAAGCATAGCCAAGGGGCTTCCTTAGCTCTGTTCCCGAAAAGATGACATCCTGCATGGATCCTCCGCGGAGCTGCTTGATACGCTGCTCACCGAGAACCCATCTGACTGCATCGGCAACATTACTCTTACCTGAACCGTTAGGTCCGACGATACCGGTAATGCCGTTATGAAAATCGAATTTTATTTTATTGGCAAAAGATTTAAAGCCATGAATCTCAATACTTTTTAAATACATTATTTTGAATCGCGTAAAACAAGAATAGCCTGGTAAGCCGCGCTTTGCTCGGCAGCCTTCTTGGTTTTTCCTGTCCCCTCTCCCATAATCTTATCTGCGACATAGACGCGCACCTTGAATATTTTATCATGTTCGGGACCATCTTCGCCACAAATTTCATACCTTATTTCTTTATGCTTCATACTCTGGGCAAGTTCCTGAAGTTGAGACTTGCTGTCCCTGTATTTCTCCAAACTCTCGGTGTTTGTAAGAATATAATCATCTATATAGCGCTTGGCTACAGGGAGTCCTCCGTCAAGGAAAAGAGCTCCGATAACAGCCTCCATAACATCGGCTATTATAGAATCCTTATTACGTCCGCCCGTGTGTTCCTCGCCTTTTCCAAGCTGAATATAGCTTTTGAGCTCAAGCTTTTCCGCATCTGAAGAAAGAGCCGGCTCGCATACAAGCGAAGCACGTATCTTGGACATCTCACCCTCTTTTTTATCGGGATATGTCTTATAAAGAAATTCACTGGATACCATCTCAAGAACGGCATCTCCCAAGAACTCGAGTCTCTCATAATCAGGCTTTTTGTTGATACGCTGCTCATTGACAAAAGAGCTGTGTGTAAATGCCTGTATCAGAAGATCCTTATCCTTAAAAACATATCCTATCTTTTCCTCAAACTTACTAATATCATTATCATTCAACATAAATATATTACCCACTTAACAAAAGTGAGGCAGTTACATCTGCCTCACTAAACTCCGGTATATTGTTTTGCAGCTTATTTACTAGTGATGGCTGCCTTCAAAAGCTCTACGGCTTCACCGACTGTCTTGATATTCTCTGTCTTCTCAGGATCTATCTGAACATCAAATTCATCCTCAAGTCCCATGATGATCTGGAAAAGATCAAGGGAATCAGCCCCAAGGTCCTCTGTAAATGTTGTCTCCATTTTGATCTCCTCGGGATCAACATTGAGTACGTTGGCAATAACTTCTTTCAACTTTTCAAATTCCATAAATTCCTACCTCCACTGCTCAGCAGTATTAAATATATAGCATATATTTGACCAATGCGTCAATTTTCTTGCGAAAGCTTAGCACTGATTTTTTCTGTTATCTTTTGCTCCGTGAATGAAACGCACTGTAAGATTGAATTCTTGATCTCTACAGGGCCGCTGCTTCCGTGAGTCTTGACCACAAGTCCCTTAAGTCCCAGCATAGGCGCTCCGCCGTACTGATCGAGACTGTAATTACCGAGAGCCTTCTTGAGATCCTTCTTGATCAAAAGAGCTCCGATCTTGGTCTTAAGATTGGACATGAGGCTCTTCTTAAGCACGTGCATAAGGGATTTCGCAACTCCCTCGTACATCTTGATAATAACGTTACCCGTAAAGGCTTCGCATACGATAACGTCCGCATATCCTGCGGGGATCTCTCTTGCTTCGATACTGCCGATAAAGTTGATATCGGGACAGTTCTTAAGAAGCGGGAAAGTCTCTTTTACAAGGGCATTGCCCTTTTCTTCCTCGGCACCTATATTAACAATGGCAACCGTAGGATTCTTCTTGCCCATGATGTTCTCCATGTAAACGGTTCCCATCTTGGCAAACTGTACAAGATGATTGGATCTTGCATCTACATTTGCTCCGCAATCAATAAGGAGCGAATTACCTTTCTCAGTGGGAATAATAGGTGCAAGCGGTGCTCTGTCTACGCCCTTAAGTCTTCCGACAATAACCTGTCCTCCGACAAGTGTGGCTCCTGTGCTGCCTGCTGATACATACGCATCGGCTTCACCGTGGTTGACCATATACATCGCTTTAACGATCGATGAATCCTTCTTGGTCCTGATAGCCATTACAGGGGGCTCAGCCATCTCTATCTCTTCCGTCGCATTGATTACTTCCAGTCTGTTCTTGTCATAGCTGTACTTAGCCAGTTCTTTGTTAACGACCTCTTCCTTACCTACAAGAAAAACCTTAAGGTTATCAGCCTCAGAAAGCGCATCTACGGCTCCTTTGACTGTGGAAAAAGGTGCATTATCACCTCCCATAGCATCGACCGCAACTCTAATAAGTTCCGACATATACGGGACCTCCCATCATTTATAGACTTATTCTAATATACTAGAGTAAAATACAAAAATCAAGGCTTTCCGACAATGCCGGAAAGCCTTTAAATTACGCACATTTGAGGTTGTACCAAAAGTAATCAAGCCTCAGCTTCAATGATGCTCTTCTTGTTATAATAGCCGCACTTCTTGCAAGCCATGTGAGGCTGCATAAGAGCTCCGCAATGACTGCATTTAACCAAAGTGGGAGCTGTCATTTTCCAATTAGCTCTTCTCTGATCTCTGTGGCCTTTTGATGATTTATTCTTAGGGCAGATTGACATTTGAGTAACACCTCCTTACCAGTAACCGTATAAGAAACTGCCTATGTTTTAAGGCAATTGTTTACGTTTATTCATTAGCATACCTAAGTAGTATACTTATGCGAATTAGATTTGTCAACAGTTTTTTTCGCGCTATCTGTTGCAGTTCTGCGAATATTTCTTAGGTGAGATACCAACCGATTTGGTAAACGCCTTAAGGAAATTGCTGTAGTCGGAAAATCCGCATTCTTCACACACATCACTGACGCCTCTTCCATCGGCCAGAAGAGACTTGGCGATCGATATTCTGCGGGCTGTCATGTACTTTCCTATAGTTGTTCCCGTCGCGGACTTAAATATCCTGCATATATAGGATTCACTGATATAGAACTGCTTTGCAAGATCTCCGATACTGATAGGCTCATTAATATTGTTATTGATATAAGAAAGGATCGCATCCACCTGCTCGTTATAAGTGGCAAGCTTTTCTTCGGAAAAATTGTTGTCTCTTGCGCTTACTATCTGATTTATCATAACAAAGAGCTCGGTAAAGGTAGCTCTTTCAAGCAGATCATGACCGAAGCCGTTGCTGGTAACTATCTTATTAATAAAATATAGAAATCTCGTTTGCTGTTCCTGTGTAAGTCTTATCCTATGTGAAAAGCCTTCGCTTCTGTTATGAAAACAAGCATCAAGATCCGTTTCCTTACTTGATATGCTCTTCATAAATTCAGGATCGATCATGATAACGATCCTCTCATGAAGCTCTTTGTCTATCTGAGTAAGATAATGCGAATCATACTGACTTATAAGGAAGATATCTCCCGGCTCAATATCATAAAGCTTATTATCTATAAGGAATTGTTTTCCTCCGGATATCGAATAATAAACCTCATAACAGTCGTGAATATGCATTTCCATAGCTTTTTCATCTTTATACAGATGAGCAACGCTAAAATACTTATTCGCAATACTTTCGGCCATAGCGGCCTTACATGAATTTAATTCCTTCATAAGAAAATACCAAAAACAAAAACTCTTTTACCTATAATATCTCCAGACAGGAGCCCCGCAAACTTCATCAACCATTTCCATGTTGATGCCCGGTCCGTACTTCTCGTTTAAGAAAACATATACATATCCGGCTCTCTCACCGCCGCCTATATAAAAGACATCATCCCTGTCCACAAGTGCTTTCATGGGATTGTCTATCTCGTTGACATTGGCGTGATAAAGCCCGATAGGTGAAGGCTGGATCCAACCGCCTATTTGACAGAAATTCGCATAATAATCAAGATACTTTCTGTCCATATCAAAAATATTCTTGGCTCCGCACAGCTCACCGTACGTAGTATCGACATCAACAATATAAAAGCCGTCTCTTTCGGTTATAGCCTTAACCTTCTCATAGGTAAAATCGGGCTCATATACAACATGTCCGTTCTTCTCTGTAATAAAGAAGCTATACTGTCCGCACACGAATACGATGCATGAAAGAACAGCAATCATCGCAGCTGCAATAGAAAAGCCTTTTCTGCGCTTTTCATATAATCTGTACAGCGCATTATCCTTATAAGCTCCGGTACATATTATAAATGTAACCGTAGTAAGAATCGCCGAAAGCCACACTCCGCTCTCAACTCGCCACATTATCCTCTTTGAACAGGTAAGAACATAATATAAAACAAATATCCAAGCCGTTTGGATAACCAAAAGCAGCTTGTATCTCTTTTTAATAAACAGTAAAGAGAACAATAATAATAGAACAAAAACAACACTGCTCGCACCGTACTTTGGTGTCTCAACAAGCTTTTGGAAGGTGTATTTAAAGACCTCGGGATCGAGTCTTAGCTTATCCTTTCTCGTTCCCTGCCCGATCTTCTGCATAGTCCTTAACTTATCGAGGTTGAAGTACTCGGTATCATTCCACACCCACTGGTCAAGCAGCCGGAAATCCGTTTCCGTAAAACCGGCTTCAAGATATGCTTCCTTGTCCCAATTAAAATTATAGTTACCGTGATCGCATTTCTCGACCATGATAGTATTCCACTCCATGAAATACTTCCAATCGGGATTCATATAATAAGCCCAGTAATTGGCCAAAAGACATATCAAAACCGCTGCGATCGGAGCCGCAAATGTGATCAGTGCATTCTTAAGCTCTTTCTTGAAAAAGCAGGGAATAAAAAGCATCACTGTTCCGAGGAACGGAAGAACAATACCCGCTCCGGCTGCTCTTGCCATAACACCCATCGAAATAAGCAGTGTCGCAATAACAATACCGGGAATGCTTCTCTTTCTTTTCAGAACAAGAGAAAGAAGAAGCACACAGCCCGCTATGGCATAAAAAGACGCATTCTGCGTAAACTGTATCTCGGTATAAAAATCATAGGCAAATAAAAGATTAAGCGCCGAAGTTATAAACGCGGTTACGGGAAGAGAAAATCCATCCGTAAGTACTGCGCTTATAACTATCACGGAAAACAGATTAAAGATAAGATATGACCACAAATACCAGTTAACACCGGGGATCACGGTATACAGAACCTTTAATACATATCCGAATATAATGTTGTTATAGACAAGATACTGCGAGCTCTCGCCAAAAGCCCCTGCGGCGATAAGATTCATGATTGTATCGTCATTGGTAGAATATTTAAGTCTTCCGAGAATAATACAAGCAAGGAAGAAAACAAGGCTTATAAGCGAGATCGAAAGATATCTCTTCTTTTTTAAACTCATAAAATCTCCGTATTATTTGCAAAGTGCATAGGTATCTCTTGCGATAGCAAGCTCTTCGTTTGTGGGAACAACCATAAGAGTTACCTTGCTGTCTGCAGCGGAAATGATCTCTTCCTTACCGCGAACCTTATTGGCCTCTTCATTAAGAGTAGCTCCGATAAACTGTAACTTATCGCAGATGAGCTTACGAACAAAGCCGCTGTTCTCGCCAACACCTGCTGTAAAGCAGATAGCATCTACTCTTCCGAGGGCAGCCGTATAAGATCCGATATATTTAACCACTCTGTATACGAAAGCATCTACTGCACGCTTAGCTGCGGGATTTCCTGCAACGTATGCATCCTCAAGATCTCTGAAGTCAGATGAAAGATCGTTTGAAAGTCCAAACACACCGGACTTCTTATTAACAAGATTCATAACGTCGGCAACGGTTGAATTCTCTTTTTTCATAATAAATTCAACTACGGAAGGATCGATATCTCCCGTTCTGGTTCCCATGATAAGACCCTCAAGAGGTGTAAGTCCCATTGAAGTATCGATACATTTACCGCCGTCAACAGCTGAAAGTGAAGCACCGTTTCCAAGGTGACAAACAATAACCTTAAGATCCGTTGCATTCTTGCCAAGAATCTCAGCCGCTCTCTTACTTACGAAAGAATGGCTTGTTCCGTGGAAGCCGTATCTTCTGATTCCGTATTTTTCGTAATATGAATAAGGAAGACCATAGATATAAGCCTCCTCAGGCATTGTCTGATGGAAAGCCGTGTCAAATACCGCAACCATGGGAACACCGGGCATAACCTTCTGACATGCTCTGATTCCGATAAGATTGGCGGGATTGTGAAGAGGTGCAAGATCGCTCACATCCTCGATGGCCTTGATAACTTCATCATCTATCACAACAGACTTGGTAAACTTCTCTCCGCCGTGAACGATACGATGTCCGACAGCGCCGATCTCATCGAGTGAAACAACACCGTCTTCTTTATTTGTAAGAGCTTCGATAACAAGCTCGATAGCTCTGTTGTGGTCGGGCATAGGTGATTCCTTTGTGATCTTGTCCTTACCTGCGGGAGTATAAACTATGCGACTTCCGTCAATACCGATTCTCTCGCAAAGACCTTTACAGATAACATCTTCGGAAGCTGAATCTATAAGCTGAAACTTAAGTGATGAGCTTCCACAATTGATAACCAGGATTTTCATAACTAGCGTAACCTCTTTTCGTACATTTTTTATTTATGATATCATAATAGTTAGATATCGTATCATTATCATATTCACTGAAAGCGCTTTCACATGAATACAATAGGAATTATAGCCGAATTTAATCCTTTTCACAATGGGCATTTGCATCTTATAAACGAGTGCAAAAGGCTGACGGGTGCCGATAAATGCATAGTTATAATGAGTGGCGACTTCGTTCAGCGAGGCGCTCCCGCTCTTACAGACAAATTCACAAGAGCCAAAACAGCGATTTCCTGCGGCGCTGATCTCGTTCTTGAGCTTCCTGTTTATTACGCTACCGGAAGCGCTGAATACTTTGCAAGAGGCGCAGTTTCTATCCTTGATAAATTGGGAGCAGTCGACTACCTATGTTTTGGAAGCGAATGCGGTGATATAGATGCGATAAGCACAATTGCCGGCATATTAAGCGCCGAGCCTCGTATCTATAAAGAAGCTCTGTCAAAAGAACTAAAGAAAGGAAGCAGCTTTGCTTCGGCGCGGGAGAAAGCTCTTTTATCCGTTCTTGAAGATGAGTCTTTTACAAAAAAGAATCCCATAAAGCTTTCCAAGACCAAGTTAAAAGAAATAATCTCATCTCCCAATAACATTCTGGCCATCGAATACGTGCGTGCTCTTAAGCTTTTTAAAAGTAAGATAAAGCCATTTACGATAAAAAGAGAAGGCGACGACTACAAGTCAGAGGCGCTCTCACAGATTCCGAGTGCGATGGCTATCAGAAATACCATATTTAATGATATTTCTAATAAAAAAGAGCTTAAGAAAATGCTCAAAGCTTCTATACCCAAAGAAGCGCTTGAACTGCTTTTATCAAAAGAAACAGGTTTTGTAAGCAGCAACGATTTCTCCGATATCATGCGCTATAAACTGCTTCAAAATGCTGATAAAGGTTTTGAAGAATACGTTGATGTAACAGAGGATATCTCAAATAAGATCATAAAGAATCTCGATGAATATGTGGATTTTGAAAGTTTTTGCATGAAGATAAAGTCAAAAGACATCACATATTCAAGGATAAGCCGGATCTTAATACATATCCTGCTTGATATCAAAAAGGACGCCATGAATGAATACGCCGGTGATTCTTATACGGGATATGTCAGGATCCTGGGACAAAAGGCGTCCGCAAAAGATCTTTTGTCAGAAATAAATAAGAAAACCAAGCTTCCTGTACTCAACAGACTAAAAGATGCTCCGCATAAGCTAAACCCGCTTCAGATGAGGCTTTTTGAGGAGTCTCTTAATGCAGGAAGGATTTACAACATAGTAAATAAGCAAGGTTACAAAAACGAATATCGCTTAAAGCCAGTAATCATGTGATTGCAGCCGTTTTATTATCGTGATAACATTAATCTATGGGAATTTAAATCAGTAAATTTCGGAGGATAAAATGGGTCTTCAAACGATAGCCAAGGGGCAGATTCTTCACAAAGCGGGAAATGACAGCGTTAATACCATAGAAGTCCTTGTCAAAGGTAAATTCAAGGTATACGATCAGTATTCACAAGTCGTACTTACCGTCGGTGGACTTTTGGGCATTACCGAGATCCCGGGAAAAGAATATTCGTTTACCTATGAGGCTCTTGAGGACAGCGCCGTATACTCCTACCCTTTCAATTCGGATGAAGACGTTGAAGTCGTGATCAGGTCCAATCCAAAGATCGCATCGATACTTTCATCACAGGCTTCCGACAGCGTATATCAGTTTTTTAACGCTTACGATAAGCTCTACGACGATGCGCTCGCCGAATATGAAAAGATAAAGTCAGATTACGCAGACTACCCTGTTTTATGCATAAAAGCAGGTGAAACTCCGATCTCTTTTGAAAAGATAGATCTTCTTATTCCACCCGAAAGAACCGATAAGGTCTCCGAATGGGAATTCAATATGGTTAAGAGTCTTAAAGAACAGGAGGTCAATCTCAAAAAGTTCTTTTACCCTCTTAATATTGATATCTGTATCGGTGTCGTTATGCTTGCGCTGGAACGCTGCAGGCTTATTGTTGATGCTTCAAGATTTATTGTCGCATACAGAAAACAGCTTAAGAGAAATACAACCGACTTTACAACAACAATGAAAATGATCAACGGAAAGCTTGAAAACATGGCTTCTTCCGACTCAGAAGGCGGTTCATCCGATATCGTGATCGTAAATGCTCTTAGCACGATCATTAGCTACTCTAAGGTTGCTCCGGAGATTTCCGCAAAATTTGAGGATCGGATACATAAATTCAAAGCTAACGATAATCGCTATGATTCCGCTGATGAAGCAAGGAGTCTTAGAAGGAAGCTCTCTTCCTCTTTCTATGATGTATTTAAAGGTGCCTTTCTCCACAGCCTTGAAGACAACGACATACCGATAGAGCTAAAGATGTTCTTTATGTTCGGCTTTGTCGATGAAGAGCTTGCCGGTGATAAGAACACCCGGATACTCTGCAACATGGCAAGGGCATATGTTCCGGATCCTGAAGGCAATGTCCTTCTGTTATATGAATGGCTTAAGAAAGTATATGCACTTGAGGTTGAGCCTTCCAGAAACGAATTCGACCAGGATTGGCCTACATATCTAAGAGAACAAAAGGCAACGGGAAATCTCAATCAGGCACAGATCGATGCGATGACGGACGATCCGCTGAGCAGACTTGAGTTCGAGATAAATAACCTCTTTAGTCTCGGAAATCGTATGACTTTCGGACGTATATCTTCTTTCGTGCCCGTATTTGATTCAATGAATGTGTTAAGGCCATTGGATATGGCGTATATTACCGCATCCAAGATAAACGAATTCTATAGCTATATAAGGAACATAGACTACGGCGTATTCTGCAGACAGGCACTCTACTCCAACCCGGAGATCGGTATTACTCAGCTCTTTTACGCAGAAGATGTAACTCCGTATATGATCCTCATGCCCAATATCGGAAGCCGAGCTTCTTTGTGGCAGGAAATCGAGGGTAAAAAGAGAAGCACTAAAGCCAGAATGCTTGTTTCCATATTCAATACAGAAAATACTGAGGAGTGCATGATCAAGCTCTTTGGCGAGTTCAGATGGGAAATGTGTAAGACCGAGCAGGGCGTACATTGGAACGATGTGACAGATCCTTCGCTCACATCAATGTACTGCGATTACCTGCAGTTCTTTAAAAAGAACTCCTCTCTCTCACCTGAGGTAAAAGAAAAGCTTAAGCTCGACCTTAAGAAATTCAGCAATAATTACAAGAACGTATTTATTGCCGATTACCTTGCTTATATCAAATATGAATCGGCCGGTTCGCCACGACTTAACAAGGTAAGTCGTGAGATCCTGTTTACGTTCTGCCCGTTCTCGAAAGATATAAGAGATGCGATCGCGGAGAATCCGCAGTACAGAGATCTTATAAATCACTTGGCTTCGCATAATTCTAATCTTTCCAAGCCGCTTCTTAATCTTAAGAACAAGCTTATCCGAGATGGTATCCAGGTTCCCGAGGTACTTTCAGGACAGATCGAATATCTCGAAAGCAGATAATATTTTGCACATTAAATATAAAAAAGAGGCTGTTAATAAGCTCCCACTTTATTGGGAAGTTTATTAACAGCCTTTATATTTGTTATTTTTTTTAGGATTTGATAGCGCCGTCAACAAGTCCGCCCATGATCTGCTTCTGCGCAAACAAAAACAGAATGATCATAGGTATTATTGCAAGAAGCGCTGCGGTCAGGATAAGATCCCACTGCTTAACATAAGAACCCACAAAAGCCTGAACCGCCACGGGAAGCGTCTTGACCTTTCCGTTGTGACCAAGCATAAGTGACGGAAGCAGGTAATCGTTCCATATCCACATACCGTTAAGAATGGTAACCGTCACAACAGGCGGCTTCAAAAGAGGAAGAATAATATTAAAATATGTCCTCTCCGGTGAGCAGCCGTCGATGGATGCAGCTTCCTCAAGCTCAAACGGCACTGTCTTGATAAATCCGGTAAGGATAAATACCGTCATGGCACCGCCAAATCCAAGATACGCAAATATGATTCCCGGAAATGACTGAAGCATGCTGATACCAAGAAACTTTCCGACATCTCTGAATGTAGAGATAAGAGGAAGCATAACTACCTGGAACGGAATGATCATTGACGCAATAAAAGTCATGTAGATAAATGTCGACCATTTTGTCTTATTGCGACAGATTACCCATGCTGCCATTCCTCCGAAAAGCGCCAAAAGAACCAGCGAAAAGATCGTAACTACAGCCGATGTCATGAAAGCTGACCAGAAGCTGAAGTTTGAATTGTTTATGACCGAAACAAGGTTGTTATGAAGTTTAGTAACAGACATACCCGAAACACTGACGGGATTTGCCACTATATCATTGGCGCTTCTGAATACGTTTATGACAACAAGTGCAAACGGGAATAAAACGTATATCGCTATTATCAGGAATATAAACCTTATCAAAATACCCAAAGGTGTAAGCTTTTTTACCATTACATCTCCACCTCCCTCTTGTTAGAAATTCGCACCTGTATGATCGAAACTATCGACAGGATGATGAAGAACAAAACAGCCTTGGCCTGACCCATTGCGTAGTTGTTCTTGGTAATCGCAGTATTGTAAATATTAAGCGCAAGCATCTGCGTACCGTTTGAAAGATACTGACCCATAAAATCCTGCACAGATCCGGTTCCGTTTGTAAGAGCCATATTTACATCAAACTGTTTAAAAGCAGACTGCAGCGTTAAGAATGTACATATTGTAATAGTCGAAGCTATCATCGGAAGCTTGATTCTAAAGAATGTCTGGACCGCATTGGCTCCGTCAATAGCCGAAGCTTCTATAACATCTGTCGGAACGGTTGTAAGTCCCGTGATATAGATCATCATTATATAGCCGGCATACTGCCAGATATAAACCAGAACAATAGCCATGAAACCTGTATTATATTTTGAAAGCATTGAACTGTTATAGTTAAATGCATCTAATGTCCACTTGAGAACTACATTGTTAAATATGAATTGCCAAATATAGCCAAGTACAATACCACCAATAAGATTGGGAATGAAATATGCGGCTCTGAAGAATCCCACCGCACGTATCTTACTCGTACATAAAACCGCTAAAACAAGGCCGATAACATTTACGGCGATCATATTGATAATTACAAATACCACAGTTATGATAAGTGACCAAAGAAAGCTTGGTTCGTTGAACATATCCGTATAATTCTTAAGTCCCACAAAGCCTGTCATTCTGATTCCGTTCCAATCGGTCGTGGAATAAAAAAGTCCGAGACCAAACGGAATTATAACGGTAACGGCAAAACAAAATAATAACGGGAATAAAAATATAACGTTGATTATTGCTTTATGATGCTTTTGAGTCGGAATAAAATATAGCCCTGTAAAAAACAAAATGATACCCAGGACCAACATTGCTCCCCTGAAGCTAAAATCTATACGTAATATATCAATGATCAAAGAAACAACAATACTTGAAAGTCCTGCCAATAACACAAGTATCGATGTGACAAGCCGAGCCGACTTATTGCTTTTCATTAGGTAGACCCCCTTTATTTATAAACATAGGATGGGCTGTCATATGGCAACCCATCCTCAAAGTTTATAGTTTAAGATTACTTAGCATATGCCTGCTCAGTTACCTGCTTAAAGATCTGGATGAATCCGTCTTTATCAATTGTTCCCGAAGCAAAGTCTGCAAAAACCTGACCTGTGTAATTCTGTGCATAGCCGTCTGTCATGTTAAGCCAGTGCCATGCGGAAGTCTTTCCTGCAGCTGTGTAGTCAGAAATGGTCTGAGCAAAAGGATCGTTGGCAACAAATGTGCATGACTTGAAGGGGCTGATGAAGCCTGCTTCCATAACGAGAACTTCCTGTGCGGGATCAGTTGTAAGCCACTGTAAGAAAGCCTCTGCCTCCGCAACATTACCATCCTTGTAAACTGCCCACCATGAAGGTGAATTTGTAAGGATTGTATCCATACCGTCTTCGAAAGCATAAGGAGCCATTCCGCACTTGAAGTTTCCAGCCTGTGCATATGCATCCTTATCATCTGTAGTCATTGTCGCGCCGATCCAAGATCCCTGAGTAACAAATGCATACTTACCTGATGCAAAGTTGAGGATCTGCTGATCGTAAGTACCCGAAACAAGAAGTGCCTGATCTGAATACTTGTTGAAAAGCTCAACCATATCAGCGAAATCAGCAAATCTCTTCTCATCAAGTTTTCCGCCGTCGTTAAGCATGTCAATGTAAGTTGTATCCTCTCTCTTTAATCCGGAATCAAGATATGTTCCGAAGAGATGGTTACCGGTTGACCAATAAAGGTTAACGGGCTCAGCAAAATATCCGATTACAGCTGTAAGACCAAGCTCATCCTTCTTGGAATCAAGAGTCTCAAAAGCAGCCTTCATCGCTGCGGGACTTGTGATCGAAGCGGGATCAACGCCTGCTTTCTCAAGAATGTCTGCATTATAAGCAAGACCTACAGCCTCTGTTGTGTAAGGGAAACCAACGGTTCCGTCAGCACTTACATAAGCGGCATCGGTATCTTTAACCCATTCCTGATCGCTCATATCCTGAAGCAAACCATCCCAGTTGTTAAAATCAGCTTCTCCACCGCATACAAAAACGTCAGGCATATTGTCAGATTGATAGTAAGCTTTCAGCTCACCCTGAATATCAATACCGCCGCCCATTGACTCAATCTCAACATGGACGCCTGATTCTTTCTCATACATCTCAGCGAGCTTCTTGAGCTGTGAATCAACCTCAATCTTTCCGTTAACCACGCGGATTGATTTTCCTGATGATGCACTTGCCGCTCCGGCTGATCCTGTGCTTGTGGAATCGGTTGTTGCGCCGCTCTCGGCACCTCCGCATCCCACGAGGCTTATTGCCATAAACCCTGCAACCATAAGTGATAATAACCTTCTTCTCATAATCTTCCTCTCCTTTAATACATTTATTTATAGAGCCAAGACTCTACCAAACTAAATCATTTGTTCAGATTGATTTCCCAAACTCCGGCAAACCAAGGTGGAAGCTTTATATCTTTTTGAAGCTTTACATTTTCATTATCAGAGATCAATAAAGCCGCTTCATCTTTAAAATCTACAGGAACTCTGTATTCAGTTTCCTTGCTGCTTACATTGCATATCACCAACAATGTTTTATTATTCAGTTTTCTGAGATAAACAAATACATTTTCGTCTTTCGGATCTAATAATTCATATTCACCATATACTATTATATCTGACCAATCGCTATTACGCCTAATATTAATCAGTTTTTTATAATAATTATATACTGAATCTTCATCATCGACTTCTGCCTTGGCGTTAATCTTCTCGTAGTTGGGATTGACCATGATCCAAGGTTTTCCGGTTGTAAAACCGGCGTTCTCGGATGAATCCCACTGCATGGGCGTTCTGGCATTATCTCTGCCCTTTGCTTCTACCGCCTTCATAAAGTCGTCTTCGGTTCTTTTACCCGAACCGACTATGTCCTTATATGCATTTATCACTTCGATATCTCTGCAGTTCTCGATCTTTCCAAACCTGCAGTTGGTCATACCAAGCTCTTCGCCCTGATATACATAAGGTGTACCTTTCATCATATGAAGAATTGTAGCGATACACTTTGCGGACTGAGGTGTTTCATCTCCAAGCCTGGATACTATTCTCGGCTGATCGTGATTATCCCAGTAAAGAGAATTCCATGCCTTTCCTTCAAGCTCATACTCCCATTTGGAAAGGTTTTCCTTAAGATCCGGCAAATAGAATCTCTTTGTTGTCCACTTACCGTTTTCATCATAATCAAGGCCCATATGTTCAAACTGAAATACCATATTAAGCTCAGTCTGATCGTCAGAAGCGTACTTCTTGGCTTCGCCTATCGTAACTCCTGCGCATTCTCCGACAGTCATGATGTCATATTTTGAAAGAACTCTTTTATTCATCTCTTTCAGATAATCATGTACATGCGGTCCGTTAGTAGTATTGGCAAGATCTCCGTATTTACTTCCGGGCCAAACCTTTCCGTCGGGAAGCCCCTCAACTTTGGAAATCATGGAAATAACATCCATTCGAAATCCGTCGATTCCCTTATCGCACCACCAGGTCATCATGTCAAAGACTTCATCTCTTACCTTGGGATTGTCCCAGTTAAGATCGGGCTGCTTTTTGGAAAAACAATGAAGATAATACATCCCCGTTGTCTCATCAAACTGCCATGCACTTCCGGAAAAACAACTTCCCCAGTTATTGGGTTCTTTGCCGTTCCTTGGCTCTCTCCATATGTAATAATCTCTCTTGGAATTGTTCTTGGATGAGCGGCTCTCTATGAACCATTTATGCTCATCGGATGTATGATTTACAACCAGATCCATAACGATCTTGATACCATGTTCATGCGCTTCCTTAAGGAGCGCGTCGAAATCATCCATAGTTCCGAAATCGTCCATGATATCTCGATAATCGGATATGTCGTATCCGTTATCATCGTTAGGTGATTTATAGACAGGGCTTAGCCAGATGACATTGATACCAAGGTTCTGAAGATAATCAAGTTTACTTCTGATACCGTTTAGATCACCGATACCGTCTCCGTTGGAATCACAAAAACTTCTCGGATAGATCTGGTATACAACACTCTCTTTCCACCACTTCTTTTCCATGTTGTCCTCCAAAGCACTTCGCTTTAGTTACGCGAATAACTATCTAAATTCAAAGTAACTCAGTCAATGTACCATGTCAACGGTTATGCGCATAACTATTAAAGCTATACATGTTATGGAGGATATTTTTAGACATTTTTCACAATGTCCTTGTTGATTCTCTTATAACAAGTTCAACCGGCATCTTTATATTATGTTCAACTTCTTTTCCTTCGATCATTCTAAGCATGCTATCTACGGCATATTTAGCCTTCTTCTCGATGTCCTGACTAACTGTTGTTATTTTCGGAGTACAGATTGTTGAATAATTGATATTATCATATCCCGAAACCGATATATCCTCGGGAACTCTCACACCTTTACTCTGAAGGAAATTTATGACCTGAAGAGCATAGAAATCCGAAACGCAGAAAATGGCAGTTTTCTCGAGCATCAATGGATACATCCTGTTAAGCCCCTCTGTCATCTCCTCTTTTTGGATATCTATTATAAAATGGGATTTTTCATCGATCGGTATTCCGGCATCTTCAAAAGCCTTACGAAAGCCTCTCCATCTGTGCCTGTCAGCCTCATAATCGGTATCGTCTATCATGGCAACATTTCTGTGCCCAGCGCTTGCCAAAAACTTTCCGGTTATATAACCGCCGTTATAATCATCTACAAAGATCTGAACCAGCTTATTGTATTCATAGACAAAAGAGGCATCGATAGTGACAACGGGCTTTAGATACTGGCTTGATATATCTACCATGACATCCTTGTGATGATTACAAAGGATAAGTCCGTCAAGATTCCAACGCATAGCATCCTTTAGAATCTCATCCGATTTCTGGTTTAATATGATCAATATATATTTATCATTCTTTCTGAATTCACTTTCAAGATATGCAAAAAATGCACCAAAATAAGGGTCTGAAAGAATGTTCTTCTTATCCTGCCCGTTCGCGACCGCAACGCCGATAAGTCCCGAGCTTCTGCTTACAAGAGACATCGCCGATTGATTGGAAACATATCCGCTTGAAGCTATCTCTTTTTCAATCTTCTCTCTGACCGCAGGAGAAACCTTATCCGTTCTTCCGTGTATAACATAAGAAACGGAGGCAGTGCTGACTCCGCACTTCTCCGCAATATCCTTGATACGAACCATTACTATAACCCTCCTGTTTTTAGTTATACGCATAACCTATTTACCTGTCAAGCTTTCTGTGATACTTTCAAATTAAAATAAAACTGTATTTTATAAATAACGGGGGTTAATCCTATGGAACGCAAATGGTGGCATAACAAAATCGCATATCAGATCTATCCCAAGAGCTTCATGGATTCTAACGGTGACGGAATCGGCGATATCAAAGGTATTATAAGTAAACTGGATTATTTTAAAGAGCTTGGAATAGATATCCTATGGCTTTCTCCGATCTATAAGTCTCCCCTTGCAGATCAGGGCTATGATATCTCGGATTACTACGATATTGACCCTCGCTTTGGAACCATGGAGGATCTTGATGAGCTTATCGCAAAGGGAAAAGAGCTAGGGATCGGCATCGTTATGGATCTTGTCGTAAATCACTGCTCAGATGAGCATGAGTGGTTTAAAAAAGCCTGTGAAGATCCCGACGGACCTTACGGAAAGTTCTTTTATATCGAGGACCATAAAGAAGGTCAGCCCTTACCCTGTAACTGGCGAAGCTACTTCGGCGGTTCATGCTGGGAAAAGCTCCCCGGCCACGATGACAAGATATACCTCCATGTATTTCATAAAAAACAGCCTGACTTAAATTGGGAAAATCCCCTTCTTCGCAGGGAAATCTATAAGATGATCAATTGGTGGCTCGATAAAGGTATTGCCGGTTTTAGAATCGATGCAATCATCAACATCAAGAAAAAGCTCCCTTTTTCCGATTATCCCGCAGACAGAGACGATGGGCTTTCCTCGATGGACAATATGCTTAAGGAAGCTGTCGGCATCGGTGAATTCCTAGGCGAGATGGCAAGAGAAACCTTCCGCAAGTATGACGCATTTTCTGTCGGCGAAGTCTTTAACGAGAAGGATTCCGAGCTTCCTCTTTTCATCGGCGAGAACGGCTATTTTTCATCCATGTTTGATTTCTCCACGACACATCTTGATGAAGAAAGCAAAACTCGATACGAGGAAAAAGAAATAACCGCAAGCGAATACAGAGATGCGATTTTCGCAAATCACAAAAGAATTGAAGGCATAGGCTATCTGTCAAACATCATCGAAAACCACGATGAGCCGCGAGGTGTATCAAGATATATCAAAACTTCCGACTTATCGGAGCACAGTAAAAAAGCCCTTGCCGGAATTTATTTCCTTCTACCCGGAATTCCTTTTATCTATCAGGGTCAGGAAATTGGAATGGAAAACCTTAAAAGTTCCGATATAGACAGCACAGACAAGCTTGATGACTGCGCCAATGCAGATATTTACAACACTGCTATAAACGCCGGTCTACCGGAAAAAGATGCTCTTAATGTACTTATCAAGCACTCCAGGGACAATGCGCGAACACCTTTCCAGTGGTCATCGGAAGCTCATGCAGGCTTTAGTACCGCCAATCCCTGGCTTTTGGTTAATCCAAATTATAAGAAGATAAACCTGGAAGCCCAGAAAAAAGACGATGATTCTGTATTTAATTTCTACAAAGAACTGATAGCTTTAAGAAAAGACCCGGAATACACAGATACGTTTGTTTATGGCAAATTTACACCCATGTATACCGACATGGATAATCTTATCTGCTACAAGCGCACCGGTGATAAGACTATTATTATTTATACCAATTATCAGGCAAAAGAAATTGATATTAAGCTTGAATCACCTATCAAGACGATCCTTCTTTCAAACAGCAAAGAAGTGCGTTTCAATGAAAAAGAACTGCATCTGAACGGATATGATCTTGTGGTAGCGGAAGTTTAAGAGCAAAAATATGCATTATTATAGGGGCTGAATTATCAGCCCCCTTTTTATGGTCATTCACAATGTCACTCCGCGTTTCCAGATCGCCATATCGTGGAAACCTGCTATCTCGCTTTTTACTTTTTCTCCCGATGCAACGCGAAGAATCTGAACAAAAAGCTCATCCGTAAGATCATCAAATGAGCAGCCGTTTAGGATCTTGCCTGCATTGTAATCGATCCACTTTTTCTTTTTCTCTGCAAGTGTGTTATTGCTTGCTATCTTAAGAGTCGGTACCGGACAGGCAAATGGTGTTCCTCTTCCGGTTGTGAAAAGAACTATCTGAGCCCCAGATGCCGCCAATGCCGTTGCGGCACATAGATCGTTTCCCGGAGCGCACAACAGATTAAGACCTGTCTTTTCAGTAACTTCACCGTATTCAAGGACATTCATAACGGGATACCCGCCTGATTTCTGCGTGCATCCAAGTGATTTATCTTCAAGAGTCGTTATTCCGCCCTGCTTATTTCCGGGAGACGGATTCTCATAGATCGGCTCACCTTGCTTAGTAAAATAATCCTTAAAGCCGTTTATCATCGAGACTGTATCGTTAAATATAGTCTCGTCTTTGCATCTGTTCATAAGTATTGTCTCGGCTCCAAACATCTCGGGAACTTCGGTTAATATTGAAGTTCCTCCATGCTCTATTATCCTATCGGAGATTCTTCCGACAAGAGGATTTGCCGTAATTCCGGAAAAACCATCACTTCCGCCGCATTTAAGTCCTATCGTAAGCTTGCAAGAATCGACTGTTTCTCTTACATCCTCCGAAGCCGCATCAATCAGCTCTTTTAACAAAACAAGTCCTTCTTCCATCTCATCTTCGGAATCCTGGCAGACAAGGAATCTCACTCTTTCTCTGTCATATTCTCCAAGATAAGGCTTAAGGACATCTATATTGCTGTTCTCGCAGCCAAGTCCGAGAACCAGCACACCTCCTGCATTTGGATGCTTAATAAGGTCTTTTAATATAATCCTTGTGTGTTCCTGATCGTCGCCGGTCTGAGAACAACCGTAATTATGAGTAAAAGCGACTACTTCGTCTATGCTGCCTTTTATATAATTGCCGGCTATCTTGGCGAGCTTGGTCGCAATATTGTTAACGCATCCAACGGTAGGTATTATCCAGATCTCATTCCTAATGCCTACTTTGCCGTTTTTTCTGACATAGCCGTTGAAGGTAGCTCTTTTTGAAGACATCTTTGAAAGCTTTTCTTCGATATCGGCCTTTTCCGGACTAAATTTATAATCAAGGATTCCCTCCAGATTAGTAGCAAGATTATGCGTATGAACCCATCTTCCGGCTTTGATAACCTCTGTCGCATGTCCTATCGGATAACCGTATTTAATTACGTCTTCGCCTTTATTAATATCTTTTATCGCAATCTTGTGACCGGGTTCGATCTTATCAAGAGCTGTTATCTCGCCAACTCCCTCAACAAGAACAACCTCACCCTTTACTATAGATTCAAGACAAACAACAACGTTGTCGGCAGAATGAATCTGTAATGTTTTAGCCATATAAATCCCCTTCATACAAAAATGTAAGCATTTACATTTTTATATTATATTTTCGCGCCTACATCGTCAACAAGTTTTGCAATGGTTTTAAATAAATACCACTTGTATAATATTCCTGATAATTAATGTAAAGGCTTACATAATTTTATAAAAAACACTATAATTAAAAGCGGAGGGTTATTACTAAATGAAGAAATTTATGGACAAGGATTTCCTCTTACAGAGTGAGGCTGCCAAGACTCTGTATCACGATTATGCAGAAAACATGCCTATTCTCGATTACCACTGTCACATCAGTCCCAAAGAGATAGCCGAGGATCGTCACTTTGAGAACATAACTCAGGTTTGGCTCGGCGGGGACCACTACAAATGGCGTCTCATGAGATCTTTCGGCATTGATGAGAAGTACATAACAGGTGATGCATCCGATAAAGATAAATTCCTCATGTTTGCCAAATGTATGGGAAAAGCAGTCGGACACCCCATTTACCACTGGGCACATCTGGAACTAAAGAAATATTTTGGTTATAATGGAATCCTGAATGAGAAGACAGCTGAGGAAGTATATGATATCTGCAACAAAGTGCTTCAGGATCCCGATATGAGTGCCCGTAAGCTCGTTAAGATGTCAAATGTAACCCTCATCTGTACTACAGACGACCCGGTTGATTCACTTGAATGGCACGACAAGATCAGAGAAGATGCTTCTTTTGATGTTAAGGTATTACCCGCTTGGCGTCCCGACAAGGCTATGAACATCACTAAGCCCGAGTTCGTCAGCTATATGCAGACACTTTCCGATGTAAGCGGTATCAAGATTGATTCCTTCAAGTCACTTAAGGAAGCTCTCAAGATCAGACTTGATTACTTTGCTTCAAAGGGCTGCAATGTCACTGACCATGCACCTTCATACGTAATGTACCACCCCGCTTCCGACGATAAGATCGAAGAGATCTTTGCTAAAAGAATGCGCGGTGAAGAGCTTACTTCAGAAGAAGAGCTTCAGTATCAGACAGCTTTCCTTCTCTTTGAAGGTGAAGAGATCGGTAAAAGAGACTGGGTGATGCAGCTTCACTTTGGTTGCAAGCGCAATAACAATACAGCAATGTTTAACAAGATCGGTCCCGATACAGGATACGATGCGATCGATGCTTACTACCCTATGGGCGAGCTTGCCGATTACCTTGATGCTCTTGCACAGAAGAATGTCCTTCCCAAGACTATACTTTACAGTCTTAACCCCAATGATCTTATGATCATCAACACTATGCTAAACTGCTTCAACGAGGCTCCAAATGTTGCCAAGATCCAGCAGGGAAGCGCATGGTGGTTCAACGATACCAAGCTTGGTATGGAACAGCACTTAAAGGCTGTTGCCGAGTCAAGTAACCTGTCAGGTTTCGTAGGAATGCTCACAGATTCAAGAAGCTTTACTTCCTACACAAGACATGATTACTTCCGCAGAATCCTCTGCAACTATCTTGGTTCACTCGTTGATAACGGCGAATACCCTGAGGAAGATATGGATATTCTCGGTGAGATTGTAAAAGATATTTCATACAATAATGCTGTAAGGTATTTCAAATTTCCTTTAGAAACGAGATAAGAATGAGTAAAATGACCATTTACGACATTTCCAAAAAAGCAGGTGTTTCAATAGCCACCGTATCACGTGTACTTAACGGAAGTTCCAATGTTAAGGCCAAAACCCGCAAGAAGGTAATGGACGTTATAGAGGAATGCGGCTACAAACCCAATGCTTTTGCAAGAGGACTTGGCCTTAATTCCATGAAGACCGTCGGCCTGCTTTGTGCCGATGCATCGGACCTTTACCTTGCCAAGGCCATTTATTTTATCGAGAGGAATTTAAGAGAAAGCGGATATAATTCGATCTTATGCTGTACCGGCTATGAGATTGAATCACGTAAGAATTCGCTTAATCTTCTGCTCTCACAGCACGTAGACAGTGTCATAATGGTCGGTTCCAACTTTTTGATGAATAAACAGGAAGATAACCGCTACATCATTGATGCGGCAGCTTCCGTTCCGATCATGCTGCTTAATGCAGACTTTGATTGCCCCAACGTATACTGCACTCTGTGCGATGACTACAAGGCAACATCGGATGTAACCGAGAAGATGATCGAATCCGGAGTAAAAGACATCCTGTATTTATACAACAGTAAATCATACAGCGGACAAAAGAAGCTCGCAGGCTTTCAGAACGCTCTTCTTACAGGTGACATACCTCTTAGAAAAGAGCTTATCCAATGCTTTAACGGAAGTCGTGAAGATATAGACGGGGTAAAAGATTTTGTTCAAAAGCTATATGATAAGGGAATTCGTTTTGACGGCATCGTTACAAGCGAAGACTTCCTCGCCGTCGGTGCCATGAACTTTGCCAAAGCAAATAAGATCAAGGTTCCCGGTGAACTTCAGATAATCGGCTACAACAATTCAATCCTTGCACATTGTTCGGAGACCAACATATCTTCCGTAGACAATCGCCTTGAAGATATGTGCATTCAACTAGTAAAGACACTTACAGGAACACTTAGCGGAAGCGAAATGCCGCAAAAGACGATATTCTCAGGTGAACTAATAAAAAGAGGTTCCACGAAATTTTAAAAGGTATCCGGGTTTAATCCCGGATACCTTTATCTTTTGTAACCACAATCTGTCGTAGCAGCATCCATCAACTGTTACTTATTATTCCTCCGCCGAGAACAACATCTCCGTCATACAATACTGCAGATTGTCCGGGAGTTATGGCTCTTTGACCCTCATCGAAAACAAGCCTTGCTACGCCGTTCTCTTTCTCGGGAGGATAAAGTGTTGCAGGCTGCTCTTTATGTCTGTAGCGGATCTTGGCACTGCATCTTATTTCTGTAGTCGGCATTTCGCCTGTGATCCAGTGAAAATCACGTATAAGCAGCTCTTTTTCAAATAGTTCTTCGTTATCCGATAAGACAACTTGATTGTTCTTAACATCAATCTTACTAACGTAAAGTCTTCTGTCTGCGGGAACGCCAAGTCCTCTTCTTTGACCGATCGTATAATTGATAAGTCCGTCGTGCTCACCAAGAACATTACCCTTGGTATCCACGATCTTTCCCTTTGGATAAGTCTTACCTGTATATCTCTTTATCATGCCGGCGTAGTCTCCGTCGGGGACAAAGCAGATATCCTGGCTCTCGCTTTTGTGCGATGTCACAAATTCGTTTCCTTCCGCAATCTTACGAACTTCGTCTTTGGTGTACTCGCCAAGCGGGAAAAGAGTGTGTGAAAGCTGCTCTTCGGTTAGATCGTAAAGAACGTAGCTCTGATCCTTATTAAGATCTTTTGCCTTAAGGAGATAAAAATGACCGTCCCTCTCTTCTATCCTTGCGTAGTGCCCCGTAACGATATAATCATAGCCAAGCTCTCTGCCCTTATTGTAAAGGCTGTCGAACTTAAGATATCTGTTGCATCTGATACATGGATTTGGTGTCTCTCCAACCTCGTAGCTGTGAATGAAAGGCTCTATTACCTTCTGCCTAAACTCAGCTTCGTAATGATATATGTTATAAGGAATGCCTATCTTGTCGCAGACTGCTCTCGCATCGTTTGTATCATTTATGCTACAGCACGTTCCCAAAAGGTCCATCCCCACTATGTCGTTTTCATAAAGGCGCATGGTACATCCCATGCACTCGTAACCTCTTTTTACAACTTCAAAGGCTGCGACTGAGCTGTCAACGCCTCCGCTCATTGCAATAAGAGCTTTCTTGTTATTACTCATTTCGTTCTCCGTATCACGGCATATTCCGCATATAAGTTATGCGGTCAATCTATGATAATCTCAAACCTTTGCTTTTGACAAGCACGAATAAATATAATCCATATCCATGTGCGCTCTCAAAGTACTTTCAAGGATATCATACTGACTTTCCTTAAACTGTGCATATGAAAGACCGGAACTTACATTTTTGCCAAAATAAGCTGTGATAGCTGCTGCAATACCGCCCTCGTCAAAGAGGCCGTGAACATAGCTTCCGTAGACATTTCCGCCATCACAGAGTATCACATCGCCGTAGACATTATCGCTGTCTCCTGTGGTGATGCCCATGTGTATCTCATAGCCTCTGTATTCCTTATCTTTTATGCTCTCAAAAATACCCTTGGGAAAAGTGGTTGTGCCTGACACCTGTTTTCTTATCTTGTCATCACCTATCTCTGTCTCTATATCAAGAAGTCCGAGACCTGTGATCTCATTAACCGTGGATTCTATATTGGCGGCATCGCGAATCTTCTTTCCGAGCATCTGAAATCCGCCGCAGATTCCAAACACCGGCTTATCGAGCGCAAAACGCTTTATCTTAGCTTCCAAGCCGCTCTCGCGAAGCCATTTCATATCCATAATGGTATTCTTGCTTCCGGGAAGGATTATCATATCGGGATCGTCAAGCTCATAGACGCTGTCAACGTATCTGACATTAACTCCTTCCTGCATATCAAAAGCTCCGAGATCTGTAAAATTGGAGATTCTGGGATACCTTATAACAGCTATATCAAGTCCGTTTGCAGATCCGAATTTCTTATTTTCAAATTTCTCGGTAAGTGAATCTTCATCATCAACTTTGATATTCATATACGGAACAACACCTGCTGTTCTGATGCCTGTTTTTTCCGTGATCATATCAATACCGGAATCAAGAAGCGTAACGTCTCCCCTGAACTTATTGATGACAAAGCCCTTTATCCTTGCTTTCTCTTTTTCCTCAAGGAGCATGGTCGTTCCGTATAGCTGAGCAAAGACACCGCCTCTGTCTATGTCTCCGACAAGTAAAACCGGTGCATCGACAAGCTCCGCCATCCCCATATTAACGATATCGTTGTCTTTAAGATTAATCTCCGCAGGACTTCCGGCGCCCTCGATAACTATGATATCAACCTGTTTTGCAAGAGTTTTAAAAGCCTTCTTTATATCGGGCAAAAGTTTTTTCTTATAATCAAAGTACTCTCTTGCGGTCATGTTTCCTATGACCTCACCGTTTACAATGACCTGCGAACCCACATCACTTGTAGGTTTTAAAAGAATCGGATTCATGCACACAAGGGGTTCGATTCCCGCGCATTCGGCCTGCATCACCTGGGCTCTACCCATTTCAAGGCCTTCTTTGGTAATAAATGAATTAAGAGCCATATTCTGCGACTTAAAAGGCGCACAGGAATAGCCGTCCTTCTTAAATATCCTGAGAAGGCCGGCAACTATTAAGCTTTTTCCCGCACCCGACATGGTGCCTTGAACCATTATGACTTTTGCCATTGTTGCTCCTTAAAAAGAAAAGGCAGCACTTTCATGCTGCCTTTTGATATAGTCCATATTACTCTGTAAGCTCTGATGTACAATGAGGACATCTTGTAGCGTCGATAGCAATCTCTGATTTGCAGCGAGGGCATATCTTTGTTGTTGCAGGTGCCTCTTCCTGCTCCTTCTTGAACTTATTGGATACGTTGTTCATGCACTTAACAAGAGCAAAAATAACAAGAGCCATAAGTAAGAAGTCGATAACTACGGTAATAAATGTTCCGTAATTAACGGTTACGGCACCGGCTTCCTTAGCTGCCTCAAGTGTAGCATATGTTCCTCCATCCAGTGTGAAGAACATGTTGTTGAAGTCGATTCCACCTGTGATAATACTGATAAAAGGCATAATGATGTCGTCAACCAGTGATGAAATGATCTTCTGGAAAGCGCCACCGATGATAACACCGACTGCCATGTCCAGAACATTGCCGCGCATGATAAACTCTCTGAATTCGGCTGCCAAACCCTTTCCTTTACCTGCTACGTTGCTAATTTTGTCTTTCATACCTTCAATCTCCCATTCCACAATACTTCGCGGTTTCAGTTACAAACAAAATTATAGCACATCTTTGTTAAAATAAAAGAGTTGTAAATACAATTTAGCCCGTTTTAGCTAAAATAATCAACCATTCTCGCTGACATAGATCTGAACTCTGCTTTGTATTATCTTGGCGACTTCTTCGGCACTCTTTTGACCTGCGAAGTAAGCCGCAGCTTCTTCAAGGATTATTGTTGCAATTTCCCCATCATAGATCGTCGTTCTGTCCACAGATAATATATAATCGGTAAGCTCATCAATTTCCTCCTGCGAAAGAGGTTTGATCTCTGTCGTCACATCTCCGACAGTCCAAGTCAATTTTTCACCGGTATAATCATCATATGGCTGTTCAAGCATACTTTTGGCATCTGCTTCAAATCCTGCCTTTGTTGAAGGGAATGAAAAATATTTATTGTTTTGGAATTCATCATCAAGTAGTATCTTCAAAAACTCCCATGCAGCATCGGGATATGGTGATTTTGCACTGATAGCGATCCTTGAGCCCGGATAGATAAGAGACTCATTCTGACCTTCATCATTGGGAAAACCTATGAATGCAATATCTTCACCAAAAATCGCCTGCTTATGTGCCCTAAAATAATCAAATCCGGAAATAGTAAGAGGTTCGAACAATGCTACATCCGGCCTGAACCACTTTTCAGATTCACTGTCATACTTCTGATAATTTAATTCCTTCGGGAATCTGTTTGCAAACTCAAGAAGTTCAATAAAATTATCGGAATCAAAATTACATTTCTTGTTTTCAAGGTCAATATAATTGGTCGTAGCACAAGTAATTCCAAGTCCCAGAATATCTTCCGGAGTGGCAAAACCGAATGCGATCTCATAAGAAGTATTCTTAGCCTTGATCAGATCGTCGCAGTCTTTTAAAGTCAAAACATCTTTTCCGTCTGTATATTTCTTCTTTGTAACGACGGTTCCCACCGTGAAATCAGGAATAAGAGCATACATCTTATCTCCGGTTGTCATTGCCTTAAGAACATTGGGAAGAAGCTCAATCTTATCTTTATCTTTTTCATAATAAGGCTTTAGATCGACGAAAAGTCCTTTATCACTGTATTTTTCAATCGGCTGTGTGCCAAATGCCATAATGTCGGGAATATTACCGGAAACTATATCCTTATCCAGCTTCTGCATTCCGACGCTCCAGTCTTCATCGGTCATCTCTACGTACTCTACGAGATTGATCTTATATTCATCATTTTCTTGATTGAATTTGGTCACTGCACTACTGATCGTATTATCAACCGCAGTGCTTGCAAGTGTAAGTATTTTCTTTTCTTTAACCTGATCAGCAGGGACCTTGGTAAGTCGCTTGATCGAAACACCGCCGGCACTATCGGGAATGGCTGCAATAAATTCATCATAGCTAAGTGCACATACCGCATCAAGAGCATTTTTAATTCCCAGATCTGAATCCAAATAATCCAAAAGCTTAACGATTTTGTGAGGCTCACGGTCATAACATGATATTGCATCCTCTGAACTTAAATAAAAATCATGTCCCGCTCCCGCAAATAACAATGTTCCGGGTTCAACGCCCGGTAATTCGGCAGTATCATTGGGAGATAGTTCTCCTTTTTCGACATCATAAATCTGAACATAGAATTTATTATCTACCTGAGAACAAACAAAGACGCAATCTGTCGCAGATTTAAGAAGCTGAGAATAATCACTTAAATATTCAACTCCCGGCTTTCCGATCTCTATTACGTTCTTAAATCCCTCATCAAAAGAAAAGGTCTCAAGACCTCTGTCGGATATAGCCAAAATGGTTCCGTTCTCCAATTCGATCAAGGAATTTACAAAAAAGGAATCATCCTCCTCCAGCATTTTAGAACAATCATATGTCTGAGTTATGTTTCCTTTATTGTCAAAGCTGACGATCGATTGCTTTGCAGTATCATTTTCATTTTGCTTCTGATAATAGCAAGCCACACCGCTACCGTCAGAAATAAAACTTTCATATTTATAGAAATCAGCATTTTCGGTGGGAAGCGTAAAGCTCGTGAGATTACCGCCGTCAGTATCAAAAGATACATATTTATAACTTGAATGTCCGGATATTATCGAACAATAAATCCTGTCACCAATGTATGAAATATCAGACACAAAATCTTCCGGACTAAGCTCAAGACCTTTAACAACAAGGTCTTCACTCTTAAATACATAGTCTTTCTTCTGAGTGCTTGCCTCTTGAAGAATGTTTTCATCCTTGGAATCCTTGGAATCGGAAGAGCCCTTAGCGGCTCCTCCTTTTCCACAGCCTGTAAGAACAGACATTATCATTGTCGCTGTAATAATAATGCTTATGCCTCTTTTAAAAATCCCCTTCATATTGTTGTTTTCTCTCTTTCTTTTATAAACATTTTTTATCGGCAATCGGTTCCCCTATCAATTGCTTTCATTTACATATATTGAAGCTCTGTTCTGAATAATCTTTGCAACTTCATCAGCGCTCTTTTGACCGCTAAAGAAAGCCGCAGCTTCTTCCGTAACTATCTTCTTTATCTCGGGATCATTGCCATCAACCTTATCTACCGAAAGAATAAAGTCGGTAAGGTAATCAACTTCTTCCTGTTTGAGAGGTGTGATCTTAACATCCGTACCGCCTATAGGATAAGAATCAGTGTAGTATTCTTTCTCTCCGCTTTCATTTATAGTATAAGGATTATCCATAGAGTTATCCGCAACAAATTTTAGTCCGCTTTCCGTAACAGGAAAACCGTATTCATAATTTCTTTTTGCATAGAAATCATCATACCAAAATCTCTTGAGGAAATCCCATGCCACTTCAGGACACTCACACTGGGCACTGATCGCATATCTCCAATCGGGAATGATAACCGATTCATTAACGCCTTCATCATTGGGACAACCGATATATGAAATCTCATCTCCTAAAATAGCACGTTTAAGCGTTCTGTAATCGGTGTATCCGGAAAGCTGCTTATACATGAACAGCGACTGTCCGCTTCCGTAATTGCTATATGAATCCTCCCCAAGTTTTTCATAATCTATTTCCGCAGGGAACTTAGCCGCAAATTCAAGAAGCTTCTTGAATTCATCACTGTCAAAAGCACATTTCTTATTCTGTACATCAACAAACTTATCACCCGCATAGAATATTCCGTATTCAAGTGCGGTGTTCTGATCCATCGGTCCGAATGCAAGATCGTACTTATTACCCGTCTGAGAAATAATGTCATCGCAGTCTTTGTATGATAAAGTCTTCTTGTCGCCGGTATTTTTCTGACCTGCGAGAACTGTTCCGATAAGGAACTCATTAAACACCGAATATAACTTACCGTCATCGGTCATCATTGCCTTTTCCATGTTAGGAAGGAACTTTATGCCTTTAAGGTCTTCGTCCTTGTCAAACAAAGGTTTTAAATCATAGAAAAGACCTTTATTCTGATATTTTTTGTATGGCTGTTCATCAAAGAACACCATGATATCGGGAACATTTCCCGATACGATATCCATATCAAATTTCTGGATGGCTTCATCGTGCGAACCGTCAACAGTGTTTTCACCGTTTGAATAATCAACGATCTTTATCTGGTATTCATCATTGGTACGATTAAACTTAATGGCTTCCTGAGTTACTCTCCAGTCAATAGCGATACCACCCAAGGTAATTATCTTTTTATCTTTTACCTGATCAGCAGGAACCTTGGTAAGTCTGACCAGACTGTATTTATAATCAAATCCCGGAATGGCTCCAACAATCTCACCGTCACCGACAACAGTCATCGTTGATATTCCCATATCAAGCTCTATCGCTGAGTCTATATAATTGATAAGCTTAACTGCTTCTTTCTTTTCGGCGCTATAACCGTAAATCGCTTCGTCTGTCGAAATATAAAGATCATAGCCTGCTCCTCCGAAGAAAGAAATACCGAAATCCGTTACTTCATTCAATTCTTCGAGAGGCTCCGAAAGCTCTCCTTTGGCGGGATCAAACTTAAACACGTTGTCTGTACCGCCGAAATCATATGCATAGATTTGATTGTCTTTTCCGTCATATATCCTAAAATAACTTTCTTTATAAGGGCTGTCGGATTTCTGAGTATCAATAACGGTCTTTAAGCCTCCGTCAAAAGAAACCTCCTGAATTCCTTCTGTATCGGCAACATATAGCTTACCGTCACCGGAAATTGCAAGATTAAAAACATTGAAATTATATCCGCCGGCAGACTTATCGGGACAAGCGAAACTGTTTACAACCTTTCCCGAAGCATCATACTGCTCAATAAAAAGATCCTTGTTTTCAACCGAAAACTTATCAGATGCCGTAGGAAGATCCTCATCCGTTGAAGCTTCGGATGAAGCATCGCCTCCTTTTGGAGCCTCTCTTAAAGCATAGAAGCCGCCGTCATTATCTATAGTCACGTATGACAGTTCCTCATCTTTGTTTATAGAGAAATCGCTGCTTTGGACGTCTGTACCGTCAGGATTAAAAGTGACAACTTTTGCATTACCGTCTTTGTAAGTGGCGACCAGCTCAATCTTATCCCCTACAGATTTAAGGCCGCAAATATTTGCCCCTTCAAAGTCTATACCGTCAAGATTAATGTCTTCTGTCTTATAAACATATTCTTTTGAACCGGAGCTTTCTTTTTGAAGAACGCTCTCTTCGTTTTTCTTTTTGGAATTACCGCAGCCGACAAGTACCGATGCTGCCATAGAAAAGACCATAGCAAAGCTAAGGCCTCTTTTTAAGATACCTTTTATCTTCATATATACACACCTCTTTTTCCTTTTACAAACGTATCTATAAATCACAAATGTCATGGGGCGTCCCCCATGACATTTGTATTAATATCAGTCGGGATCAGCTATTCTCATTGATGTAAATATTGATTCTACTCTGAATGATCTTAGCCACTTCCTCGGCACTCTTCTGACCGCTAAAATATGCTTCGGCTTCTTCGGTTATGATATTATGGACATCCGTGTTATAGTCATAGAACTTATCTATGGAAAGAACATAATCAGCTACGATATCCGCTTCTTCCTGTGTGAGAGGTGAAAGAGTTACTTCTTTACCGTCTATATAATAAATGTCATCTTCATACTCTTTCTTACCGTCAACCATTTTGTAAGGTCTTTCCAATGATTTTTTCTTGGCCTCTTCAAAAGCTGACTTAGTTATAGGAAAGCCATATTCTATGTTATTCTGGTACTCATCCGTAAAGAATGATTTTACGAAATCCCAGGCAATTTCAGGATACTTAGTCTGCGCACTGATCGCATACATTCCTGTAGGATAAATAGCAGCCTCGTTAACTCCATCATCGTTGGGAAGTCCCACTAATGCTATATCATCTCCGAAGATTCCCTGCTTATATCTCTTATAATCTCCGAAACGTGAAAAATCGGCAAATGCGAAAAGAGCCTGGTTGGTTTTATAGTAGCCCTCATATTCATCGTATTTTTCATAATCCATTTCGTTAGGGAAGTTATTTGCAAACTCAAGGAGCTTTATAAATCCATCCGATTCAAATGAACACTTCTTATTGGGAGTATCCATATACTTATCACCGGCAAAGATAATGCCCATTCCAAGTGCAGTCTTCTTATCGGTAAGGCCATATGCGGTTTGATAAGTTACATTATTCTGCTTCATGATATCTTCGCAGTCCTGATATGTAAGGCTGTTCTTTCCCTCTGCGAATCTGGCTCTGGTTATCATAGTTCCTACCATAAATTCGGGAATAACCGTATACATCTTATCTCCGGTAGTCATTGCCTTAAGGATATTGGGAAGAATCTCAATTCCTTTTAAATCTTCATCCTTATCAAATAAAGGCTTAAGATCCATAAACACACCTTTATTACGATACTTTTCAATAGGCTGATCCGCAGAAAGAGCAATTATATCAGGTACATTTCCCGATACGATATCCATATCAAACTGCTGATATCCGGCATTCCAATTTTCATCACTATTGAACTTGGAATAATCAACAAGCTTAATCTTATACTCATCGCTTTCCTGATTGAACTTAACCACCTTCTCTCTGAACTTGTAATCAATATATACGCCGCCGATCGTGATCACTTTTTTATCTTTAACCTGATCTGCGGGAATCTTGGTAAGTCTTACAAGCTTATAATCGTCTTCAAATCCGGGTATAACAGATATGAATTCTTTATCGCTTATAGCATAAGCTGCGGGAATAGTGTAATCGGTTTCAATATCGGAGTCGATGTAATCCATAAGCTTAACGATCTCATTTTTGCTTGCGTCATAACCGCAGAAAGCATTCTCGGTTGCCAGATAGATATCGTATCCTTTTCCGCCAAAAAGATTTGAAGCATAACCATAATCTTTGGTAAAGCTTTCAATAGGATCTGAAAATTCACCGTTTTCCGGATCAAACTTTCGAATATTGACGCCGGTATCTCCATAATTCTGGGCATAAATCTGGCCATTAGCTCCTTTATAAAGAGCATATGAATCCATATAAGGATCGTTGCCGTTATCGACAGACACAAGTGACTTAAAGTCTCCTCCGTCTGAATATGTCTCAATACCCTTGGTTGATGAAATAAGGAGCTTTCCGTCATCCAATACAAGCAAGGATCTTATGCTGAAATATCCGTCATCGCCACCCTTTGAAGTAATATCAACTTTATCAAGTACATTTCCTTTGTTATCTAACTTAACAAGGAATATCTGCTCTTCTCCGCCTTCGTAGAAGCCCATTCCTTCTTCATGTACCTCTGAGCCTTCCTCGGAAGAACCTTCAGCTGAAGCATCACCTGTCGCATCATCCTTAGATGCATCTTTGGCAGCATCGTCCTTATCCTTGGAAGAAGCTTCTGATGCAGCGTCCGCAGGAGCCTTCTTGGAATCTGTCTTTTCATCCTCTTTAGATGCATCCTTGGCAGCTGCATCATCTTTTGAAGCATCCTTGGAACTTCCTTCGGCTGCCTCATCACCGGAGGCCGCGGATGATGCCTCACCGCCCTCTAAAGTTTGAGGCTGTCCTTCCTCCTCATCATATGATGAGATTGAAAGACATGCATAAAAGCTTCCATCGGGAAGAAATGCAAAACTTGAATAATACTCACCTTTATTGGTCGGAATATCAATAAACTCTACATTGCTTCCGTCTGTATTAAAGGTAATGATCTGAGTGTTGTTTTCATCATAGTTTCCGGTAGCAATATATACCTTGTCACCGATAACATCAATTCCGGTAGGATATCCATTGATCTTTTTATCACCGATATCGATATCCTCAACCTTATAAACATAATCCTTAGAACCGTTAACGGCCTCATTCAGGATACTGTCATCGTTTTTCTTCTTTCCTTTTCCGCAGCCTGTAACAGCTGCTACAGTCATTACGGTAATAAGAGCTACCGTAACAGACTTTTTCAAGATCCCCTTCATTTTCATAATCTCATTCCTCTTCTTTTTCCTTAAGTTTGTTTTCTTTCTTTTCTTTGCGTCTTACTTCGTAATCATATTTTTTATCAGAAAGATAGCTTACTACCCCCGATACAGTCCATGTCTTATGTCTGTAGAGATTGACAATAAAGATCACGGCCATCAATATGAGCGTGGCTCTGCAGATAAGTCTGATCAAAAGAATCAGAGCCAATATATCTTCATACCCTCTGGCAGCATTCTCCCAGTATGGATAAAAGATAGCTTTGTTCCACATACTTCTTGTGATAAAAGTTGAAATTACATTTATCAGTGAAAAAAAAGTAAATCTGTCCGTATTATCAATTACGGAAATATATCTTTGATCGAGTCCGGTACTCTCGGTAATATCTTTTTTAACAAGTCCGTCTACGGGATTGGGTGAAACTATCTCATAACAATTGATCCCGCCGAAATTGGCTGTCTTACCGTCCTCGGAAAGCTGAACATTTTTGGTTCTTCCGCTCAGGATCGTTCCGTACTTGCACAAGCTGTCATATGAAATATATGCCATAGATGCATTAAGGCCTGAAGCCTCACTCATCTTTCCCTCTTGTCTTTTGACAACTCCGGTGACATAATGCGGAACTTCATTTATTGTGATCATCTGTCCCGCAACATCATTGGAACCAAAAAGCTGCCATGCAAGATCCTCGTCTATAACAACGCCGTCCTGCATAAGGTCATTTGCTCCAAAAAACTGACCGCTCACCAGTTCAAGAGGGTGAAAGAGAAAAAAATCTCCGCCGACTCCTATAGTCGTAACATTCTCCGCAGTCTTCTTTTCAAAAGACATTGTTGTAATTCCCTGCGCCGAATAGCAACTTGTAAAAAGACGCGCCTCATTCTTAGAAGCTCCTTCCCCTGAGGAAGCATTTTCTTCGCCTGTTTTGGAAACATCTATTGTCTCAACGATCTGAGGCTTGGCAGACTTTCCGCTTGCCGCATCTTCTTCGGATACTATTCCGTCGTTAACAAGCATCTGACCAAAGTTAAATTCCATCTTTTTGATGAAGTCCTGATCTATCAGCTGATCCTCCGTAAAAAAGACTGACACCTGAGCCATTCTTCTGTCTTCGGACCATCTTTCGGCTTCGTGCTGCTCCGGTAAAAGCCCCGTAAGATACCTTGAGATAAGTCCCAAAATAATATCCACAAGGAGCAAAAGAATAACCAGAAGCACGATCTTTTTTGACTTTAATGCTTTTTCCTTTATTCTGTTTATAAACGCTAATATTTTATCGGTTTTCATTACTATTACTCGTCTGCCAGTCTTACCTGTTCTCCTGCTTTAACCGGTTTGGTTGCTGTTGTGATGACATATTCGTTTCCCTCAAGTGAACCTGTGATGGCAGCGTTTTTATCATCCTCAGCTTCTACGTTAACATCAATTCTGGTTGCAATATATCTGTTTCCGAGAGGACTTGATTTACCCACAACGGCAAGGACGAACTTACCGTTTGAGTCAGACTTGATCGCACTCTTTGGAACGATCATATCGTAGTCCTTAGATCTTTCTCCGATAGTAAGTGCAATGCTCTGACCGGGCTGAACCTCGGGACTTTCAATCTTGAAAGTAAGCACCTTTTTACCTGCAGGATCAGTCTTGTCATTCTTAATTGAAGTAAGTGTTGCCTTGAAGTCATCACCGAACTGCCACTGATTCTGAGGCTTAGCCGCATCTCCGACCTTAAGCTTCTGAGCCTGATTGTTGGGAACAGAAAAGCTTGTTGTCATATCCTTGCCGTCAACCTGGATGACTGCAATTGTTTCATCGGCTGCGGTTGACTCTCCGGAAGCTTTGGCAAGTGATGAAATAACGCCGGCAACAGGAGCTTTAACCGAAGCACCTACGGAGTCTGATTCAAGCTTATCTACTTTTTCCTTCTGAGTTGCGATCTTGTCGCGAAGTGAACTTAAGCTGATCTCTGTATTGATACTCTTTAATAGCTCATCTTTATCCTTCTCGGCGTCCTTAAGTGCCTGGGCTGTCTTATTCTTGTTATCCTGTGCCATGGCAAGCTTTTGATCGTAGCTAAATGAAAGCTGATCTCCGTATGTTCCGAGCTGAGCTGCATTCTTTTCAAGCTCTGCAATCTTTTTCTCAAGATCCTCGGAACGATCCTCATCTTCAGGATCAACTCCCGCCTGATCGGCCTGTGCCTGTGCAAGCTCATAATTCGGTGTGGCCGCATTATAAGCCGTTCCTGCGCCATCATAAGCTTTTTTCTGTGTAAGATAATCTACAACAGCCTGAGCTTCTTCATCGGCATCAAGCGCTGCCTCATATGTATCTTTTACAGCTTTGAGCTCAGCCTGAAATGAATCATAGCTGGATTTCTTTCCGTTTCTGACACTTGAAATAACCTCGTCGGGAATATCTCCCGAAAAAAGAGCCTGTTCATAAGTAAGCTCGAATTCGTCAAGCTGTGTCTTTGCTTCTGCAAGCTCAGTCGATTCCTTATCCTCAAGATAATAGATAACATCGCCCTCTTCGACGTGATCGCCTTCCTTTACGGCAACACCGGAGATCTTTCTGGTCTCTTTTACCGTGACATTGTAAGGATCCTCGGTGTTAACATCGCCCGTTCCTCTTACCTGCGGTGATACAGGTCCGCTTGAGATCTGCTGTGATGCGACCTGCGGAAGCGAATAATTCATGATCGTATTGGAAAAGAATGTAAGAACAAGCATTACGGACAAGAAGCCAATTGCAACGTTCTTGATAATGTCTTTTCTGGATGCTTTTTCTTTATTCTGATTCTCGATAACTTCGTTCATCCCTTAATTCCTCCTTGGTATGATATTCCTTCAACCAAATAGTCCTCTCCGTATAAAAATATTAGTAACGGAGGAACAAGATATATAACTGCAACAGCAAAGGCAAGGCTTATCTCACCTTCGTTGATCTTTGACAAAAACACCGACAGCGGATGCATATCCGTATTCGTTAACAGGATCAGTGGTTGTTCAACCATGTTCCAGTAATCGAAAAACAACAGGATCGCAATCGACGCTATTCCACCTTTACAGAGCGGCGTACAGATCTTGGAAAACACGTCCCATTCTCCCGCTCCGTCTATAGCCGCGGCTTCAATTACTTCCTTGGGTATCCTTCTCATGAACTTGGTCAAAAGAAATACCGCAAACGGGGAAAAGAATCCCGGAAGCAATATAGCCCATATTGTGTCATAGGTTCCGAGCCATTTGGATACCAAAAAGTTCGGAACAAGTGTTACCTGATAAGGCATCAACATCAATGTAATATATCCAAAAAACAGAGCCGATTTTATTTTGTTGTCATACCGCGCAAATCCATAAGAAGCCAGCGTCGCTATAAGTAGCTGTATAACAACTATCGGAACTGTATATATAACCGAATTCCAAAATTTAAGTAAGTATTCCGGACTCTTGAAAAGTACTATATAGTACTGTGAAAATGTAACCATATCCGGAATGAGCTTAAGGTTTACCGTCTTGGAAACAAAGGTCTTTCCGCCTTTTTCCGAAGTCTCAAATATGCTTCCGTAATTGGCTTTGATCTCCGTCGGCTCCATAAAGGAATTGCTGACGGTCAATATGATCGGAAGCAAAAATATAAATGCAAACGCGATCGCACAGACAGTAACCAAAATTGTTTTTGTCCTATCGGACATTTCCCGTCTCTTATGAAGTTTTTCAAAATATTTCTTCTGAATGACGTTTTCCATATTACTAACCTTCAATGTCCTTGCCGTATCTATCCTCTAGTTTGTACATGAAGTAGACAAGTATACTCACTACAATAAACATTATGATCGCCGCCGATGACAGCTTTTGATAATCAAGCGAAGCAAATGTATTGTTCATAAAATGCTGGAGCATATACATTGAACGATATGGGTAATCTCCCGTCATCAAATACACTTCCCTGAAAACCTTAAAGGAATTGATTAGCGACATGATCGCTACAAAGAGAATTGTCGAAGACATATATCTGATCTTGATATACCAGAATATCTGTAACTTATTGGCATTCTCCAAGGCAGCAACTTCCAACAGGTCCTTTGGAATGCTTGCAAGTGCAGACATAAAAAGAATCATGTTATATCCGAGATTCTTCCAAAGAAAAAGAAGTACTATAACTATATGTGCCTGATCCGACTTAAGCCAATCAATCTTATTGTTTCCGAATACCATAAGGAACTTATTGACAATACCGTTGTAATTAAACATTACCTGCCAAATAAGTACTATGGAAGCCGTCGGTACCATAAGAGGGCTCAGGAAAAAAGATCTGAAATAACTTTTAAAAGGAATCCTCGATTCCATTACAGCCGCCAGAAACAGTGAAAAAACAACTGCCAACGGGACGGCTGTAAATGAAAACTTAAGGGTGTTCATTGCTGCGGCGCCAAACGCCTCATTGTTCCATACATTTGCGTAGTTGCTAAAACCAACAAAAACTTTTTGGATCGGGTTATTGATAAAGGAATAATATATAACCACGCAGAACGGAGCAACAAAGAATAAAAGTACGCCCAGTAGCGAAGGCATCAGGAAAAGCCAGGAAATAAGGCTTTTCCTATCATTTGCCGTCAGTTTTTTCTTTTTAAAAACATCCCTTTTGACTATATTCTGTTTCTTAAAAATGCTGCCTAACTTCACTTATTGGTGTCCTTAACTACAAATTCCGGTACTTCGCCGGGTTTAAAACTGAAAAATCCGTTTCCGTAACCGCCGTATACTGTCCTTCCGCTATTTATATCAATCGAATACTGCGGTGTGAAATATGATCCATGGTTATACCATTCACCGGGGAATGAATAATTATACATTGAATCCAATATCTGCTGTATCTGTTTCTTATCCGTATATGTAACCTTTACCTGATTGGAGATAAGTTTGTCTCTTTCTTCCTGAGTCATACTTTCAACGTCATATCCCGAATAATAGTTGTATACCGTAACGGAATCAATCTTGGAAATATCATATTCTGCAGGAACAAAAACTTCATACTTCTTCAAAGCTTCTATTGTATTGGTAAAGCCTGCATACACATCAAAGCGCGCATCGGCAAAAAAGTTCTTGCTTGTGGAAGAAAATACTATCTGTCCGATAGGAAGTTCTTCTTTGCACAGTGTAAAGCTGTAATTCTCAAGCAGATCTTTTCTGTAAGCATCGCTTATTTCCTCATAACTAAGCTTGGTCGTAGAGGCAGCCTCCAATCCATTGGTATATTCAACGGTGCGATTATCCTTTTCCTTATCAAGAGCTCTGAAACGATCGTCATTAAAGCAAGGGAACTCGCCCTTTATAAACTCTTCTCCGGAAACCATTCTGTCCATGAGCTCAGGATCGATATCGTAAGGGATTGTTATATCCCTGTATACTTTCTTTCCGTTCTTCAATCTGAACAGAATTGTTCTGTTCCATCCGTTGTCTCGATACCTTCCGGATTCATTCATTTCTTGCTTGGTGTTCTTAATTGTTGCCATTCCGATCTTAGCGATATCAACAAATAGATCTACATCGGTAATGCGCATATTTTCTTCGGCATAGTCCGAATAGATATTTCCATTATTTTCGTAGTACTCATATGAGATCGGACCGTCAAGGAATGCACAACTTTCAATTGAATCTGTATTGGGTATATAGCTGTCAAAGCCGCACAGATCACCCTTGTGGATCATAAATATAAGGAATAAAACGGCAACAGCCATAAGTGTCTGAGCAATTCCCTTGTTAAAGCTCTTGATGTTATTGTTATCAAACAAAACTTCAACAATACATCCTACTATAACAGCGGTTATTACCATGATCACGCACATAAGCAAATATGTTCTTGTATTTTGCTTGGAAAAGGCAATGTTAGTCATTAAGGATATAGCGAACAGTCCTGATACCACACATATAGAGATCTTTACAAACCATCTGAACGGTCTGAAGATAATACTCTTTCCGGTATCTTCGGCTTTTCTTACCTTGCTGACAAATATGAGTAAAACGATCGCTATAATACCGACCAAAATAGTATCCAGATCGCGAATCATGTTGCTTTTCAAAAACTCAAATACCGCTTTGCAGTTTTGATTGTAATTGAGCTTCTCAATATAATTATGAGCTGCACTCGTAGAGAATACCCTGTCGGCCAAAGGTGACAGATATACATTGGTCTCGGATTCACTCGAGAATGTCGCGAAAAACATCTGCTTTAACTGAACAAGCTCTAAGCTGATAATACCCGGAAGGAATGCAAAGAATCCCGTAAGTAGGATCGCAGTCGGGAAATTACCGCTAAGAAACATAGCGAGTACAGTAACCGAATAAACTACAACAAACGTTATTATCGTGCGGATTGTTTCAACCAACACATTAAGGAGCACCGGTCCGTTTACCGCGCCAAAGCATGCGGCAACAATAAGTCCAATAACCTCTACCGCAATGTACATAAGTGTAAATGTACCGATCGCATTGGCGAAGTTCTTCCTTATTCTCTGATGCCTTGTCGTTGGCTGACTTAAATAAAAATCAAGCTTACTCTGTGAAAAGAGATATGAAAATCCCTGATATGCAAACATAATGGCAACAAACATTGCAAGAAGCCATCCTATCTGCTTAAAGCCCATAACCACAATGACCGCATCCAGCTTGGAGTTATAAAACTTCTCCGCACTCTGTCCGGATACTTCGGCATAGTTAATGGTCCTTGTGATAGTCAAGACCATACCGAAAATATAGTAAATTGCCATGAGCGGTAATGCGATAAGTGACGTCCACAGAGTTCTGTTTATGTAATTCTTTCTGTTCTTGATCCTATCACTCAAGGATAAATTTACGGATGTCATATCCAACTACCTCCGTCTCACTAATAAAGATCTCTTCCAATGTAAGTGCCAGTATTTCAAAGAAAATCGGATTTCCTCTCTTAAATGCATTCTCGATTTCTTCTCTCTCACCTCTTATAGTGAGTGTATGAAGGCGTCCGCGTTTCTCATGAAGCATTACATCGAGTCCTTCAAGAGCATTTCTCTCATTGTCTTCAGACTCAAATACGCATTGAACCTTCTGCATGCCAACCTTCATATCGGCGATGTCCTCAGAAAGGATCACTCCGCCCAAATGAAGGAGTCCTACATGATCACATATATCCTCAAGCTCTCTTAAATTATGAGAAGCTATGATGGGAGTAAGTCCTCTGTCTGCCATCTCGGCAGCAAATAGACTCTTAACGCCTTGTCTTACAACAGGATCAAGACCGTCAAATGTCTCATCGCACAAAAGATATTTAGTCCCCGCACAGATTCCAAGTAAAATGGAAACCTGCTTTTTCATACCTTTTGAAAAATTGACTATCTTTCTCTTTACATCAAGTCCGAACCCCTGGGCTAATTTGAAGAATCGCAATTTATCAAAGTTTGCATAGACTCCTTCATAGTAATCAGCCATCTCTTCGGGTGTGCTGTTCGGAAGGAAATACTGCTCATCCGAGATGTAGAATAAATCCTTCTTGACATCGGGATTGTCGAAAACCGGTCTCTTATCAACCAGAACGACTCCCTGATCCGGTCTTATAACTCCCGAAATAGTTCTTAAGATTGTACTCTTTCCTGCACCGTTTGTTCCAACGAGTCCAAAAACTTCCCCATCTTTAATACTCAGTGAAACACGATTAACGGCTTTGATTTCATCAAAAGATTTTTCAAGATCAATTAATTCGATCATGTCGTTCCTCCTCCTTTGATCATTCCGGAAAGGTACATCTTTACTTCATTAATGATCTCGTCAAAAGTTATACCTATCTCTTCTGCTTCTTTGAACAGACCTGCAATCTCCTCTATAAGTTCAACTTTCTTGTTGTCCTTAAGGAGTGCGTCTCCTTTAACAAAATTGCCCCTACCCTTAACGGTATAGATAAAGCCCTCACGTTCAAGCTCTGTGTAGGCTTTCTGTACAGTATTGGGATTGGTCGACAATTCCATAGCAAGACTTCTCACCGACGGCATCTGGTCGTCGGCCTGCAGGATTCCCTTAAGAATCTGCATCTTGAAACTCTCTGCTATTTGTTCATAGATTGGTCTGCTATCTTGGTAATCAATAATCTTCATAGCGCTCCCACTCATTAATAAAAGTGAACAATATGTAACAAAAAACAAGTGTACTATGTTTACTAGTACACTTGTATTGTATGATATATACTGTAAAAAGTAAATACCCCAAATTAAATTTATTTTAATTCTTGAAACTGTGAACCGGTGCAGGTATTCTTCCGCCCCTGTTTACAAAGTCATCACAGGAAAACTTATTAACCGGCATGATTGGCGCATATCCAAGGAGTCCACCGAACTCAACCGTATCACCGACAGTCTTTCCGATAACGGGAATAAGTCTTACCGCCGTAGTCTTCTGATTGATCATACCGATTGCCATTTCATCGGCTATTATACCTGCAATTGTTGTGTCCTTGGTATCTCCGGGAACCGCGATCATATCAAGTCCCACAGAGCAAACACAAGTCATGGCCTCAAGCTTTTCAAGTGTAAGACAACCTGCTTCAACGGCATTGATCATTCCCTGATCCTCGGATACAGGGATAAACGCTCCTGAAAGTCCTCCTACATAAGAAGAAGCCATTACACCGCCTTTTTTAACCTGATCGTTAAGAAGCGCAAGTGCTGCAGTCGTTCCGGGTGCACCTGCATGCTCAACACCGATCTCGTGAAGGATATCGGCAACGCTGTCACCGATGGCGGGTGTAGGCGCAAGTGAAAGATCGATTATTCCGAAAGGAACACCGAGTCTTGCGGAAGCTTCTTTAGCAACAAGCTGTCCGACTCTTGTAACCTTGAACGCTGTCTTCTTGATTGTCTCGCAGAGGATCTCGAAATTCTCTCCTCTTACTTTTTCAAGAGCTGTCTTAACAACGCCGGGTCCGCTGACACCGACATTTATGATCTTATCAGCCTCTGTCACTCCGTGGAATGCACCTGCCATAAACGGGTTGTCATCGGGAGCGTTGCAGAAAATAACAAGCTTGGCACAGCCAAGTGAATCGCTTTCCTTGGTAGCCTCTGCGGTAGCTTTGACGATGGAGCCCATCAGTCTTACGGCATCCATGTTGATACCTGTCTTGGTAGAGCCTACATTAATAGAAGAACAAACAACATCGGTTGTAGAAAGCGCAAGAGGAATCGACTCGATAAGAAGTCTGTCTGCACTAGTCATACCCTTACTTACAAGTGCTGAGTATCCTCCGATAAAGTTAACGCCGACTTTCTTGGCAACTTCATCAAGTGTCTTTGCTATCTCCGCAAAGTCTTCTTTTGTCTTGCAGGCAGCGCCACCGACAAGAGCTATGGGTGTTACGGATATTCTTTTATTTACAATGGGAATACCGAATTCTCTTGAAATCTGATCTCCGGTCTTAACCAGATCTTTGGCCGAATCGTAGATCTTGTTGTAGATATTCTTTTTAAGCTGCTCAAGATCTGAGCTGATGCAGTCGAGAAGGCTGATGCCCAGCGTAATTGTTCTTACGTCAAGGTTTTCCTTCTCTATCATTTCATTGGTCTCAAGGACCTCTTTAGTATTGATCATTATATTTTTCTCCCAAAAACCAATTAGATTCTGTGCATGGAATCAAAGATTTCTTCCTTCTGGCACTTAATTACAACGCCGATATTCTTACCAAGCTCTTCAAGGTCGTCAGCAACGCTGTTAAAGTCCTTGGTAGTGCCTGCCATATCAACGATCATCATCATATTAAAATATCCGCCTACGATGGTCTGTGAAATATCAAGAATATTGATGCTTGAATCTGCAAGATAGGTGCAAACCTTTGCGATAATTCCGACTGTGTCCTTGCCAACAACTGTAATGATAGTCTTTTTCATAAGTCCTCCGATAAATAATTATATCTCGATAACAGGCGATAGCTCTGCTCTCTTAGCAACCATAATGGGAAAATCCGATGAACTGTACGGATTGTCGCCCATATCAACTTCAAGTCTGACCGTCTCATAAGCAAGCTCCGGCAGATTGTTCTCTTTGGACAGATGCCCGAGGAACACTCCTTTTATCTTGTCATTAAGGAGCTTGCAGAGGAGCTCTCCGCTCTTTTCATTAGATAAATGCCCTCTGTCACCCATTATTCTGGTCTTTAACATATAAGGATAAGGTCCCGTCTGGAGCATCCTTATATCATGATTTGCTTCTAATAATAACGCGTCGCAGCCCGATAAGCAACTGACAGTATAATCATCGTAGCAACCAAGGTCCGTGGCAACGCCTATTTTCTTATCGCCTATATACACTCTGTATCCGCATGGCTCTGCGGCATCATGCGATATTTTCATGGGATTGATCGTCATGTCGCCGACACAGATGCATGTATCTGTAAGAAGCTTGTTAAAAGAGGCATTTACCATCTCGCCTTTTTTATCGCTCTTAATGATACCGTCTATCGTTCCTGCGGTTCCGTATATCGGAATGTCATGCTTTTTAAGAATGGTGTGAAGCGCCGCTATATGATCCACGTGCTCATGTGTCACGAAGATCGCATCGAGATCGTCAAAAGAAAGATCGAGTCCCTTAAGGCCTTCTTCTATTCTCTTTTTACTGGTCCCGGCATCAATCAATATATGTGTGTTGTCGGAGCCTATGTAGGTACAATTGCCGCTACTGCCGCTGGCAATACTGGTAAAACGCATATAAATAAAAACCTCTTACTTCCAATATACTTCTATCTTATCGCCCTCATGAATGGCCTGCATATAATCGGGAGTCGCACCGTTAAGCGTTGTTACAATGCTTCTTCCGTTGGGTTTGGAAAGATCAAAATCTATGGCATCGAAGATATCTACAAAGATATAATCAGCCTTTCCGTGAAGAGTCACGGCGTCGTTGTTTACAAATATATGTAAGTCGTGAGCAAGAATATTCTTTACAGGCTCTTGCTCGCTACTGTTTTTCCTATATTCACCGTCATCATCGGGAAGATCGTCAAACGAAAGCTGACCGTCCTTACCCTCTATGATCTTGACGTCATCGGAGTTTGCATAAGACTCCTGATTAGCCTGTGAGATCGCAACTTCATCGGCGTTCGGGAAATCCCTGTAATAATCCATGATAGCTTCTTCCTGAGCCTTAAACTCGATCTTGAAGTTCTCATAGACAGGTGTGTCTTTATCCCCGCGCTCGTTGTTAACGATGATCACTGTATCTTCATTGATCTCAATGTCCATAAGAGCAGCAATCTGCTCGGCTGTATTGTAATCGAGCACCTTGACTTCATCGCCGGGGTTAATGCTGTAAAGCGCAGTCTGAGGCTCGCCGTTAACTGTTGCAAATCGTGAAGCCTCTACATTCTTGCCGTTTACATTGACATTGAACTTGGTCTTAAACTCAGGAATACTCTCGATAACGGCTTCTCCCGGAGCTCCTGCGGTTGAAGGAACAACCTCGATAATGTCATTGGCATGGATCTTGGTGTGAATATCTGCGGGCTTACCGTTAAGTGAGATGACTGCCGGCTCTCCGGGCTCACCTCTCGATGCTCTTTCTTTGCCGTTGACAGTATATCTAAGCTCTTCTCCTCTCTTAGGGAAAAGATCTTCATTCGGAAATGCAGCCTGCATAGCGGCATCCACGATCTGAAGCTTACCGTTGTCATATATCTTGGTCTGAATACCGTTAAAGGAAACAAAGATAAAATTATTGGCTTCCTCATAATAGCTTATGCAGATACCAAGCGGTGTAACAAGAAGAGAATCTCTCTCGATTCCGTCGTTATTAAGGAAAGTAATGTTCTTCATTACTTCCTCGCCTCTAAGAGCAACACGTTCTTCGGGAATATCCATTTCTTTTGCTATAGCCTTGGTATAACCGGGCACGCATCCACCACCGCCGACTACAAATACAGCGCTGACCGGTTTGTCGCCGTTTAGCTTCTTGATCTCTTCTACGGCTTTCTGTGCCATCATATCTACCTGAGGCTTGATAATACGTGCTATCTCTTTGGCAGTGATAGTCTTACGAAGCCCCATAATATCAATATATTCAACTCTGTCGTTGTGACTTGCCGCGATCTTGATCTCATCCGCCTGGTTAAAGTCAACAAGACAGTGATGTGCGATTATCTCGGTAATATCGTCACCTGCTATGGGAAGCATACCGTAAGCCGTGATAGATCCGTCATCGGTCACACAGATATCGGATGTTCCCGCACCGACATCTATAAGCGCAAGATTGAGCATTCTGAATCTGTCGGGAATAGCTACCATCATAGCAGCGATAGGCTCGAGTGTAAGATTGGCAACGTTAAGCTCCGCTCTCTCGCATGCCTTGTAAAGACCGTCAACGCAGTCATCGGGAAGGAAGGTCGCAATAAGCTCAACACTCACCTTGCCGGCATTATGTCCCTCAAGATTGGCAATCTGATAACCGTCCAAATAATAATGCATCACAGAATATCCAACCAAATAGAACTTAAGGTCGGATGTATTATTCTTAAGGAATTCCGAATAAGCCTGTTCAACGGCTGCGGAATTAAGATTATATATATCTTCATCCGTTATATCATGAGATTCCGGATACTCATATTCATATGTGGTTCTGACCGTTCTAAGAACACGACCTGCGGCAGCAATACAAACATCGGTAAGATGAATGTCTGTCTGCTGCTCAAGATTTTCTTTTACTACCTTGATGGTGGCGCCGACTTTTCCGATATCGTGAATCTGTCCGTCAAGCATAGCTCTTGTCTGGTGTTTTTCGACGCTCTGAGCAATGACATTGAACTGTCCTTCATTCATATAGCCGACAGTACCTACAACGCTCCTTGTTCCGATATCAAGTCCAAATACCACCTTCTGATCCGATTGCTCTAAACTTGCCATCATCTTCTCCAATCCAATAGTTTCTTTCCGATAATATCCGCAACAGTATCAAGATCCCCACTGTTGTCCAAAACAAAATCGCAATGCTCTCTGAAGTCATCGTCAGATAACTGCTTTTTAAAGATATCCGTGACCTTCTCATCGGAATATCCGCGTGAATCCTTAAGCCTCTGTCTTCTGACGTCTTCGGAAGCATATACATACCACAGCTCATCGACTATATCTTCATAGCCGTTTTCTATCAAAAGAGCTGCCTCCACAAAAACAAAGTCCAGCCTATTTCTAAGCCTTTCTTCATCTATAATATTAATAATATACGTATTAACTGCAGGATGCAAAATATTGTTGACTGCCCGGAGCTTTTTTTCATCTCCGAAAATAGCCTTGGCCATCTTGGCTCTGTCTATCTCGCCGTCTTCTCCCAGGATTTCTTTTCCCAAGAGATGTACCAGCTCATCATAAGCGGGATAACCCTTCATCTTGATCTCGTTGGCAACGTCATCAGAATACACCACCTTGCAATTATAGTTTTTCTTAATGTATTCAAGGACCGTGGTCTTTCCGGCTCCGATGCCGCCCGTTATTCCTATGATGTTGGTCTTTCCTTTTTGCAGTTTATTTTGCTTCATACCAGTCGTTTCCGGTGTGGCAGGTTGCTTCCATCGGAACAACCAGTGTCACAGCACTCTCCATCTCTTTAGTAAGTAATTCTTTTACAATGTCCGTCTCATCCCGGGCAGTCTCGATGACAAGTTCATCGTGTATCTGCAGGATAAGTCTCGACTTAAGGTTATCCTTCTTAAGTCTGAAAAAGACGTTTATCATCGCTATCTTCATAATATCAGCGGCAGTTCCCTGTATGGGAGCATTCATGGCAACTCGCTCGCCAAACTGCTTGATATTGAAATTACTTGCTCTAAGTTCCGGAATGGGTCTCTTTCTTCCGAAAAGAGTGATGCTTCCGCCGCTCTCCTTGGCCTCCTTGACGACTCTTTCCTGATATTCCTTAACTCTCGGGTAGGCCTCAAAGTATTTATCCATGTACTCTTTGGCTTCCTTAGACGATATGGAAAGGTCTCTCGAAAGGCCGTAGGCGCTTATTCCGTAGACGATACCGAAGTTAACGGCTTTGGCGCTTCTTCGTTGCTCGGAAGTAACTTCCGAAAAAGGAACGTGAAATACCTTGGATGCGGTACTTGCATGTATATCCTCACCGTCATGATAAGCCTTTATAAGACCTTCATCGCCTGACATGTGAGCAAGTATACGAAGCTCAATCTGTGAATAATCAGCATCCGCAAACACATAACCTTCTTTTGGAACAAAGACTTTTCTTATCAGTCTTCCAAGCTCAGTCCTCATCGGAATATTCTGAAGATTGGGCTCTGTGGAGCTGATTCTTCCGGTTGCCGTTATCGTCTGATTAAAGCTTGTGTGAATCCTGTCGTCATCTTCTATAAAAGCGGCCAGTCCGTCTGCATAGGTGGACTTTAATTTCGCTAGTCCCCTGTATTCGAGAATATCCGATACTATCTTGTGTTCGCCCGCAAGCTTTTCAAGTACGTCCGCTGCGGTAGAATAGCCGGATTTGGTCTTCTTTTCTGCGGGAAGTCCAAGCTTTTCAAAAAGGACTTCTCCGAGCTGCTTGGGAGAATTGATGTTAAATGTAACTCCCGCAGCGTCATATATTGATTTTTCAAGCTCATCTATACGAACCTTGAGCTCATCTCCGTATATCTTAAGCTGTTCTCTCTTGGCGATGATACCCTCTTTTTCCATAGAGAAAAGAATGTATGAAAGAGGCATCTCAATGTTGTAAAACAGTGCTTCCATTCCGCCTTTTTCAAGCTTTTTCCTTATAAGAGGCGCAGCCTTTCTGCATATGAAAGCAGCCTTACTTGCATAAGCCGAAAGCACGTTACTGTCGGCGTTTGATAAAAGCTCTTTCCCGAAGAAATCTGCTCTTTTCTCAAAATTTATCCCCAGATATTCCTTGGAAATATCTTCTATCATGTAATCGTTCTTATTTGGATCGTTAAGATACGCACCGATCAAAGTATCAAAACACCTTGGCTCTTTGCTGTAAGTATCATCTTCAGTGTAGCCGTAGTCTCTTTTTTCTATTTCATACGGAGTGAAAAGATTGTATGAGCTCTTGATATCAAATGTCGCAAGATTACAGTTCTTACTGAGCTCGGCAAGCTTTCCTCCGAGGTAATCTCCCGTTATAAAGCCCTGAATGGGGATATAAACCGATGTCTCATCTTCAAAGCAAAGGGATATTCCGATGATATCTTTCTTCTTGATGCTTCCGTTTGTGTCAACGGTATCTATTATCGGATAAAAGCCCACATATGAGTCCGTGCTTACTTTGGCGGCTTTATTAAAGAGGTCTTCAACCTCCGAAAGATCTGATGTCATGCCCGTCTTAACTTCAAATACAGGTGCAGCGGCAGCTTTTCCAAGCGGAGATACCTGCGCGATCTCTTTTTCCAAAAAATCAACCAGTGCATCGTTGCATTCGCAGCCATCAGCGCCAAGCAAAGCACTGTCGGTATAGGTTTCCAATATTTCTTTTAACCTTGCTGTCTGAGATGCAACGGCAGGCGAAGGCTCTTTTCCACTATCATCAGAATCAAATAAAACGCCAAGCCTCTTGTGTTCTCCGGATCTTACAATGCTCTTAAGCTTAAAAAGTGCACCGTAAATACCGCTGACGAATTGTCCGTCAGCGTCCGTAAAAGCAGGCATAGCGTTATATGCGTCATGTATTAAATTAAATGCGTTAATCGTTAGGATATCCAAAGAATATATTCCCCGGCAAATATGGATTATAGAAACAGATTAAGAACAAATGCCGTCGCAGCAAGGACTACAACACAGCCCTCGAGGACATAGCTAAAAAGAACCAGAGAACGTCTTACTTTAAGTCTTCTTCCCGCCTCAGATAAAAGTCCGTCGAGCTCTCTCTTAAGATTGAAGGTATTACCATCCTCAAGTCTTTTCATGCCGACTTTTACAAGAAACTGAATAGTGAGTTCCTCTTTGCATTCCGCGCAGTTCTCCATATGACTGAGAAAATCGGAAAGATCGCGATTGTCGAGATCGTCATCCAGAAATAATGGAATTAACTTTTCAGCATCTTTACAAGTCATATAAAGCTCCGCACGTCAAATTACTAACCATTCAACATGTTGTATGGCAGAACGTGCAGCTGCAATCTGTCTCTACAACATCTAGAATACTACAAAAGAGTGTTATTTACAATAATTCCGAGCATTGTAAATACTGCCGGATCAGATTACGGCAACGATCGAAACTTCTCTTCTTGAAGAAAGGTCAACGAAATTCTCACCGCATCTGATAACGGGTCTTGAGAGGTGATCGGGATTAACGAACACGATCTCTCCGGTCTGGCCGGTACTGAGCATAACCCTGTTGGCGATAAATGTATTAACTATATTGCTAAGGAAGGTCATGATAACGTTGGGATCAAACTTATTGATACCCTCTTCCTCAAATCTTGAGATTACGGTGAACGGGCAGATAGGCGCTCTGTACGTCTTCTTGGCGGTCATTGCCTCATAGATGTTGGCAACCGTAACAATGGATGCTATCTCATCAATCTGCTCTCCCTTTAAGTGGAAAGGATAACCCGAGCCGTCTCTGTACTCGTGGTGCATAAGGATACAATTCTTGATGCGCGGATCGATATCCTTGTCCTTAACGAGCTCATATCCCTTAACTACGTGGTCTCTCATAAATCTCTCTTCATACTCGGTGTATGCTTCCTTCTTATTAAGAAGATCGGGTGGCATAACCACCTTACCGATATCATGTAAAAGACCTCCGGCCGTAGCAAGCTGTATCTTTTCCTTTGGAAGCTTCATCCATGTAGCAATCGTGTTGCAGATAAGAGAAACATTGAGACTGTGCATATACACCGCATCGCTGTTGTCCCTTAAGTTATGAAGCATATCAAATACGCCGGCCGTACCGCCTGCCTCAACAAACAGATGATAAACGGGCTCAGTAAGCTTCTCTATATCAAGAGCCATCTTGTCATTGGCGATCAGCTTAAAAGATTCCTCGAGCTGGCGTGCATTGTTCTCAATATCCTGCTTGAACTTAATGAACTGCTCTGAATTTCTGATCTTCTCCGCATAGGAATAATCGGGCTTCTGTGGCTGTGTCTGCCCTTCTGTCTTGTCGGGAACTTCCTGTTTCTCATCTTCTACGAAGATGTTATAAAGAGAATGTGATTTGATCCTCTGAATGTCGTTCTCATCAAGCACGGTTCCCTTTGGAAGTACAAGCCTGTCGTCAATTGTATAAATGTTTTCGGAAGCAACAAGCCCCGGCTCAAGATTGTCTACTGATATCAGTTTCATTTTAATATTCCACCTAGTTAAAAGAGATATAGAATCATTATATCAGCATTTTTTATTTTTTGTGATAAAATGATAATATTCGCAATAAATGTAGCAAAATATGATAATTTTGCGGCATAGCAGCTGCAAATAAGTATAAAAGGATATGAAAAAATGTCAACAAAAGATGATAGTCTCAGATGGAAATTAAAAGATGAACAGCATGTGATCCAGGATGAATGGATCGATTTCAGAAAGAATGTCTATGAACTTCCAAATAGCGAAGAGATAGGTCCTGTCTACAACTTTTCCAAGCACAGCTTCTCTCTCATCGTCGCGACCGATGAAAACGGCAAGTTCATCTGCGTACGCCAGTACAGGCACGGCGTCGATGAAATCTGCACAGAGTTCCCCGCAGGCGGAATTGAATACAAGGAAAAGAGCGATGTTCCTTATATAACCAAGGAAAACATAATCGCGACCGAAGATGACGCCTTCGCCGCAGCAAAAAGAGAGCTCATTGAAGAAACCGGCTATACATCAGATGAATGGACTCATCTTCTTACGCTCCCTTCCAATGCAACCATTTCCAACAGCAATGTGCATATTTACGCTGCAGCAAACTGCAAGCATGTCGCTTCCCAGGAGCTTGACGACTCCGAATTCCTCGACGTTCTGCTTCTTGATGAAAAAGAGCTTGTAAGCAGGATAAACGGCGGTGATTTTAAGCAGGCTCTCCATGTACTTGCATATTATCTTTATAAAGAAAGGTGCAATTGAAATAATAAATAAGCCTTGATAATAGGCTTCCCGTGTGATATATTATGTAGGCGTGCTGCAATCGGCAGCGCCGATGCATTCGCATCTTTTTTAATATAAAAGCCGGCATGTCGGAATGGCAGACGATGCAGACTCAAAATCTGTTGTGGGTAACCACGTGTGGGTTCAAGTCCCACTGCCGGCAGCAAAAAACCTCTACCATTTACTTGGTAGAGGCTTTCTTTTTTTATCTATTACATTGCAAAAGCAACTGTTCCTAAATATTCTGTGGCTATCTGAACTTTACCCTTTGTTACTACTGCATCATATGAATGAACCTCACCTGTAACAGTTCTTACATATACTGTTATGGTCTTTCCTTCATAAGACTTATCGAGAGTAAATGTGTATTTAGCAGGTGTTTCCAGTTTTGTAAGGCTTACTCCCGCTGCATAAGCTCTGATAAAGAGAGAACCTTCAATCGGAGTTTTCCCGGACTCAGTTATTGCTGTATAAAGAGCCTGTGCTATTTTATCAAGTCCGTTGATTGATTTTCCGTTTCTGTCAAGAGCAGGAACAATTGTTGCTGTTATCTTGGATGAATAGCCCTTAGGAGCACTTGCGGAACTCAGATCAACAGCAACCTCCATTAACTTTCCATTTGAATCTTTTACTGCTACAGTAGATGAACCTGAATCATTGGATATAGCTGCAAAATAATCGTTTGATATATCAGATTTGTAAACAGTAGCATAATCTGTCGTGGGTGTTACATATGCTTCCTGCGAATTATTGTCATCTGATCTATCAGAAGACTTTGAGTCTGATGATGCACTACTGCTATTATCGGTATCAGAAGACGCTGAATCTGATGAAGGCTTTGCACCGGTTGTAATTATGACTTTACCTTTATATACATATCCTCCTTCATCAGATGTATCTACTATTCTTCCTACTTCACCTAAATAAATATCTGTTCCATAATAACCTTGATTAAGAATTGAGCCATCAGAAGGTAATGAAATATAACATTCATTAATGGTTACTGTTCCACCAACTGCAGCTAGAGGAAAATGAAATCCTGTAGCATCGTAGTTCTTAGTATCAGCTGTAACATTTGAATTATTGATAACAATATTATGATTTCCGTATTCACCCATGGCATGGGAAGATATCTGTTCAACACTGCCGGCTGCAATAGTATCGGTACTTATTACATTTGAATCAGTGATAATAACATTTCCATCTGTTTCTTTACCGTCTTTACCACCGATTATGCCATCAGCTGATACACTTGAATCTGTTATTTTCACATCTCCATCAGCAGAAATAGAACCGCCTGTAGTAATGTTAGCAGTATCAATTGTTAAATCGGCATTAGTTGAAAGTTCAAATGTACTTACTTCGATGTTTCCGGAAACTGAAACAGGATCATCATTTGTTGTAATAGTAATATCATTATCAGCCACGACATTACCATTTACATTATCTGTCAAAGTTAGTCTGCTATCGTCCGAACTCCAGGTAAAGCCTACGCCGCTATCAATATCATCATTAAATACATTGGTATCTTCACCAACATACCCTGATGTTCCTGCATAAGCGATTATAGGAGAACCTATGAGGCTTGCTACAACAAATCCACTCATAATTTTTGCTGCTACCAGATATCCTTTCATAAAAAATCCACCTCCAAGTATTGTTTTTTCATCGTTATTATATCTGCACAATGTCCACGTCGTCGCCATATGTAAATATATCTTTGTCATTTAGTACACAGCCGGTAACTAAGTAGTCCATCCCGCTTGCTCCGAGGGCTTTTTTGCCCTTGAGGATAAGGTGGACTTTTTTATCTTCCGTCATGTATTCTTCTGAGACAGTCTTGTTATCCTTGGAATCTTCGAGCATCTTCTTAAAATCTCCGATAAATGCCGGGATTATGACCGATCCGATACCCTGCCCGACTGTCGGGCCGTAAATGCCGATTATTTCATGAAGTAATAACTTTCTAAGTTCATCCATAGGTTGCCTCTCATATTACTGCTGAATTGTCTCTACAATTGCGGGAAGAAGCTGCTTCTTACGTGAAACAACTCCGGGTAATTTCGCCGTATCTCCTGTTACATTGATTCCGAATGCATTATTCAAAGTATGCTGAGCCTTGGCGCCTTCAAATATGATCTCAGATGACTCCTCTATGATATTCGTAAGCATAAAGAACAGCATATCAAGGCCGTCTTCCTTGGCTACATTCTTAAGCTCGGGCTCGAGCCTGTTCTTTATCTCCGCAAGTTCTTCAGCGCTCATAGAATTTATCTGACCGATTCCGATCGTAAGGTCATCAACCGTAAACTTCTTGAAGTCCTGATGAAGGATCTCGCTTGCGGACTTTCCGCTTAGATTAGATCCGGCATGGAACATCTCTTTTGCGAACTCCTCAAAATCGACTCCCGCTATCTTAGCAAGCTCCTCTCCTGCGTTCTTATCTATAAGAGTGCATGTAGGAGATCTGAACATAAGCGTATCGGATAGGATCGCAGCAAGTAAAAGTCCCGCTGTCGTCTTATCTATCTCAACACCGTTTTCCTTGTACATAAGATAGATGATCGAGCATGTTGATCCAAGCGGCTGATTTCTAAAGAATACAGGGCCTGCAGTCTCGATCGTACGAAGTCTGTGGTGATCCACTATCTCTAATATTTCAGCTGAATCGGCGCCGTTTACTGCCTGATTCTTTTCATTATGATCAACTAAGATGAGCTGTTTCTTTTTAGCTCCCAAGAAGTTACGTCTACTGATCATTCCGATGTAGTGATTACTCTTATCAAGGATCGGGAAGTATCTGTGACGGGTCTGCGCCATAACATCCTGAATATCCTCGATGTAATCGTCCATGTGGAAATGAACGGTGCTGTCTTTTTTCATGACATGTTCAATCGGAATACTCTGATTTATAAGCCTTGCAACGATAAATGTATCGTGCGGCGTTGTTATTATCTTGGTTCCATGCTCTTTTGCCTGTGTCTGAATGGTCTTTGCAACTTCGGCGCCTTCACAGACTATGATACATCCCGCATTCATCTCAATGGCACAAAGCTGAGTCTCGTAGCGGTTTCCAAGAATAACTACATCTCCCTCATTTATAAGATTTTCCATGATCTCGGGACTTGCGGCTGCAATAACAACCTTTCCTTTTGTAAGGTTATCGCTTATATCTCCGACGATGAGCTCCCCATCGATAGTCTCAACAATATTCTTATATGAAGTGTGAGCCTGTGAAAGAATACCCGGATCTATAACATCCATATATGTTTCTACAATATCATTGGTAGTAACGATACCGCTAAGTTCATCGTTCTCAGTGACGCACAAGGTCACAACCTCGGCGTCTCTCATTTTTGCCCAAGCTTTCTTAAGAGAAAGATCGGAGCCGACTCCCTCAAGCATCCTTATCTCCATGTCGCGCACCTGCGTCCTGACATCTTTGATGTAGGCCGGTACTTCAACACCAAAATGAGACAGAACAAACTGAGTTTCCTCATTGAGGTGTCCTGCTCTGCACGCTATATACTCATCCCCTGTTATCTTACTTTTGAGATTAGCGTAAGTTATTGCCGCACATATCGAATCCGTGTCGGGATTCTTGTGTCCTATGACAATTACAGGTCTATTCTGCTTTTCCATACATGTTCTCCCAAAAATGAAAACGCAAAAATGCGTTAATACTGTTATATACAATATTAACGCATTTATGGTTACATTTTCTATAGTTTTTAAAGATATTTATGAGATCACTCTACAGCGGAATAACATGCAATAGTTTTTTCGCAATCGCTTTCGGACATACATAAAACAGAGACATATCCCATAAAATCATTTTTTATAAACTTAAACTCTTTCGTATGGGCACCGGCGCCATTTAACAAAGTAATCTGTATATCTTTAACAATAGCGGGCCTTCCGCAAAATTCTCCTTTGGAAACGGTTATATCTACGTCCTTTGCCTGCTCATACGTGCTCAAATAATAATCCTTATCTTTTTGAATCTGGTCTTCTCTTGATTCGCTCTCGCAAAACTGCTCAATTATTTCATCCTCGGTTTTGCCGGCATATTTTAAGAATATAATGCCGATGTTACGGATTACTCTAAGTTGGGTTATACCGATATTGGCGTCTGTAAGTTCGGTTTCAGCGAGCATCTCAGTCCTGGGTTTACTCGAATCAATATCTTCTTTGAGCTTTTTATCAAAATCATCGGATGATGAGCCATCACCGCCTGCAAGCTCCTCTTTTGATAAAAATGTATAATTTGAAGGTTTGTTAAACTTAATGCCCACTGAATGGCTGATAAAAGTATCTCCGTCATATTCGGGAACCTCATAAGGTGCTCTGTCCTTAAGCACGTCGTGACCGGAACTATTCGAATCACTTGCTTCCTCACCGGACTTATCGGAAACTTCCTCGGCTACTTCGCTATCCTCTTTTTCTACTGCTTCAGTTTTCTCTTCAACAACCGTTGAAGTATCCTGTGAAGCATATTCAGTTGTAGAGACTCCTATAGTGGGATCTTCCGGCTGTGAATGAGTCATTTTGTAATTGGCAAGCGTAATAAGAAGAAGCGCCGCCACAACGGCTCCGCCAATATATAACCATTTCTTGTTAATTCCGCCCATAGTCTGCGGAACCTGCATATTCGGATTAATCTGTCCGAAAGGATCGTTCTGAAAATTCTGTCCGGGCTGAACGTTCATATTGGGCTGAACGCCAACGTTAGGCTGAACGTTTACATTATTCTGCATTCCCGGATTGGGCTGAACGTTTGCATTCGTCTGCACACCGGCATTGGGCTGAACGTTTGCATTCGTCTGCACACCGGCATTTACCTGCACATTCGCATTATTCTGCATGTTAGGAATGTACTGCGCATAAGGATTGTTCTGCATGCGCTGCTGCGCATTCATCTGTGAATACTTCTTTTCAAGAGCCTCAAGGCTCATTTCAGTATCCTGCTGCGGATTATTCTGATTATTCATTTTTTTACTCCCTCAACAATAATAATATATTTCTTTTTTCAAAGTATAACATGACGCTTTTGTGAAGTAAATGTTAATTTTGTTATTTTTATAATAAAAAAAGAAGGTGATATTAAAATCACCTTCCATCAGATGCTCATCATGCAAATTGACTGTTATACAGCTCGAAATAAAAGCCTTCCTTGGCCAACAGTTCTTTGTGATTGCCCTGCTCGATAATATGTCCGTCCTTCATTACAAGAATAACGTCCGCTTCGCGGATCGTCGAAAGTCTGTGAGCAACAATAAAGCTTGTTCTACCGCTCATCATCTTGTTAAATGCCTTCTGGATCCTCATCTCCGTATTGGTATCAATTGAAGATGTCGCCTCATCAAGAATCAGCATAGGCGGGATGTTGAGCATAACTCTGGTAATGCATAGGAGCTGTTTTTGTCCCTGAGACAGATTACCTCCGTTCTCGGAAATAACTGTATTATAACCATCCGGAAGTCTTTTTATAAAGCTATGCGCATGCGAAGCCTTGGCTGCTTCTATTATCTCTTCATCGGTAAAGCCGTCTCTTCCTAGCGTAATATTTTCTTTTATCGTACCGCTTCTAAGCCAGGTTTCCTGAAGAACCATTCCGAAGTTATTTCTAAGATTCGCTCTCTTTATATCCCTTATATCTGTTCCGTCTATGCAGATCTTGCCCTTATCAACGTCATAAAATCTCATAAGTAGATTGATAAGCGTTGTCTTTCCGCTTCCTGTAGGACCTACGATTGCTACTCTCTGTCCCTTCTTAATATCAAGATCAAGGTCTTCTATAAGACTCTTATTCTTATCATAAGAAAAGGCTGCATCCTCTATAACTATGTCTCCTTTAGGCTCAAACGCCTTCGGAGCATCGGAAGTATCCGGAATCTCAGGTTTTTCTTCGATAAGAGCAAATACTCTTTCGGCACAAGCAAGCGCATTTTGAAGTTCGGTAACAACGCCGGAGATTTCATTAAACGGCTTGGTATACTGTGTTGCATAACTTAAAAAGATAGTAAGGCCACCGACAGTCATCCTTCCCGTAATACAAGCAAATGCTCCGAAAAGAGCTACTGCCGCATAAACTATATTGTTGATAAACCTGGTTCCCGGATTGGTAATGGCAGAAACAAATACAGCTTTGACGGAAGCATCGAAAAGCTTGTCATTAACGTCATCGAAGACTTCCATGTTTTCATCTTCATGCGCAAATGCCTTAACCACGGGAAGATTCCCGATCATTTCATCGATAAAGCCCGTCTGCTCAGATCTAGCCTCACTTTGTCTTTTGAATAATTCAAAAGACTTATTTGCAATAAATCTTGCAAGCAAAAGTGAAAGCGGCGTTAACGCAACTACCACTATCGCGATCCTGAAATTAAGATAAAACATAAATACTAAAGTTCCGACAATGGTGACTATTCCGGTAAACAGCTGTGTGAATCCCATTAAAAGTCCGTCGGCAAAAAGATCGACGTCAGCTATGATTCTACTCACAATATCGCCTGTCTTAACCTTATCAAGATATTCAAAAGGCAAAATCTGAAGTTTATCAAAAGCTTCCGCTCTTACATCTCTCACCACTTTAAAAGTGATAGCGTTATTGGCTTTATTCATTATCCACTGCGAAGCAGCTACAATTCCGATAACTATCAGCATCTTGAGAAGAATAAAAGATACTCCCTCAAAATCAACATTATCTTTTCCGACAATACAATCAACCGCATTACCGGCAAGGATCGGAACATACAAAGAAAGTGTAGCCGTAAGTACAGCCAATATCATTGATAAAAGAATGAGCCCGCGGTATTTTCCGGCATGTCGCAGTACTTTTTTAAGTGTCTTCTTTTTCATACCGCTCCCTCCTGCTTAAACTGAGAATCATAAATTTCCTTATAAAGCTCGCAAGAAGTAAGGAGCTCATCATGCGTTCCCATTCCTGCGACAACGCCGTTATCAAGGACTATTATCTTGTCGCAGTCATGAACGGAAGATGTTCTCTGAGAAACAATAAATGTCGTCGGAGCGTTCTCCATATTTGAGATCGCATGTCTTAAATTTTTATCCGTAAGAAAATCAAGCGCAGACGCACTGTCGTCAAGAATAAGTATTTCCGGTTTTTTTACAAGCGCACGCGCTATCGTAAGTCTCTGCTTCTGACCTCCGGAGAAGTTTTTACCTCCCTGTGAGACCATATGATCAAGCCCGCTTTCTTTGCCGCGAACTATTTCTTCTGCCTGTGCAATCTTAAGTGCGTAATAAATGTCTTCATCCGTAGCCCCGGCGTTACCCCAGCGCATATTGTCCCTGATTGTACCGTGGAAAAGAACTGCCTTCTGCGGAACAATACCTATCCTCTCGCGAAGTGCCTCAAGCTTATATTCTTTGACATCTTTTCCGTCAATTACAACGCTTCCTTCTCTTACATCATAAAACCTTGGGATTAAATTAATAAGCGTCGATTTACCGCTACCGGTTCCACCGATGACGCCAATCTTCTCGCCTCTTTTAACCTCAAAGCTCACATGCTCAAGCGAATCCTCGCTGTCTCCGACGTAGCGCATACATGCATCATTAAATACGATATGAGTCTCTGTCTTATCAAAAACATCCAACTCGCCATCCTTCATTGAGGGCTTAAGCTCGAGAAGCTCTTGCACTCTGTTACCCGATGCAATTGCCTTGGTTATTGTAAGGATCAGATTGGCAAGCTTAATAAGCTCGATAAGAATCTGTGACATATAGTTATAAAGCGCAACAACCTGACCTCGTGAAAGCTCACCGATATTTACAAGCTTAGCACTCTTATATATCAGATATGCGATCGCTAGATTAAGTATCGTAAAGGTCAGAGGATTCATAAGCGCACTTACGCCGCCCACATGCTCCTGAAGAGACATCAGCTCGTTGTTACTCTTATTAAATCCGTCTTTTTCTCTTTTCTCAAGGCCAAAGGCTCTGATAACTCTTACACCGGTGTGGTTCTCACGCGTAAGCCTAAGAAGAGTATCCAGACCGTTCTGTATCTTCCCGTATCCGGGAATGCTCCACGCCATTATCGCTCCGACAACGGCAAACAAAAGTATGATCGTAACAACAAAGATAAGTGCCTGCCTAAAGTCGATGGTAAACGCCATTATCATGGCACCAAAAACAACAAAAGGAGATCTTAAAAGAAGTCTTATCGTCAGATTGACTCCCTGCTGAACCTGATTGACATCGCTTGTCATACGCGTGATCATTGCGGAAGTTCCGACTCTGTCCATATCGGAAAACGAAAGACTTTGTATATTGGAAAAAAGAGCTCTCTTAACCTTCCTGGCAAATCCCGCAGCGGCTTTTGCCGCAAAATACTGCGCTGTTATCGCAGTTATAAAGCCGATAACACAAAGCACAATGAGGATCGCACACATCTTAATGACATATCCTCTGTCACCGTTTGCAATTCCGTTGTCTATCATTGAAGCGATGACAAGCGGAACAAGAAGCTCAAACGATGCTTCGAGAAGTTTAAAAAGAGGTCCGAGGATAGTCTCTTTTTTATAATCCTTTAAATAAACAAGAAGTTTCTTCACTTTTCCACCCCAAATCAATAATTTATTCTAAGTCCCTTAGGATAATGATTTTTGATCATCCCTCCCGAAGCTTTACCCCATCCGATACTGTAACCGTCCGTAGTAACAAGGCACCAGCCTTTCTTGATATCTTCGGTTATACGAAGTGTCTGACCGTTTAAATAAGCCTTGATATCTGCAGAATCGGAAGGTAAGTCGAAGCTCGCATTAACGTCCTCAGGTCTTAGAAAAAGAGCCAGCGCATGATTGGGCTCAAACCTGTCTTTTATTATCTCTCCCAAATGAAGGCCCGGTCTTAATACCTTAAGACCATTTACTGATGGCATAAACCTCGGTGCAAGAAAAAGCTGTTTGCCAAACATGATTATATTCTTGGATTCCATGAGCTTTTCCAAAACACCTTTTTTAAGTGTCTCATCGCAAAAAGCATAAAAAGGCTTTAAGACATCTTTTTTTACCGGAACATTCTTTCCACCGGGGATATATCTGTTTCCGTCGTTTACAAGCTCTCCGTCTCTTTCAAGCACACACAGGAAATGTCCTTCCCCATGATCCTTGTGAGGCCACAATCTCCTTCTGTCCACTTCCTTGAAATCCGGATGCCTGTTTACAAAAGCATATATATTATCTTCGTTCTCTTCCTTTGAAAAAGTGCAGGTCGAATAAACGATGCGCCCTCCCGGAAGAAGCATTTTGGATGCAAGATCCAAAATCTCTGCCTGTCTTTTAGCACAGGCAAGAACATTGTCAACGCTCCATTCATCTGCGGCATTATCGTTCTTTCTGAACATTCCTTCGCCGGAGCAAGGAGCATCTATAAGGATCTTATCAAAATATCCTTCAAACACTTCGGACAAATGCTGCGATGTCTCATTAAGCACCATAGCATTTGCGATGCCAAGCCTTTCGATATTAAGAGATAATATCTTGGCTCTGTCTTTATTTATCTCATTTGTCACAAGAAGGCCTTGCCCTTTTAGCTTGCAAGCTATCTGCGTGGTCTTTCCTCCCGGAGCAGCACACAGATCAAGTATCTTATCTCCGGGCTGTACATTAAGATAGCTTACGGGTGCCATTGCACTCGGTTCCTGAACATAATAAAGCCCTGCTTCATGATATGGATGCTTACCGGGAGTCGCATCCTCAGCATAATAAAATCCCGTCTCTTCCCACGGGATATTTCCTGTTATATAGGGCAGGTTCTTAATAAAAGAAACATCGCACTTAAGAGTATTGGCTCTTAACGCATAATATCTTCTATCCTCTTCAAAAGCCGTAATAAAGGCATTATATTCTTCTTCACCAAGGAACTGTTTCATCCTCTCTTTAAACTTATCAGGTAACAATAAACAACCTCCAAAGAATAATAAGCTTATTTCCAAAAAGATAAAAAGCTGCCCGTAAAAAGGCAGCCCGTATATCATTATTATTTGTGCTCTTTAATATATTTCTTGATCCCCTTAAAAGTCTCGGGACTGATTATATGCTCAATCCTACAAGCATCTGTCTCGGCAGTCTCAGCATCAACACCGGCTGTAAGCATAAGAAACTTGGTAAGATTGGTATGCTTCTCGTAGACAGCCTTGGCAGTCTTCATACCTTCTTCGGTAAGAACAAGCTCACCATCGTCTTCTACTGTAATAAGACCGTTATCCTTGAGTATTCCGACAGCTCTGGATACGCTTGGCCTTGAATAGTTAAGCTCATTGGCAACATCTATGGAACGTACTGTGCCGTTACGTTTCTTCAAAACGTATATTGTCTCGATATAATCTTCACCGGATTCATGCATATTGTTAACCCTTTCCAAAAGAGGCCACTTTGCTTATCGCAAAGTGGCCTCTCCACTACATTTTCAAAATTGGTGGCCAAATATAATGCTAAGCATTATTATTTAGCAAAGTCTGTTGCTCTGCTCTCTCTTATGATATTAACTTTGATCTGTCCGGGATATTCCATCTCGTCCTCGATCTTCTTGGCGATATCACGAGCCATGAGCACCATGTCTGAATCTGAAACCTGCTCAGGAACAACCATTACTCTGACTTCTCTACCTGCCTGAATAGCAAATGAGTGATCAACACCCTTAAAGCTATTGGTTATGTCTTCGAGTTCTTTAAGTCTTGATGTGTAAGTCTCTAATGTTTCTCTTCTTGCACCGGGTCTTGCTGAAGAAATAGTATCAGCAGCCTGTACAAGTACAGCGATAAGTGACTGCGGTTCTACGTCACCGTGGTGAGCCTCAACGGCGTTGATAACAACCTGAGATTCTTTATACTTCTTACAGATATCAACACCAAGCTGGATATGTGAGCCTTCAAGCTCATGATCGACAGCTTTACCGATATCATGCAAAAGTCCTGCTCTCTTAGCAACTCTGACATCGAGTCCAAGCTCGGATGCCAACAGTCCGCAGAGCTGTGCTACTTCAACAGAATGCTTAAGGCAGTTCTGTCCATAGCTGGTTCTGAACTTCATACGTCCAAGAATCTTGATAACTTCGGGATGAAGGCCGTGAACTCCCGCCTCGATAGCGGCATTCTCACCTTCTTCTTTGATCTTGGCAGCAACTTCTTTCTGTGCCTTCTCAACCATCTCCTCAATTCTTGCGGGATGGATACGTCCGTCCACAATAAGCTTCTCAAGAGCTATACGTGCGACTTCACGACGAATCGGATCAAATCCGGAAATTACTACAGCTTCAGGTGTATCATCAATAATCAGATCTACACCGGTCATAGTTTCAAGGGTTCTGATGTTCCTACCCTCTCTACCGATAATCCTACCCTTCATCTCATCATTGGGTAACTGAACTACAGAAATAGTAGTCTCGGAAACATGATCAGCTGAGCAACGCTGAATAGCATTGACAACAATTTCCTTGGCTCTCTTATCTGCTTCTTCCTTAGCCTCAGCTTCCATAGTCTTGATCATGACAGCTGATTCATGCTTTACATCATCTTCAACAATCTTTAAAAGATACTCTTTTGCTTGCTCGGAGGTTAAGCCAGAGATTTTTTCAAGTTCCTGTATTCTCTGTTCGTTAAGCTTAGTAACCTCTTCGTTCTTCTTGCTCAAAGCCTCTTCGCGGGCATTCAAGCTTTGCTCTTTCCTTTCGATCGCTTCGGACCTTTTCTCGACGTTTTCCTCTTTCTGCTGAATACGTCTCTCAGTACGCTGAACCTCATTTCTTCGGTCCCTGACTTCCTTTTCGAGATCATTACGTGTTTTCAGTGCCTCTTCCTTTACTTCAAGAAGTTTCTCACGCTTCGTTTCTTCGGCAGTTTTGAGTGCTTCGTCAATAATTTTTCTTGCCCTTTCTTCAGCGCTACCGATCTTCCCCTCAGTAACCTTTTTGTGATAACCGGTTGCCAAAAACCAAGTTAAAATAGCTGAAAGAACAAGAGTCACTACTGCAGTAATAACAACATAGGTCATTACAGGAGCACCTCCTTATTCAATTTTCATTGTACAATATTTTGTATAGTGGGTATAAAAAACTCGCACTAATATACAATTTTACAACACTTAAATTTTACATTTTATAAATTACAGTGTCAAGGTCAAACGCCTTGCCAACTGAATCTTTAAGTATTTTCGTGCTATTTGATAAAACGTTTAATCAATGAAAATGAATATTGTGCTATTTTTTCATAATTTTATCTTCCGCTTAGCTGACATTTTGTATATATAACTTCTGTTACTTTGCCACCCTCCTTCTTTAATTCCACATAGAAATCCTCAGGGTTAATAGCATAATAAGTTGAATACACACGGGTATTTTCCTTTAAACCATTGTCAATAAGAGCCTTTACCGCTTCCTCATAAGACATTCCCACGCTAGCTCCGAAAATTGAAAAGTTATCCGTTTCCTTTAACTGGGTAACAAAAAAACCGTCTCCGTAAGCCGATCCTAAAATCTCTACAGCGCCGTCACAAAGATAGAAGCACGTTCCGGCATCTTGATCAGAGTCTACAGCTGTTGTATTAAGAGCCTTAGCAAGTTCCTGTTCCAGATTACCTCCATACTCAGAAGTAAGCTTATCTGTATAGTCCTTTACATCCACAGTTGTTTCAACTGATGCTCCCAAATTAGAAGATGACAAGCTAATTGCTTCACTGCTATCTTCTGAAGTTTCGGATACGGATGCAGCGTCAGGCTCAGTGTTAGAAATAGCTGAGCTTTCCACTGTAATCTCCGACATAGAAACTTCAGAAGAAGGTGTACTACTATTTCCCCCGCCATTAGTTGAACAGCCTGCAAGTAATATAATACCTGTAAGGCCGGCCATTAAAAGTCTCTTTCTCATATCAATGCTCCTTATTTACTTATCAGTTAAAAATTATATACTTAGCGGCGGTGTTATTATAATAATTCTGTAAATCCTGCTGAGTACCATCATAATACTCTCTTTGTTCCTTGTTAGAATTTCTTCTGTAAGAATGGAGTATTCCGCCACCCTGGTTATTAGACTCAATATAGTCTTTGTGTTCAAGCTTTGTTCCATCCTGTGATAAGAAATAAGTCTCAAAAGTAAAGCTCTGAGAATTGGCTACAATAACACCATTACCGGTTATTGCAATTGCATCATGCGCATCAAGTGTACCGGCAAGATACACCTTATCATCACCCTCTTTCTGAGTGTAGAATCGCACATCTTCTGCTACAATATTGCCATTCCCATCTCCGTGGATTCCATCCATTGCTATTGCAAGAACCATAGTATTGCAGCCCTGAACATTAACATATTTAGAATACTCAAAGCCGTTTTCTCTATAATACTTTCTTACCTCTTCAAGACTTTTATAATTTGAAATAGAACCAATTTCCCCAAGGTAATCGCTATCTGACAAAGATGACTCATTCTGCTCCATAGGAACCTCTACTTCCTGGACTGTCTCTGTCTCCACAGCATCAGGAGTTGTAGTATCTCCTGTTGACTGTGTGCTACCGCAACCTGTCATTGCAAGCATTCCTGCAAAAATAAGACCTGTAGCGATCTGTACTCCTCTTCTCTTCATTTTCAAATTTCTCCTTTCTTTTATAAAGCGTTATATAAAAAAGCATGGGACATGTATATACAAGCCCCATACATTTTTATCAGATTATAATTTACCGGCTATAAGTTATGCTAATAAACTAATAGCCTCTCCCCTAAGATTGTTTGTGTTAATTTATGATAGTATAACACGTAACGATTATTTCCGCAAATCTTAACAATGCTTTTATTCAAAATAAATATCTTCATTATTCATCGCACTTCTGATAGCGTCCATGGAATAGCCTTTTCTTAACAAAAATGCTATTATCTTCTGTTTATCTTTATAATCCATTGATGTATCATAATGCTTCTTGACCAAAAGCCTTCTAATCTGCTCCATTTCAGCATCGCGGCACTGCTCATCCGTAAATTCAGCCAGAACAGAATCAATAATATCCTTAGGGATTCCTCTGGTCATAAGATCCTGCTTTATCCTGTTCTTACTTCGATATTCAATATTATAGCTAACATAATCTCGAGCGTATCTCTCATCATCAAGATAGTTGTAAGACTTAACATAATCTATCGCAGCATCAATAATATCGGCCGAATACAGACCATCTGCAAGCTTATCTCGTAGTTTCTTCTCAGTATAGTCTTTCTTGGTAAGAAGCTCCATCGCTCTCTTGGTTGCCCTCTTGGGTAAAAGAGTCTTAGTTATTTCAAGATAAGTTTCTTCCGGAATAGTCTCTCCCTCTTTAATCCCAAAAGAACGGAGTTCGCCCTTGTATAATACAAAGGCGAACTCCCCGTCTATAAATATTTTATTTCTCTTTTTATCAAATTCTACAATGCTTGATATTATCACTTTGAAGCCTTCGTTTTCTTAGGTGTCTCAGTTTCCTCCGCCTTAGGAGCAGAAGCCTTAATATCTGATTGGAGGCCATAATGTGCTCTTACCTTAGCCTCAATGTCATCCTTGATCTGAGGGTTATTCTCAAGATAGAGCTTGGCATTCTCTCTACCCTGTCCAATCTTCTCACCCTCATACTGATACCATGCGCCGCTCTTATTAACAATATCAACATTAGCAGCAAGATCAAGAATATCACCTGTGGATGAAATACCCTTACCAAACATGATATCAAACTCAGCCTCTTTAAAAGGAGGAGCAATCTTATTCTTAACTACCTTTACTCGTGTTCTGTTACCGATATTCTCGCCATTTTGCTTAATAGCTTCAATACGACGAACATCCATACGTACTGATGAATAGAACTTAAGAGCACGTCCGCCTGTTGTAGTCTCGGGATTACCGAACATGATACCAACCTTCTCTCTGAGCTGGTTGATAAATACAACTGTACAATTAGACTTACTGATAACAGCTGTGAGCTTACGAAGAGCCTGTGACATAAGTCTTGCCTGAAGACCCACGTGAGAATCTCCCATATCTCCGTCAATCTCAGCCTTGGGAACAAGCGCTGCAACAGAGTCAACAACAACGATATCTATAGCGCCTGAGCGAACCATTGTCTCTGTGATCTCAAGAGCCTGTTCGCCGCTATCCGGCTGTGAAATATAGAGATTATCAATATCAACGCCGATATTCTTGGCATATACCGGGTCAAGGGCATGCTCAGCATCAATAAATCCCGCTATTCCACCTCTCTTCTGAACCTCTGCGATCATATGAAGAGTTACGGTAGTCTTACCACTGGACTCAGGTCCGTATATCTCAATAATCCTTCCCTTTGGAATACCTCCCAGGCCAAGTGCGATATCAAGGCTAAGTGATCCTGTAGGAATTGTCTCTATGTTCATGGTGTCTGTAGAATCACCAAGTTTCATAACGGCGCCCTTACCAAACTGCTTCTCAATCTGTCCAAGTGCCGCATCAAGTGCTTTCTGCTTATCTTCTCTTTCCATACACATCTCCTTCTTAGAACATTCGTTCTGTATATAAATTATACTAAAACAGACGTTCGATTATGTCAACATATTTTTTTATAATAATAATAAAAATGAAATCTTCGGCTGAATCGCCGCAAGAATCGCCCCGCATAACATACAAGTCATTGTCCAAGAGATGAACAATGACTTGTTAACTTTATCATATATGCTTCAAATAAACAACTTAAGATTTTCTTAAGATGCCAAACGTCAATTGATCATAGTGACATTATATTGCCTGCAAAGCTCACTGTACTCAGTGTTTATAAGCTGTACCATCTCAGCATCACCACTGACATTATCAGGATGGAACATCTTCATCAGATCCTTGTAGCGTTTCTTAAGAGTAAGTGCACTGTTCACGCCTCTGAATAAAAGGTCTAATGCATCATACTCATTTTCCCTTTGATAAGCTTTTTCTCGCTCAAGCCTTACAAATTCACCTTCAAGTTTCTTCTTATCGCTGTTGAGCTGATCAAAGCCGTTATTAAGGATCTTAAGTCTCTGGTCAAAGAGAGCCTTGTCATTGTTGAGTTTACGACTCTCTGTGTCAAGCTTCTTCTCAACCTGATCGACTCTGTCCTTAAATGATCTCTCATCGGCTTCAAGCTTGGCATAGCGCTCAGAAAGTGCACTCTCCTGATTCTCAAGTCGTACACTCTCCTTAAAGAGCCAAAGCCTAAGCTCACTAAGTTCATCCTCAGTACCGCTTAAGATAATTTCTTCAAGGTTTCTTTTTTCTTCCATAAGGGCCCCTCACCTTCTGGACGACTTACTTCTCCTTATCTTCCTCCGGAAAAGCAATATCTACTGCATCGTCATCATCCATAAAATTTTCTTTTTTGGCTGAAAAACGGTCCATAATATCGGGCACGAGATCAAGAACCTTGGTTATAGCATCCTGATTCTTGATATTAACTAGTTTGGTAGAACCATTCTTTATAACAAGAACAGCGCTTGGTGACATCCTGGCACCAAATCCGCCTGCTCCGCCATTCTTTTTATCTGTATCGGAAGCTCCGGCACCAACGCCAAAAGACACATCAACCAAAGGAAGGATGATGGTATCTTCTACTTTTGTAGCTTCTCCAACAACTGTCTTGGTAGCAAGGATTGAATTCATACCATGAAGCAAAGACTCAACTACGCTGTTAAATTTACTCTCTCCCATAAAAACCTCCAAGATTCTATCTATCTTTCGGATATCTTCTTAAATCTGGCAATAACCTTTTTGACATCCTTGTTGAAATAGCAAACACAAACACAATATAAAACAGTAAATAAAGTGATATGTCCCTTTAGATGTATATCGGCCTCAATGACCTTATCATTAAAGTCCGGTATAAATGTAAGCTTGTCATGCAGCATGCCGTACATAACACCGTATGCAGCCATAATATCAGCCTCCCATGCAGGATCACCAACTCCAAGATATAGTCTTGATTCGCTCTTATCTGGCATTATCATCCTAAGGAGCTTAATAAGTTTGTCCTTAACAAGGCTGAATGCTCTCTCAAAAATCTCACTTTCAAGAGTGGACTTAATCATATTTATCTTACCACAAACTCTAGATATTGTATATTTTATTTTTCGAAACACATTTTGTGGCGTTTCTATGAGCTTTTCTATAAAAGAAACTACATCCCATACCACATCCACTATTGATTTATCTTCATCAGTTTCTTCTGAAAGCTGTATCCAAGTGACAGATGTGTCATTTGGGTTTTCATTATCTTCTTTTCCCGCATCTTTATCATCTATAGCAAAGGATAGGTCGTCTTTTTCATCTATTCTGACTTCAGATGCTTCCTCAGATACTTCAGTTTCATTCTTTTTGAAATCAGTCTCCTCTTTTTTATCCGGCTTTTTCCTTCCGAGATATATCTTAATTCCAAAAATCTTAATGACAAAGGTGTCATCTTTATGATGAATATATCTTCCACTAACTATGTGCAGGAGCCAGTGGAATCTGATCTTAAGCCCAATCCTCTCAGAATCAAAATCATCACCAAATCTCATTCTGGGTACATCTGCGTCAATCTTGTATCTAATAGGCACAAATAAAAGCAGCAGAATAAGCAATAATAAAACGGCAAGGATAACCAGTAAGGTAATGCCGATTATTTTAAGAACCGAAAAAAAAGCAGCCAACATATAAACTCCCAAGTCAAGTAATTACCACAGATCCCTTTATCAGCTTTATTGAGGCTGTTTTTCAAGGAATCCGATAAGCTGTCCATCCATTCCTGCAGCACAGGCTCTGTCTGATATCTCCACAATAATATCAAGCGCCTCTGCATAGCTTCCGGCGATTCCGTATATGTATGCCGGATGCTCTCTAAAGTAGGCTTGCTGCAAAAATGCGGAATGTATGATCTCAAGCTGGTCACTATCATTCATAGCCTTCACAATGCAAAAAATGGTAAATTGACCACTTCCGTGATACAGCTTCCACTTAACCAGCGAACGTCTTTTAACAGATTTTCCATAGTATAGATTCTTATAGAATTCACAGAATCCATTTTTTTTCATAAAAATACAATTCTCCCCATTTAACGAATTGACCTACATGCTCCCGTTTATGTATAGTAGGATATATAGGGGTAATGCATAAATCGTCTTCATCAAACATTTTATCACATGAAAAAAGTTTATGGAATGCGACGGAACATAGTACCTGGGAGGTCCGGAACATGAAAGTTGTAGCGCGTATAGAATTAAAGCCCGGAATGGTCATTGCAGAAGACATTCTCAATTACAAGAACGAGATCATCGTAATGGCGGGCACAAAAGTTACCGACAATATTCTTAAAAAGCTTGCCAGACAGTCAATCATGGCAGTTCCCATAAAAGAAGAAATTGATTTTTCCACAACGCACTTTGAAAAAGTGCGCATGACTGATGGTTTCAAGAACTTCGAATCTATCTATAATATTTATTTCCCGGTTTTCAAAAGATATATGCTTGGTGCTGTTAATAAGAACCAGCCTATTAATCTGTCCCAGTTCATGGAAGTATATACAAGCATAATCGCCGGCGTTAAGAGCGGTGAGCATCTGCTTGATTATCTGTATAATCTCATCCCTGACGAAGGAGAGATGACTCTGTGTCATTGTCTTAATTCTGCCCTTATAGCCGGAGTTTTTGCTACATGGCTTGGCCTTTCCAATAACGACACTCTGCTTTTGATACAATGTGCATTTCTTTATGATATAGGGAAGTTTAGCATACCTTATCAGATTCTGTGGAAACCACAGAGATTATCACCCGAGGAATATACTCTGGTTATGCAGCACACCCAGATCGGATACGACTTCCTTAAGCAGGTTGGCACATTTGATCCCCACATCCTAAAAGCAACTCTTCAGCACCACGAAAGATGTAACGGGACCGGTTATCCCTCATCTCTAACTGCGGAAGAGATAGACAGGTTTGCCAAGTATATTGCGATCATAGATTCCTACGAAGCCATGACTTCTCCAAGAACTTACCGCAAAAAGCTCCATCCTTTCCAGATAATTGCCAATTACGAGAACGAAGGCTTTGAGAGATACGATGTGCAGGCCCTTAAGTCTTTCCTGTCTCATATTGCAAATTCTCAGCTTGGCTTTAATGTGCAGCTTAGTAATGAAAGACTCGGCACTGTAATATTAATAAATGAGAAGGCGCTCTCACGCCCTCTCATCAAATTAAACGAAGATAATACACTTATCGACCTGTCAAAAGAAAGAGATATCAAGATAACTCAGGTCTTCTAAGTTTTATTCTACTCCGAAATATGCATCAAATACTCTTTTAGCAATGGGAACCGCATAGCTTCCGCCACTTCCCGCTTCTTCCACGATGATGGTCACGCAGACTTCAGGGTCATCTGCGGGAGCAAAGCCTGTAAACCAGGCATGTGAATCCTTGGCATCATTAAATTCAGCCGATCCGGTCTTTCCTGCCGCAGTGTAGGAAAGGCCTTTTAATCTGCTTGCTGTTCCTTCATTAACAACCTTCCCCATCATTCTACGGATTACCTGTGACTCAGAGGTAGACAACAGTTTCCCGTATTCTTCTGGAGAAAACTTCTTAATCTCTTTTCCGTCCTCACTCTTAACCTCACTTACAATATAAGGCTTCATAAGCATTCCGTCGTTGGCTATTGCGCAAGTTATAAGATTAAGATGCTCAGGGGTTATTGATGTATTACCCTGTCCTATGGAAAGCTGCATCACCTGGCTTATCGCATGATCCTTGGGATATGATGACGAACTCTTATTATATCTGCAAAAATCAATAGGAAGCTCTTGGTTAAACTTAAGATCATGGAGTACTCCGTCAAAGGTTTCAGGCTTAAGTCCCACACCTATATTGGCAAAAGAGGAATTGCAGGACTTGGCAAAAGATCTTTCAAGATCCAGACTTCCATGATTCTCGCCGTGATAACAGGAAATGGTATTACCCTCATGGGTAAACTTTCCGTTACAGCTAAACTTATAATTAGCATAGTCTGTAGGATGTTCCCTCAAATAGCTAAGGAGCGTTACAATCTTAAAAGTAGATCCCGGAGGATACAATCCTTGGGTAGCTCTGTTAAGAAGCTTTGCTTCTCCCGATGTGTCTTTTACCATGTTGTCCCACTCAAGCTCCAGATTATTGGGATCAAAATCAGGCTTTGAAACCATAGCAAGGATCTCGCCTGTCTTGGGATTGGATACAATAATGGCGCCCTTTCTTGAAGAAAGCGCATTGTAAGCAACCTCCTGAAGATTAGCATCTAGAGTTGATGTCACATTATCTGCAGGATACTTCATTCCCTTTGTATCATAGGCAACCTTCTTGGACAGATCCAGGTTGGTATTTATAAGATAATAATTACAAAAGGCCTCTATTCCGGCTTTTCCCTTTGTGGAATATCCAACAGCATGTGCAAACTCTTTTCCGTAGGGGTAAACCCTTACTTCTTTTCCGTCACTTCCCTTTTCCGAATATGCAAGTATATCTCCGTCTCTTGAAAGGATCTTGCCTCTCTGATTCTGTTTAAGAAGTATCTTTTGCCTGGTATTGTAATCGTTGTTTATGAATTCCTGTTTATGAGACATTGAATAATTAAATATATATCCAAGCATAGTCACAAACAGTAAAACGTATATTCCGGACAGCACCATTATCGGATAAGATCTTACTTTTTTCCTCTTACCTGTCCTCTTCGTCCTCGTATCTCTTGTATCTCTCATTTCTATATCTGTTCCTCTCGTAGCGTCTTTCCTCAAGATACTCTTCATACCTCTCATCTGAACCGATCATGCAGATACCTTCTACTATCATGAACATGACAATGGTTACCAGAACCGAGGATCCTCCGTAGCTTATAAGCGGCAAGGTAACTCCCGTAAGGGGGATGAACTTTGCTCCGCCTCCTATAGTAAGGAACGTCTGAAAAGCATAGGATATACCGATACCGCAGATGATCATCCGATAAAATTTATCGTGGATATAATATCCCTCCTGCATGATAAAAAGAAATGTGCTAAGACATACCAATATCATTAATATGGCAAATATGATTCCCATTTCTTCGGCTATTGCAGAAAAAATAAAGTCCTGAACAACAAAAGGAATGGATTTGGGATTACCTCCGTAGAGTCCAAGCCCCAGCAATCCTCCGCTACTGATTCCAAAAAGGGACTGCGAAAGCTGATAACCGGCTCCTGTGATATCACTGAAGGGATCACGCCACGCCTGCACTCTTACACGAATATGTGCAAAAAGCTTGTAGGAAGCCATACTTGCTAAAGCCGCAAAGAACATTCCAAGAATAAAATATCCTATATTCTCCGTAGAAATATATATAAGTGCAAGATACAGCATGAAATAAATCAGCGCACTTCCAAGGTCTTTTGACAAAACAAGAATTATAACGTGGGCGGCAGCGATTACCGATAGTATCAAAAGATCTATCAGATTTTCCGCCTTATATAGCGCTCCCGCCAGGAAAAACAGGAACAAAACTTTTACTATCTCAGAGGGCTGGAAAGTGAGACCGGCGATTGAATACGTAAGCTTTGATCCGTTTATTGTGGCTCCAAGAATAAGCACTATGCCAAGGCACGCTACACCGATTCCTGCATAAGCCCAGGTAAATCTCTTAAGGAAATTGAATCTGAATATCATTTCCGGTATAAAAAATCCAAGTAAAAATGATATGGCAATGATAACGAACTGCTTTACCGCCCTCTCATAAGAAAGTCTTGTAAGGATGATCACTCCTATCATCAAAAGAAGGCAACAGTTGTTTATAATAAGCCTGTTTCCGTCGGGATAAATAAAATAAAACAGCATTATTACCGACGAAAACACAACTATCTGAAATGCAAAGAAAAACAGATAGACAACTTTTCCCGTCCTTGCAATTATCTGCACAAAACAGGAAAACTCTATCAAAAACATAAGCGCTATCTGCGCTGCATATATATGAGCTCTAGCTTCCCTACTCCTTAATTTAAAAGCCAAAAAGGCTGTAAAGGTATATAGGAACATCATAGATGCTATCACATATTTGGATATCTCTGTTATGTATAACTCCATTCCTTTATTCTACCTCGCGTTTATAATGTCCGGTCGTATATTGGTGCTTCTGCATAAGACTGTTAACCATAGCCTTATCATCTGCATGAATCGCAGTTCTAATTATGTCAAAAGAGCTGTCTTTATCCTCTACTGTAAGATCAACCCTAAAATGATCGAAGAGCTGTTTATCTTTAAGCGCAGTTACTTTGCTAAACAGAATCGTGGGATTTACATTCCATATTATGTTATAGCAATTCCTGCAATTGGTTGTTACCGGCATTTTATTCCCCATTCTGTCGGTAATATGCAGTTTCTCATGATGATGGGTATGTAACTTCCCACTGCACTTATCGAGTGTCTTCTTGATACATCCTGCACTTATCATCATAGGAACACGTCCGTATATATTATAAGTAACAGGTATTCCTATCTCATCCCTGATCCTCTTTACAGCTTCAAAGGCTTCGTAAGCTGTAAGTTCATAAGGAACGGACAATTCTGATACCAAAGAGCCCTTATCTTTATTTTGGGGCTCAGTCAAAAGATGTGCAGACATGGCATTCCAGGTATATACGCCGTAGTCCAATATGATCTTACCATTATAAGACATTTCTTCTAAAATTCCCAATTGCTCTAAGTTTCTTACAAGAAGACCGTTCAGAAGATCTGCATGGTTATTAGCTATAAACCTTACATCACCACTTGCATCAAATGCTTCCTCTCTTGTTATATACGGAAGCGCAGCGATCACTTCTAAGTTTTTAAAAGCATCTCCTTTGAGTATATCTATGATATCTTCCTTAAGCAAAAGATCGCATTCCAAATAAACTCTTGATACTTCTTTTCTTCCGGTATCCTGCTCTTTTGTCTTTTCTGAAAGCAGAACATCTCTAAGAGCTGTAAGTTGAGAGGATGTATTTACCAGAACGTGAATATCTGTATTTTCTACCTTCTTACCTGTTATCTTGGCAAAAGAGCCTGTGCTCTCGCTTTTTATCTTGGCATCTGATATTTCTTTTTTATTCTCTTTTACATCAAGAAGCTCTGCCTCCATTTCCTCGCAAAGTCTTCTTCTAAGCTCATTAAGCTCACTTACGGGAATAAAGATGCCGTTTCCTGTATTGCCATCATCAATACTTATTTCGATGTTATCAGCTTCAAAATGTGTATTTCCAAGTCGTTCCAGTTGCTTTCTGATGCCCGCTTCATCTATAGGTCTCTTGGAGGCAGCCTGCACCTCATTACCATAAACTGTTCTTGAATAATACTCATCGCCTTTACGGGCATTCATCACAAGTTCAGCCTTTTCCCCAAGTTTGAGCTTACAATAAATATCGCAGGAAATCTTAAGTTCATAATCAAGGAACTTATCTCTTACCTCTTTAAGCACTTCATCTTTGGTTCCATTGTACGCAGGAGATGAAATAGTAACCATCTCCTTGCCGTTGTGTTTATGATAATAGCCGCTGCTGATACCCGTCCTTAGATACAGGGATCTTAAAATCTCCATATCCTCTTTGGAAACTTCATGTTTCCCGGATGGATCATTGTAATACAGATCGATATATTTTCTGTAAAGAGAAGTAACGCCTGCAGCATACTCAGACTTCTTCATGCGCCCTTCAATCTTAAAGGAGTCTATTCCCGCCTCAATAAGCTCAGGAATCATATCTATAGTACACATATCCTTTAGACTTAGAGGGTACTGCTCTGTCTTATTTGATGTCACATCCGATGTATAGGGAAGTCTGCAGGGCTGAGCACATCTTCCTCTGTTGCCGCTCCTGGTACCAACCATACTGCTAAAAAGACATGCACCTGAATAACAATAGCACATAGCACCGTGAATAAAGGCTTCAACCTCAATATCAGCCTTCTCCCTTATAGCCTTCATCTCTTCAAGGCTAAGCTCTCTGGCAGGCACAACTCTGCAGCATCCAAGCTCTTTAAGTAGCTTTGCTCCGTGTATTCCGGTTACGGTCTGCTGAGTACTGGCGTGAAGCTCTACCTCCGGGAATTCATCCCTTATAAATTTCATAACGCCCAGATCCTGTACTATAACTCCATCAAGCCTTTTTTCTGCAAAGGGCAACATAAAATCATAGAGCTCACCAAATTCTCTCTCTTTAACAAGAGTATTGACTGTCATATATATCTTTTTCCCATATAAATGGGCATAAGAAATAGCGTCAAGAACCTGTTCCCTGTCAAAGTTATCGGCATAGGCTCTTGCGCCAAATTTGGATCCTCCAAGATATACAGCATCGGCGCCTGCATTGAAGGCACCGACCATTGTTTCATAGCCCCCTGCGGGAGCAAGTAATTCTACTTTGTTATTCATTTCAACTCACAATAATAACTAAAGGCTGTCCTCAATTAGACAGCCTTAATAATACAATCACTTTTTAGTTCCGATTCCCTTAACCTGGGTCTCAAGCTGAATGATCTTCTTTGATGACTCATCAAGCTTGGTCTGGAGACTCTTACCGTTCTTCTCGGTATTCTCCAGCTTCATCTGAGTAGCAATAAGCTCATGCTTAAGATCATAGAGCTCTTTCTCTTTCTCAGCCAGCTGCTCTTCCATAAGCTCGATCTGCTTCTTGGACTTAAAATAGTCATCTGCAATATTTAACTGAAGAAGAACATTCTGTGTATCTATAGGTTGTCTCTTAAAACTATCGATTTTGTTATATTCACCGATCTTATTATTGATATAAGAGGCTACCTTCTGTAAATATTCTTCACTTTCATATCCGCTTAAGGTAAAAACCTTTCCCCCGATTATTACCTCGGTATCCGTTTTAGATGCCATAAATTCACCCCTGCTTTTTTTCTTTTGCGTGGTTGCTTTTTAATTATATCTCCGAGGAAGCTCTGTTTTCAAGCCCTAAATGGGTATATGCCGTATCAGTGACAACTCTGCCCCTTGGAGTCCTATTAATAAATCCGTTCTTGATAAGATAAGGCTCATAGACATCCTCAATGGTGCCGGAATCCTCACCTATGGCAGCTGCAAGTGTATCAAGTCCTACAGGTCCGCCTCCGAACTTATCTATCATAGTATACAATATATTTCTATCGGTATGATCAAGTCCCATCTTATCTACATCCATAAGATCAAGGGCTGTTACCGCTACTTCCTCTGTAATAATACCGTTATGCTTGACCTGAGCGTAATCTCTTACTCTCTTAAGTATCCTGTTTGCAAGTCTTGGCGTTCCTCTGCTGCGTCTTGCCATTTCGGCTGCGCCTTTGGGGTCCACCTCAACATCAAGCACTCTGGCCGATTGCATTATGATATCGCAAAGCTCATCTGCCTCATAAAACTCCATCTTGTGGATCATTCCGAATCTGTCACGAAGAGGAGCAGACAACATTCCTGCTCTTGTCGTCGCACCGATAAGAGTAAAATGAGGAAGATCCAATCTGATAGATCTGGCTGTCGGTCCTTTGCCTATCATAATATCAATGGCGTAATCCTCCATTGCCGGATAAAGAACCTCTTCCACCTGTCTGTTAAGTCTGTGTATCTCATCAACAAAGAGAACATCATTCTCCTGAAGATTATTGAGAATAGCAGCCATATCTCCGGGTTTCTCTATTGCGGGACCGCTGGTGATCTTGATATTAACCCCCATCTCTGAAGCAATGATTCCCGCAAGAGTGGTCTTACCAAGTCCGGGTGGTCCGTAAAAAAGAAGGTGATCAAGGCATTCTCCTCTTTTCTTGGCAGCCTCTATATAAATCTTAAGGCTTTCCTTGATCTTCTTTTGTCCTATGTATTTGTCGAGACTTCTGGGTCTTAAGGACCCTTCAATCCTCTCATCTTCCGCATTCACATTGGCATCAATGCCTCTTGCGGAGGTAACGATTTTTCTCTTTTCCATGCTAATCAGAACATCTCCTTAAGAGCAAGCTTTAAAAGGACTTCTGTATCAAGAGGTGCCTCGCTACTCTTTATCACTTTTCTAACTGCCTTAACAGCATCGGATGAATTGTATCCGAGAGCAACAAGGGCTGCAACAGCCTCATCCTTGGCAGCTGCGGCGTCGCCTGTAAGATCATCTCCTGATGCTGCAACAGAAGGTGAAAGCAGATCGTCTTCTGTAACTCTTATCTTATCTCTAAGTTCCAGAGTTATCCTCTCGGCAGTCTTCTTGCCTACTCCGGGAGCCTTGGCAATAGAAGCGCTGTCTCCGGAAATAATGGCAAATCTAAGATCATCGGGAGAAAGAACAGATAAAACAGCCAATCCTCCTTTTGGTCCGATACCGTTTACAGTAATAAGCATTTTAAAAAGATTAAGTTCATCCCTTGAAAGAAAACCAAATAAAGAAAAAGTATCCTCTTTGACGTTGGTATAAGTATATAACTTAACCATCTCTCCTATTCCCGGCATCCTGTCCATGGTAGATCCGGATATATTAACATTCACGCCAAAGCCGTTAACGTCTATGACAGCATTTCCCTCTTCGAGGTTTTCAAGTATTCCGTTCACATATGCTATCACGAAGATATCCCCCTTAATAGTCAAAGCGCCGGGCTAAAAATTTTAGCCCGGTGCTATTAAGTTTTTGGTATAACTTCAGATAAATTACTTATTCTGAAGATACTCATCAATTCCCTTGGCAGCTGCCTTACCTGCACCCATAGCAAGGATAACGGTTGCTGCACCTGTTACGGCATCACCACCTGCAAATACGCCGGGCTTAGATGTCTGACCTGTTGCTTCCTCAGCAACGATACATTTTCTGCGGTTGATCTCAAGGCCGTCAGTTGTTGAAGAGATAAGAGGGTTAGGTGATGTACCAAGTGACATGATAACTGCGTCACACTCAATCTCAAACTCTGAACCGGGAACCTCTACAGGACTTCTTCTTCCTGACTCATCAGGCTCACCAAGCTCCATTCTGATACATGTGATTCCTGTTACCCATCCGTTCTCATCAGCGTGGATCTCAACAGGATTGCAAAGAAGATCGAAGATGATTCCCTCTTCCTTAGCATGTCCAACTTCTTCCTTACGTGCAGGAAGCTCTTCCTCACCACGACGATAAACAACGTGAACCTCTGCTCCAAGACGAAGTGCTGTTCTTGCAGCGTCCATAGCAACGTTACCACCACCGACAACTACGCACTTCTTAGGTCTCATGATAGGTGTTCTTGAATTCTCATCAAAAGCTTTCATGAGGTTACTTCTTGTAAGGAACTCATTAGCTGAGAATACACCCATAGCCTGCTCTCCGGGAATATTCATGAATCTGGGAAGACCTGCTCCTGATCCGATAAATACAGCCTCAAAGCCCTCTTTCTTCATAAGATCGTCTATTGTTACAGACTTTCCGATAACAACGTCAGTCTCAAGCTTAACGCCAAGTGACTTAACGTTCTCGATCTCTTTTTTAACTACTGCATCCTTGGGAAGACGGAACTCAGGAATACCATAAACAAGTACTCCTCCGGCCTCATGAAGAGCCTCAAATATTGTTACGTCATAGCCCATCTTAGCAAGATCTCCGGCACAAGTAAGTCCTGAAGGGCCAGAACCGATAACGGCAACTTTCTTGCCTTTTTTCTCCTTTGCACCCTCGGGCTTGATACCCATCTCTCTTGCTGTGTCAGCAACATATCTCTCAAGCTTACCGATTGAAACGGCGTCACCTTTGATTCCTCTTACGCACTGGCCTTCACACTGGCTCTCCTGAGGACAAACACGTCCGCAGACAGCGGGAAGCGCACTTGCTTTGCTGATCTCCTGATAAGCGCCCTCAACATCACCTGTCTTAACATGCTGAATAAAAGCAGGAATATTGATTGATACAGGGCAGCCCTGTACACATTTGGGGTTGGGACAGTTAAGGCATCTAAGCGCCTCCTTCTCAGCCTCTTCCTTGTTATATCCAAGACAAACTTCTTTAAAATTGGTAGCACGTTCCTTGGCGTCCTGCTCACGGACCGGAACTCTTACAAATCCATCCATTTACTTAATCTCCTATATAGTTAATCACGAAATATGTTAGTTACAATTACCGCATCCGCCGTGGTGAGTGTCACCTTCTTTAGCCTTGAGTAAGAGTCTTCCTTCCTCAGTCTTATAAAGCTTCATACGGTTCATAGCCTGGTCAAAATCAACCTTGTGTCCGTCAAACTCAGGTCCGTCAACACAAGCAAACTTAACCTGACCATCTACAGTAAGACGACAAGCGCCGCACATTCCGGTTCCGTCAACCATAATGGGATTCATGCTGACAATAGTAGGAATTCCGAGCTCCTGTGTAAGCTTACATACAAACTTCATCATGATCATGGGGCCGATAGCAACACAGTGATCATACTTGTTGCCCTCATCCCAAAGATCCTGAAGAGCCTTGGTAACCATACCACTTCTGCCGTAAGAACCGTCATCTGTTGTGATATGAAGGTTACATACCTTCTTGAATCTATCTTCAAGAATTACGAGATCTTTTGTCTTAGCACCGATGATAACATCGCAGTCAACACCCTGCTCCTTGAGCCATTTAGCCTGAGGATAAACAGGAGCTGTTCCAACACCGCCTGCGATAAATACAATCTTCTTTTTCTTGAGCTCATCAATGCTCTCTTCACAAAGATCTGAAGGCTTACCGAGAGGTCCTACAACATCGGCAAGAGAATCACCGGCCTTAAGTGCTGAAAGCTTATATGTCTCTGCACCAATAGCCTGAACTACAATCTCAACAGTTCCCTTCTCTCTGTCATAATCGCAGATTGTAAGCGGAATTCTCTCCCCCTCTTCATCTACACGGATAATAAGAAACTGTCCGGGTAAACACGCGTCAGCTACACGCGGAGCTTCAACGACCATCTGAAAAATGTTCGTAGTAAGCTCATTAGCCTCTAAAATCTTGAACATAGTCATCCTCCTACTATATAAAAATAAATATTTTAAAGCATAATTGCTTCTTATCGATTGGAAATTGTGATAAGGATATATTTTCCTGCGGAGTCATATCCTAATCTGTTTACGGTTCCGTCGTGAGTATTAACAGCATACATAAGTCCCGTAGGTGTGCTCTTGCCATCTATATCAACATGGGTCTCGTTGATAACATAATACTCTCCGGCTCCCGGAATCTCTATCTCAGAGTTGTAAATATACTCATTATGCCCGGGTAATCCTCTGACTTTTCCCTTGTCATCAAGCAAAATATCAAGTCTTACAAGAGTACTTACCAGACTGTTCACCGCCTGCTCTTTGGAAATCAATCTTGTAAAAACAAGATGATAATCCCTCTCAACTATCTCACTGCATTCACCTTCTATGTTAAATGCAATAAATTTAAAGTGAGAGGTACCAACAGGCATTGTAATAGGTGAAATATACTGTTTGGAACTCATGGTGGGGTCTGAACCGTCCGTTGTATAGAAAATCGTAAGGTCAGGTTCCGTAACGGCAACAATCATGGTGTTCTGATTGTACTCACCACTTGCCTCCATAATATTTGGAGGCGCCGGTGCGCCGGATTCCACAACATATGTACTCTCTGTAACTGCACTTACAAAACCATATTTATTAACCGTAACAGCCTTGATGCTATACTCGCCTTCTTCATCAAGAATTATCTCATTCTCATAAGGAATGCCTGCACTATCAGGGCTATCTCCATTAACAGTGTAATATATCTTGAGGTCATCATTATCAACAGCCTTGGATATATTAACTGAAATACTGTCGTCGTAAGTACCGGACACAGGTCCCAAAACAGGTGACAAAGGAATATATTTATCCCTCATCGCCTTAGCAACCTCATTGTCATCAGTACTGAGCATCTCCGCGATCTTACCAAATTCTCCCTGTCCTCTGTAGATAGAGATAATGCCCTCATAGGCATTGGTAACCTTATCATCGGAAAATCTGTCCGAAGAGGTTATCTTGGTAAGCGTCTCAACTGCCTTCTCTTCATCACCCTTTTCCAGATAATAATCAGAAAGTCTAAAGATAATCTCAGCGTTATCGGGATTATCCTCATTACCTTCAATAAGATACTCAATAGCTTTATCGAGATCTCCTTTATTTCTGCTGGAATTGGCAAGTCCCAGGTAATAAAGCGCGGACTTATTGTGATAAGCCAGAATTAATGTAACGACAATTGCTATGATGATAATACTAGCAGAAAAAATTAAAATTGTCGTGCTTTTTTTCTTTAAAGCGCTAAAAAATTTCTTTCGCTTTTCAAGGCGCTGGAGCTTACGCTTCTCTTCCTTATTCAGTTCATCCGCAACTCCCGAAAGTGTGGCATTGATCACATTTTCAACCTCCGGCTCAAAATCCGGAACGAAATTTATCTCTTTGCCACATTCATCGCAGTACATGTGCCCTTCGGGAATCTCTTTACCGCAAACGGGACATATCATAAGGATCAACCTCAAATATTATTATGCATTACAGCAGCTTCATAGCAGTTATTCATAAGCATTGCAATAGTCATAGGTCCGACTCCTCCGGGAACCGGAGTTATTGCACTTGCAATCTCCGCAACTTCATCATAGAGAACATCACCGCAGAGCTTTCCGTCTGCGTTTCTGTTTATACCTACATCAATTACAACGGCGCCTTCTTTGACATAATCGGCAGTGATCATCCCTGCCTTACCTACAGCTGCAATGAGAATATCCGCCCTCTTGCACACTTCCTTAAGGTTCTTGGTTCTGGAATGAGCAACCGTAACAGTAGCATTTTCTCTAAGCATCAAAAGAGACATCGGCTTTCCTACAATATTGGATCTACCAACTATTACGCATTCCTTGCCGGCAATCTCAATATTTCCGCCGCAGCCTCTTTTAAGAAGCTGAATGACTCCGGCAGGAGTACAGGAAACAAATCCTTTTTCACCGATACAAAGAGCACCAACGTTCATAGGATGGAAGCCGTCAACGTCCTTATCGGGAGCAATTGCATCAATAACGGTCTTTTCATCTATCTGCTTAGGAAGCGGCATCTGTACAAGAATACCGTCTACATCCTTCCTTCCGTTTAATTCATCAATAAGCTTAAGAAGCTCATCCTGTGTAGTCTCAGCGGGAAGTTCATAAGATAAAGACTTATATCCTATATATTCGCAGGCTTTTTTCTTGTTTCTTACATAAACCTGTGATGCGGGATCCTCACCCACAAGGATAACAGCAAGTGTTACTTCTATGCCTTTTTCTTTTAAAAGAGCTGTCTTTTCCTTGAGCTCGTCCTTAATATTCTGTGAAATAGCTTTTCCGTCAATAATCTGTGCGCTCATTGTATCTCCTTAAATTGGTAAATATATCTGTTTCTTCCGATCAGAACAGACCGGTAATCTTGCCGTTTTCATCAACATCGATGTCATAGGCTGCAGGGTGCTTGGGAAGTCCCGGCATTGTCATGATGGCACCTGTAAGTGCAACTACAAAGCCTGCTCCTGCAGAAACATAAGCTTCTCTGACTGTAATGTTGTATCCGGTAGGTCTTCCAAGCATAGCCGGATCATCAGAAAGAGAATACTGTGTCTTAGCCATACATACAGGAAGATTACCAAATCCCATAGCTTCGATCTTGGCAAGCTGCTTGGTTGCCGCAGGAGTATAAGTAACTCCGTCAGCTCCGTATATCTCTGTTGAGATAGCATTGATCTTATCCTTGAGTGAAAGCTCATCAGCATAAATAGGCGCGTAGTTAGAAGGTTTGTTCTTAATGCTGTCCACAACCTTCATTGCAAGATCCTCTCCGCCTTCTCCACCTTTTTCCCAAACCTTGGAAAGAGCAAAATTACAGCCTCTCTCCTCGCAGAATTTCTTAACATATTCTGTCTCAGCGTCAGTATCTGTAAGGAAAGAATTAAGAGTAACTACTACAGGTACACCATATTTTTGAATATTCTCAATGTGTTTTTCAAGGTTAACGATGCCTTTTTTGAGGGCATCCAGATTCTCTGTTCCAAGCTCAGCCTTAGGAACTCCGCCATTGTACTTAAGAGCTCTGATAGTAGCGACAAGTACAACCGCATCGGGCTTAAGACCGGCAATCCTACACTTGATATCAAGGAACTTCTCAGCTCCAAGATCAGCACCAAATCCTGCCTCGGTTACTGTATAATCAGCTATCTTAAGAGCTGTCTTAGTGGCTCTTACAGAGTTACAGCCGTGGGCAATATTTGCAAAAGGTCCGCCGTGAACAATAACAGGTGTATGCTCAAGTGTCTGAACAAGATTGGGCTTAAGGGCATCCTTTAAAAGAGCTGCCATAGCGCCGACTGCCTGAAGATCGCCTGCTGTTACAGGCTCTCCTGCAAAGTTATATGCAACAATAATTCTTGAAAGTCTGTCTTTAAGATCATTGATATCACTTGCAAGGCAAAGAATAGCCATGATCTCAGATGCAACAGTAATAACAAAATGATCTTCTCTTGGTACGCCGTCAGTCTTGGCTCCAAGACCTACAACTATATTTCTGAGAGCTCTGTCGTTCATATCTTCTGCTCTCTTCCATATGATCTGCCTTGTGTCTATCTGCAATTCGTTGCCCTGCTGAATATGATTGTCCAAAATTGCTGCAAGCAGGTTGTTTGCAGATGTTATGGCATGGAAATCACCTGTGAAATGAAGGTTAAGATCTTCCATGGGAACTACCTGGGCATATCCGCCACCGGCTGCTCCACCCTTGATTCCAAAGCACGGACCAAGTGAAGGTTCTCTCAAAGCAATAACAGTCTTGTATCCAAGCCTTCTAAGTGCATCTCCAAGTCCTACGCTTGTAGTCGTCTTTCCCTCACCTGCAGGGGTTGGATTGATAGCTGTTACAAGGATAAGCTTTCCTTCCTTGTTGCTCTGCACCTTTTTAAGATATTCCTCGGTAAGTTTAGCCTTGTACTTACCATAGAACTCAAGATCATCCTCGGCGATCCCGATACCTTCCGCTACATCTCTGATGTGTAGCATTTTTGCTTCCTGTGCGATTTCAATGTCACTTTTAAAAGCCATTTATTCTCCTCCTACATACCTCTCAAACTCAGCTTTGGTCATTAGTACCTTTCTGGGTTTAGTTCCTTCTTCATCACCAACAACACCGGCTTCGCATAATTGATCCATAATTCTGGCCGCTCTGTTAAAGCCTATCTTAAACACTCTCTGGAGCATACCTATGGATGCTTTTTCTTTATCAATAATGATCTCACCTGCCTGAACAAAATATTCATCTCTGTCGGAGTCTCCACCTCCCTGGACGGCACCGCTACCGCCACCCTGACTCTGAATATTCTGTATCTGCTGCTCGATCTCATTGGAATAATCCGATTCTATGCCTTGATTTCTGAGGAAATCCGTAACCGCCTGAACCTCTTTATCAGAAACAAATGCTCCCTGGATTCTGGCAGGCTTGGTGTATCCCTGAGGATAGAATAACATATCTCCTTTTCCGAGAAGCTTCTCGGCACCGTTGATATCAAGAATAGTTCTGGAATCAACACCGCTGGATACCGCAAAAGCCACACGGCTTGGCATATTAGCCTTAATAAGACCTGTAATAACATCAACCGAAGGTCTCTGAGTAGCAATGATCAAATGAATACCTGCTGCTCTTGCAAGCTGAGTAAGTCTGCATATTGCATCCTCAACCTCATTGGCAGATACCATCATAAGATCCGCAAGCTCATCTACAATGACAACAATCTGAGGCATAACACTCATCTCAGGATTATCGCTCTTCTCAGCAAGCTTGTTATATCCCTTAAGGTCACGAACTCCCGCATCAGCAAATTTCTTATATCTGTTTGTCATCTCTGCAACAGCCCAGTTAAGCGCTGCAGCAGCTTTCTTGGGATCTGTGACAACAGGGATCATAAGATGTGGAATACCATTGTAGACGCTAAGCTCTACAATCTTGGGATCGATCATGATCATCTGCACTTCTTCCGGCTTAGCCTTATATATAAGGCTCATGATGATGGTATTAATGCAGACTGATTTACCGGATCCCGTAGCACCCGCAATAAGAAGGTGCGGCATCTTACCTATATCAGTAACAACAGTCTTACCTGCTATATCTTTACCTACCGCAAAAGCAAGCTTTGATGAAAAATCCTTAAATTCTCTGGACTCAAAGAGATCTCTTAAGGCAACAGCCTGATTCTCTCTGTTGGGAACCTCGATACCTACCGCAGCCTTACCCGGAATAGGTGCTTCAATTCTAATGTCTCTGGCTGCAAGATTCATCTTGATATCATCAGCAAGTCCAACTATCTTATTAACTCTGACTCCGGCTTCAGGCTGAAGCTCAAATCTCGTAACTGAAGGGCCCTGGCTGATATCTGTAACCGTAACGTTAACTCCGAAGGTCTTAAGTGTCTCCTGAAGCTTAAGAGCTGTCTCTTTAAGCTGCCTTGCAGAGTCTGAATTCTTGTTCCTTGTACCCTTTTCCAAAAGAGAAAGCGGAGGAAAAGTATATTTCTTATTCATAGTCTTCTTGTGTTCCGCAATTTCTTTTTCCATGCCCACATTAACTGTATGAGGACCGGGACCATCTGGGATATGTGTACTTGAAGGCGCTGAAGATGAAATCTTGGAAGATGCACCGGCGCTTCTTGAAATATGATCCTGTGCATGCACAACATAATCACCGTTCATGCCGTTACCAAGATTCTCCGCATGAATAGGAACATCCGGAAGAATATCCTCTTCAGGTGCCATATCTTTGGAAACAGTGGCTACAAGCTTACCCTTTGCAACGGGCTGAACTTCCTGAACATCCTCAGGCTCATAGTCATCATAGCCCATGCCATGTATCTTGATACCTGTCTTAAGTACCCTCTGACCATCAGGCTCAACTTCAGTTTCTATCTCATGCTTCTTTAATATAATCTCATGAATATCATCATGGAATTCGTCTTCATCGGGGATAAAGATATTCTGCTTCTCATCAGCATGGTCCGCATCATGTATACGGATCTCATTCATATCTTCTCCGTCATCTTCTTCTCTTGAAAGCTCTGTATCAAGCATAACGCCGCGAACATTCTTCTCCATGCGAAGGATCTTCTCATCCTCTTTTTGCTCGATGGCAACGCGTCTGTCTTCTTCTATCTGAGCTCTTCTCTGCTCAATCCTCTCTCTGCGCTCTCTTGAATACTCTCTGTAGTTCGCAGCATCCTCTCTTGTCTTTTCAATAATCTTACGACCACCTTTTTTGATGCCGCCAACAAAAGACTGCTCTGTAAAAACCACAATACTGGCTATACCAATAAGGAGCAGAAGAAGTGCTGTTCCCGCTATAGATAAATATTTAAATGAAAGATATGCAAGAGAACCCGCAAAGAATCCTCCACCGTTACGATGCGTTCTTGCTTCATTGAATATATAGGAAATATTGTAAGACTCGGCTCCCTGCGGTCTTCCTACTATAAGTTCCGCAATCATGCCGATTATTATAAAAAGTATCACCGCGGATACAATCTTACGTGTAGAAGCGCTGGAACCAAAGTTAGCCACTCTGATGACCACACAAAAAAGCGCTATGAGCGGCGCTATATAGGCTGTAATGCCGAACAAACCAAACAGCACACCGCTGATGGTGTTACCAACTGCTCCGCAGATACCGAAATTACATAAGAACAAAAATATGGTAAGGGCTACCATTGCAATGACAATAAGCTCACTCTCCAAAGAGTAATCGATCTCGTCATTAATAGGACGGGATGTGCCTCTTGAGCTCTTCCTTGAAGAAGTGCTTCCATTGGATTTTCTTGTCTGTTTTCTCCCCTTGTTACTCTGTGCCATGTGATCCCCTTAATTTATACAAAATCTCTATTAGTATACCATTTTTAGCGCTCTTATGCTATACTAACGTTACTGTTGTTTTATAAAAAGGAGATCACAATGGAATTTAAGCAGGAATTAGAAACCGGCAGCTTTAAGATGATAGGTAATGCCGAAACATCTCTGAAAATAAAAGAAGTTGCAGAGAAATGCAGACTTGTTCGCTCAGAATCAGGCGTTAGAGTGGAACTTGCTTATACAGGCCCCAGCGCCAGCAAATATCTGCAGTATATCGAGAAACACAAGGAAGAACTTACTAAGTTCCTTTTACATCCCGATGAGGCAGATCTTTACGAATGGCTTGAGATTTCTCACCAGACAGAGGCTTCTCTCAAAAAGCACGAGAAAGAAAAGCTCATTCTCTATGTTAACTTCGATCCCACATCACGTATAATGCTTACAGGAATCGCAGATGACAACGTAACACTTAAGCTCGGTGCACCTCTTATGAAGGTCAACATCGATGAGCTTGACAGAAATCAGTTCAAGCTTCGTATTTACGACATGCTTCTTTTGGCTGACGAGATCGCTGTACTTATGGGTAACTCTGGACTTCGTAAGATGACAGCCATTCAGGTGGTTAAGTCCTATCTCACAGAGATCTATGACAAGTATCACGAGAATGTGTGATCCGTAATTTTTTAATTAAACGCAATAAGAAACGGCATCGCTTTGATAATTCAAGCGATGCCGTATTTTTTATAATTGAGTCGATTAGCTTCCCGGTATTACACGGTAATAAACTGCTTAGTGCTGTCTGAAAGCTGGCTGGTAACACGATTGTTGTTATCCATAGCCTCGCCGATACCCTGCATCTGTCCTACGATCTCCGTAGAGTTTGTTGCAGATGTATTGATGGCAACTGTGCTCTCCTGTACAGACTGAGTAATAGATGTAACCTGCTCAGACATCTGATCCATGATCACATTGAGATTCTCAGCCTTTTCACTGAACTTGCTAAGCATATCATCAATGATGGATGCTGTATTCTCATACTTCTCTCCAACCTCTACAAATGCATCATAGTCGGAAAGAACTGTTGTATTGATAAATTCAAGCACCTGCATAGCGTTGTCTGAAAGGGTCTTAACAGCATCTGTAACGTCCTGGCTGATCTTCTGAATATTGCCGGCTGTCTGTCTGCTGTTCTCTGCAAGTGAGCTGATCTCCTCAGCAACTACCGCAAATCCTCTTCCAGCCTCACCGGCTCTTGCAGCCTCAATGCTGGCATTAAGCGCAAGAAGGTTGGTCTGTGAAGCGATATCAAGAATAACATTGGTAAGCTCACCGATCTGGTTAACCTGCTCAGAATCCTGAACTGACTGTTCAAGAACAGAACTAAGTTCTTCCATCTTGCTGCCGGTATTGCTCTTCTTATGATTAACCTCTTCCTGTACGGATTCAGCCTCTGTCTTGATATGCTCTGCTGTTTCCTTACCCTCGGCAACCTCATCGTTAATACTCTGGGTAGCATTCTTAACGTCAACAAGCTTTTCTGTCATAGTGCTTGCTGTGGCAGAAACTGTATCCATGCTTGCTGAAAGCTCCTGAAGAGCTGCTGAAGTATTGGTAACATTGTCATTGGCTCTCTGAATCTTCTCAGAAACCTCTTCCTCAGATGTAGTAAGGACAACCGTACCGTTCTTAACTTCACGCATAACACTCTGAAGGTTCTCAATGAATCTGTTGAAACCTTTCTTGAAAAATACAAGCTCGGAATTGGTCTTTGTATTGATCCTTGCTGTAAGATCACCTTTTCCGCTGTCAATATCATTAATGATGCCATTAACTTCATTGGATATGGATCTGATCTTCTTAACAATAAGAAAATAGTTAAGAATGAATGTAAGCAGAATGCAGATAAAGAAAATAACAAGACCTGCAACTGACTTAACTACTGCCTGATTTCTCTTATTGATCATGTTGTTGATCGATCCGTATGAAATTGCATCAACTGCTGTATCAAGCTCTGTAAGCTGACCGTTGATGGTACCCATGAGTTCCTTAACTTCGCCTTCCATAACAACGGTACACTGCGCTCCTGCTCCTGATTTAGCAAGATCCATAGCCTGATTTACCAATGTGATATAAGTGTCCACATTGGAACTGAGCTCCTGTGCTTTAGCAAGTGCATCAACTGAGGGCTGATCGGTCTTGCCCTCAAATACTCCGATAAGAGAATCCATGACAGCTTTAAGTTCCTGCAGATCTGCTCTTGTCTCTGAATCTATTTCGGGCTTTAAATCCCTGCTTGCATAGATGTAGACAAAAGGCTGCGCAAAAATGTCATAGATCTTAGCAGATACATCCCCCTCATATCTGTTTGCAGTTGCCACATACTGAATAAGCTGATTGGAATTGTTTACAGTGTTATCCAATGAATCCATTGTGGTGAACATTACCGCACTGAACACCATCAGCATCACTACGTTTACAGCAATAACCTGAAACAGAATAGAATGATACCACTTAACTCCTCTTCTCTTTTTGTGCTCCATACACTTAGCCTCCATTACTTCTAAAAAAATTTATATATATAAGCCTTAGACTTCAAGTTACTCTTTTGCCACGAACAGTGTTCCGACTTTTTTCTTCTCAATAATATCGTACAGTTTCTCCGGATTCTTGCCGTTAGTAACAAGAACATCAATGCCATGAGAAGTAGCCAGTTCAGCAGCTTCGAGCTTGGTGATCATGCCTCCTGTTCCCCTGTTGGAGCCCGATCCCGAAGCTACCTTCTTAAGTTCATCTGTTATCTCTTCGACTCTGCTGATGACCTTGGCATTAGGATCCGTCTTGGGATTGCCGTCATAAAGTCCGTCTATATCAGAAAAGATAATAAGCTTACTTGCATTACAGAATATCGCTACAAGAGCTGATAACATATCGTTGTCGGAGAAAAGCTTTTTTTCCGACTCAATCTCCGTATGGCTTACGGAGTCATTTTCATTGACAATAGGTATAATGTGATTCTCCAAAAGAGCATCGAATGTATTCTTTAGGTTCTCGCTTCTGACAGGATTACTGAAATCTGCATTATCAAGTAGTATCTGACCTACCATCCTGTTGTATTCCCCAAAAAACTTATCATAAAGATGCATGAGCTCAGTCTGTCCAACCGCAGCTGCGGCCTGCTTCATCTTAATCTCCTTAGGTTTCTGTGCAAGTCTCATCTTACCGGCTCCGACAGCTATCGCACCGGATGACACAAGCACGAGATCATATCCCAGATTCTCTACCCCCGAAAGAGCTCTGCAAAGATGATCAAGAGCGCGGATATCTACGTTTCCGCTCTCATTGGTGATGGTAGAAGTACCCACCTTAACTACAATTCTTTTTTTACTAACAGCCATTTTTTTCTTACACTCTCTTATTTGATATAAAATATAGTCTTCAGTAAAAAATATAGCAAGAAGACAAAATTAACATAAAAAATTTTTAATTGCAATATCCTGATATCTTAATTTTTTGTGTCAAAATAAGATAAAATCCTGCCTCAAGTTCTCTTCTGCACTATGAGACTTCCTGCGGGAATATCACCCTTTACTATGCTACCCGCGCCAATGACAGCGCCTTTTCCGATATGAGTCCCGCGCAAAATTATAACTCCGGCTCCAACCCACACATCATCATCAATCACAACCTTGGAACTTATAAACTCTCTGTCTGTTTCATTTCTAAAATCGTGGTCGTGATCAACAATAACGACATTATTACCAAATTTGCAGTTATTTCCTATTGATACGGATTCTGCGGCAGTAATACATGTTCCTGTATTAAAAAAACAGTGACTTCCTATATGAAGTTCTCCATCATCAGCAACAAGATACAGATTGCCTCTGTTCTGGTTAAAACTTCCAAGAGATATCATGCCCTTGCCATGGATCTCAACATGAAGCTTATCAAAGGTCTGAACAGCTCCTGCCGAAAAAGCTGACAGGAATCTGACTTTTTTTAATCCAATGCCTATGAAATTCTTAAGATAAAGAAAGGGTGATCTCATTTTCCCTCCAACTATTGTTATCATAGAAATTCATCATAAGTCTTTTTAAGCTTTTCAAGATGAACTTCAAAGTTATACTCTTTGTCTGCAATCTCGTAGCTCTTCCTTGCCGCACGTATATACATATCCTTGTCAGATAAGAGTTTGGCTAACCCGGTGCTGATACTGTCCGTATCTCCGGGCTCTGATAAAAAGCCGTTCACACCTGCCCTTACAACCTTGGGGATTCCACCTACATTGGTTGAAACAACAGGAAGCCCATAGGACATGGCATCAAGTATCGACATAGGAAGTCCTTCATCATAAGAAGGAAGCATATATACCGCAGATTCTCTGAGCACTTTTTCTTTTGCTTCACCTCTAAGCCATCCCGGAAAAACAGCATGTTCTTTGCCGGCAACACTGTAAACATCATATACGATATCATCAACATCAGCTTTGGCGCCGCTTCCGCAGAACATAAATACAGCATCCGGGACCTTAGCCAATGTCTTTTTAACTATTGCTGCAAAGTCATAACCACCTTTTCTCTTACCAATCTCACCAAGGAAAAGAATCTGTTTATCGCGGAATCTGTCTCCTATAAGGCACTCAATGGTCTTTATATCCTGAGGCATACAATAGTTCTCAATAACTGTAAGCTTTTCTCTTGGAACAACTTCAGACATTGTATCTTCCCACTCTTTGGAAAGTACGATTATCTTGGAAAAATCGTTGTATACCTTTTTTATCAATTTTTTCTTTTTGTTGGAAGCATCGATATAGAAAGTTTTGAAATCCGCCCCATGAAGATGGTCAATAACAGGAATACCCTGTTTCTTGGCCAGATACAAGAATGGCTGCATCCTATAAAAGCTAGGTCCAAACGAAGTATGCATATGCACAAGCTCAGGCTTAAATTCGCGCAACACCTTGCGAAATTCGATTATCCCCTTAATAGCCTTAATGAGCTTCTGGAACTTACTTCCGTTGCAATATGATTCCACATATCTGATATCATAAGTACTCTCAAGGGCACTGCCGTAATATCCGGAAGTAACCGCAGCTATACCGCCGCGAACATCTTTTTGCTGCACAATCATGCATATTCTGCGTCTTACATTCGCCATATGTCGCTCCCTACAAAACCTATATATATATCGGTCATTCTCATCCAAGAGTTTACCTATGAATCACCACTTTATGCAAATAATATACCACATTGCACCTAGGTTTAACAGTATTGAGCATAAATAAAAAGACGCACTATCATGCGTCTTCCCAAAATGGATTAGGCGGGAGTCGAACCCGCGTCCAAAAATTCATCCCCTGTACTTCTACTATCATAGTCAATTATTCCGGGATTCTGCATCCCCGTTCCCTCATACCCGCGGTAATTGACAACTGCAAGTAATCGGTAGCTTCATGATACGACCATGACCGCAAAGCTTAAGCCATGTCGTTTCCTACAAAGTTTGACGCCGATTACCGAATGTGTAGGTGCACCCGGGTCGACGTGCTGCATTTAGGCAGCTGCTAATTCTGTGTTAGCGTTTAATTTTAATTTGAGGTTTAACGCACCATCCTGCGGATAGCTTCTCCAGCTTCAAAATCCCTGTCGAAACCTTTACTAACCCTTATTCAATTGCTATTGCTACTACAGTATATCGGTAACATCAGATAAAATCAACATATTTAAATGAGCATCATTTGAATTTAAGCTTGAACTCTTTTTCAACCTCTCTCTGCTGATCCTTCTTGGCCATATCAGCTCTCTTGTCATAGAGCTTCTTACCTTTAGCAAGACCTATCTCGACCTTAACCTTGCCGTTTTTGAAATAAACCTCAAGAGGCACAAGAGTGTAACCCTGTACCATTTTCTGCTGATCAAGCTTTCTGATCTCAGCCTTGTGCAAAAGAAGCTTCTTAACTCTCAAGGGATCCTTATTAAAGATATTGCCCTTTTCATAGGGGCTTACATTCATCCCCATGATAAAAGCTTCACCCTTATCAATACTGATCCAGGCTTCTTTAATACTGCATTTCCCCTGACGTATGGACTTTACTTCTGTTCCAAAAAGCTCAATTCCCGCCTCATATTTATCCTCTATGAAGTAGTCATGATATGCTTTCTTGTTATTAGCTATAAGCTTTCTTGCCTTATTATCTTCTGCCATTGTTTATACCTTTGTTTTCTTATCTTTCATTTAGAAAATGAAATCGAATTTACTTTCTTTTTCTTCTGCCTTTACCCTGAGCACTTCTTGCAGCCTTGCTGGTAGCAGACTTTTTGTATTTATGAACCTTGTAGACCTTTCTGGTAGACTTAGCCTTTTCTTTTGCATCTTTACCTGCCTTACCGGACTTCTTTGAGCTCGAAGCGCCCTTTACCGAAGCAGATCTAACGCTCTTTTTCTTTGAAGTCTTTGCCCCGGCCTTCTTGGCTTTCTTGGCCTTCTTAATAAGCTCATCTACCACTTCATTTATAAGATCTGTACTGTCATTATCTTCCTTAGCTTTTTCTGAAAGTATTCTGATCTTACGCGCCTTGTCTCCTGCAAGCTTCCTTGCCTTGGGAACATAGTCCTCCTCGTAGCCGTAACTATCCTCATCCTCGGGATCGTAATCCTCATCGACTAGTCTAAAATCAATAGTCTTGGATATTCTGTCAGCACCAACCACCTTGATCCGAACCTTCTGACCAAGAACATATTCTTTGTGGTAGCGCTCGCCTACAAGCTTCATCTGAGCTTCGTCATATACATAAAAATCATCGACCATGGATGCAGCAGCAACCATTCCCTCACAGGAATTCTCAAGCTCTACAAAGAGTCCCCATGCTGTAACTCCGGACACAACTCCTTCATACACTTCGCCTACATGATTCTCCATGTACTGAGCTTTTTTGAGCTTATCCGTCTCACGCTCCGCCTCTTCAGCTCTTCTCTCTGTTTCTGAGGAATGCTTGGCAACTTCATCCAGAATCTCGCTGTAATGAAGCATCTTATCCTCATTCATCCGGCCTCTTAGATGATCCTTGATGATTCTGTGTATCTGAAGATCCGGATATCTTCTTATGGGAGAAGTGAAATGACAATAATAGTCAAAAGCAAGTCCAAAATGCCCTGTACACTCAGTGCTGTACTTAGCCTGCATCATGCTGCGAAGAGTCATCCTGCTGATAACAGCTTCTTCCTTGGTTCCCTCTATATTCTTAAGGAGCTTTTGAAGCTCTTTTGGCTTTACTCCTTCATCTCGTCTTGTCTTGATATGAAGTCCAAAGCTATTAACAAAAGCAGCTAATGTAGATATCTTCTCAGGATCAGGCTGCTCATGTATACGATATACAAAGGGACTTTGAAGAAAGTAGAAATGCTCCGCAACGGTCTGATTTGCAGCAAGCATAAAGTCCTCTATAAGCTTGGTTGCAGTGTTTCTCTCATGAGGGACTATATCAATAGGATTCCCTTCAGCATCAAGAATGATCTTGGTCTCCGGGAAATCAAAATCAATAGCGCCCTTCTTCTCTCTCTTTTTCCTAAGTATAGACGAAAGCTTTGCCATATCCTTGAACATCGGAACAAGACTCTCGTACTTGGCTATTTCATCAGGATCCTCATCCTCCAGTATCTTGGCAACACTAGTATAAGACATCCTCTCATTTACATTTATAACCGTCTCAGCTATCTCGTGATCGATAACGCCGCCGTTCTTATCAATAGTCATAAGACAAGACAATGCAAGCCTGTCTTCACCATGATTAAGGGAACAGATGCCGTTGGAAAGTCTATGAGGAAGCATGGGAATAACTCTGTCCACAAGATATACGCTTGTACCGCGCTTAAGCGCTTCCCTATCGAGAGCAGACTTCTCCTGAACATAATTGCTAACGTCTGCAATATGAACGCCAAGATGATATAGTCCTTCTTCATCAACAGTCAGGCTGACCGCATCATCAAGATCCTTGGCATCCTCTCCGTCTATAGTGACCATTGTTACATCTCTTAAATCCATCCTGCCAAGCATATCGGCTTCACTAATGGTATCAGGGCATCTATTGGCCTGATTGATAACTCTCTCAGGAAATTCGGTGGGAATATCGTAGTTCTTTACAATTGAAAGAATATCCACTCCCGGATCATTGATGTTGCCGATAACTTCCTTGACCTTACCTTCAGGCTTTTGTCTCTTCCTGGCATCGCCGTAATCAGTTATGGTAACAACAACCTTATCACCGGTTACAGCTGCCCCATGAAATTCAATAGGAATAAAGATATCGCTGTTAAACTTATCGCTATCGGGTATAACGAATCCAAAATTCTTCTCCGCCTGATAAGTTCCAACAATCTCAGTTGTACCTCTTACGAGTATATTTCTGATGCGGCCTTCCTTACGTTTGCCACTCTGAACAGGAAGAATCTCAACTTCAACCGTATCGTTATGAAAAGCACCGTGAACATAGTCTTCAGGAATAAAGATATCATCCTCCATTCCTTCCACGCTCACAAAGCCAAAGCCTCTTGCATTAGAAATAAACTGACCGACCACATGGTCGTCAGCATGCTTATTACTATTGCCAAAAAGGCTTTCTTCAACTCTCTTAAGTCTTCTTCCTTTACTCATATTCCCTCACAAAAAAATAAAGCGTTTACTCTTAATAAAAATCATTTCGCAGGATTTCCTATGATATGAAAAATAAGGCACTCTATCGCTATAATAGAGTGCCTCGCAATAATCATACAATAGATGTTCTATCAGAACATGTGCATGTCAAGAACGATACTGATTACTATGAACGCAAAAGATAAAACAATCGTAATAGTCTTGAGCATACCCTCTCTAGAACGACCTTTATTCTTGCCCCAATATGTATTCTCAACAGTTCCCTGTATAGCACCGAGTCCCTGGTTCTTGCCTTCCTGAAGAAGAACAAGCACTACAAGTGCAAAGCAAACTAATATAAAAATTACTCCAACTACATAACTTAAAGTACTCACGAAATACATTCCTCCCGGTACATGTTGCTGATGTATAGTAATATTGCCGAGCCTAAAGCCTCTCCGGGCGCTCAGCTCAAAGCAAATATTACTTTATCATATTATCACTTTTTAATCAACAAAGACTTTCCTGTCATCTCTGAAGGCTGCTCCTCTCCCATGCACTCTATAAGTGTAGGGATGATATCCGCAAGACATCCACCCTCTCTGAGAGTGTAAGCAGGATCATAGTTAACAAGGATGAAAGGAACTGGGTTTGTTGTATGAGCTGTCCAAGGCTCACCTGTCTCATAATCGATCATCATATCAGCATTACCGTGATCAGCACAGATAAACATTGTTCCGTTAACGCTCTTAACAGCGTCAACAACCTTGCCAACACACTCATCAACAGTCTCAATAGCCTTAACTGCTGCAGGAATAACACCTGTATGTCCTACCATATCAGGGTTAGCAAAGTTAGCTACGATAACATCGTACTTCTGAGAATTGATGGCATCAAGAATCTTCTCACATACTTCAGGAGCACTCATCTGAGGCTTGAGGTCGTATGTAGGAACATCCTTGGGAGAGTTAACAAGAACTCTATCCTCTCCTTCATTGGGCTTCTCCACACCACCGTTAAAGAAGAATGTTACATGAGCATACTTCTCTGTCTCAGCGATACGAGCCTGCTTAAGTCCCTTAGCAGCAAGCCACTCACCGAATGTGTTGTTAAGAAGAACCTTCTTGAAGGCAACTTCCTTATTGGGAATAAGAGGATCATAATCTGTGAAGCAAACATAAGTCACATCAAGTCTCTGTCCTCTGTTAAACTTATCAAACTCATCATCGCAGAAGCAATGTGTGATCTCTCTTGCTCTGTCGGGACGGAAGTTAAAGAAGATGATTGAATCCTTATCCTTAACTGTAGCAACAGGAGCGCCGTTCTTCATGATAACTGTAGGAACAACGAACTCATCTGTCTTGCCGTCCTTGTATGTCTGAACCATGCACTCGTGAGCGCTGTCAGCTTTATTGCCCTCACCTTTTGTAAGTGCATTGTAAGCATACTCAACACGGTCATAGTTATTATCTCTGTCCATAGCATAGTAACGACCGGAAATAGAAGCAATCTGTCCTACACCAAGCTCTTTCATCTTATCCTCAAGCTGCTGAACGAAGTCGATACCACTTTCGGGAGGAGTATCTCTTCCATCAAGGAAACAGTGAACATAAACCTTGGAAAGTCCGTTCTTCTTGGCAAGCTCAAGAAGTCCGTAAATATGTGTAATGTGGCTATGTACGCCTCCGTCTGAAACAAGTCCGTACATATGAAGTGCTGAATCGTTGGCCTTGCAATTGTTGATTGCTGCCATAAGTCCCTCATTAGTAAAGAAATCTCCGTCTTCAATAGACTTGGTAATTCTAGTGAGTTCCTGATATACGATTCTGCCGGCACCCATGTTCATGTGTCCTACTTCGGAATTACCCATCTGTCCGTCAGGAAGACCTACAGCAAGTCCGCTGGCAAGTCCCTGCACAAAGGGATATTCCTTCATAAGTGAATCCATCACGGGTGTGTTCGCCATAGCAATGGCATTTCCCTCGGGATTGGGATTGATTCCGTATCCGTCAAGGATCAAAAGAACTGTTGGCTTTGAACCTCTCATTTATATATCCTCCATTTTCTACGCATAAAGCGATTAAAAAACTATAATAGAATAAAATTATCCTTGGATAGTATAGCTCAAATAATGCCAACATGACAAGAAGGATTATGCTTTGCTCTTGGAAAACCATTTAATGATGTGCGGAACTATTACCAAAGCAAAAAAAAGCAAATACAATAATAAATACAATATATATCCGCCCAGCAAAATATAATTTCCCATGCCAATTCCTTCGTTTTCATACAAATACATGAGAATATTTACTGCTACTCGTCCGATCATGATAAAACCTATAACGCTCCCCACAAGAGCCAACGCGCTTTTTATAAGTGCTATTGTCATGCTCCTGCCATATTCTTTAGGAGATGCCTTACTTCTTTTATAATTAAAAAACAATGTGGCAGATATTCCGAAAATAATAGCAAGCCAAAAAGCTATTCCGGAAACAGTTGAAGCTGTTTTGATATCATGAATACCAAATATTGTCTCAATGGCTCCATCAGACACAGAAGAAAACACCCCTCCTGCCATACCTATAAAGCCATATAAGACAATGATCGCAGCTCTTACCAATTTAAACTTAGAGTCCTTATTGTATTCGACATCTCCGATTTCTTTGTGATATAGGGCATATCCCTCAAGCGGCATCATGGCAAAAACAAGGACAAACATAACAACTGCGGGTGCGGTAAAATACGCGTATGTACTAAAGACAAAATCTACCATAAAAAATGTAGCTATAGCCATAAGTACGATTGAACAAATGAAACATCCAATAGACCAAGGATGATCTTTAAATCGCTGTTTTATTTTCATGATTACTCTCCTTTTATTGCGCTAATTGTTATTAAATGTTTTGTTTTTTATAACATATTAGTTCAAAAAAGGCAAATCATATTATTTTAGAACATATCCATCTAAGTTAAGCTCAGTTATCTTACCTTCTGCAGGATTACACTCCATACCAATGAAACTAATATATATCTTTCCTCCGTTGTTTAAGGATAAAGGCTCTTCAAGAACAGCTTTTTTATCAGAATCCGACACGCCGTCTTTCTCCATTTCGATGATTTTATTTAAGATATTTTTAATATTTACAGTATCTACAAGCTCATCATCGCTATAAAGCTCTATATCCTCGCCGGTAATCTCACCACACTCAGATTCGTCAAGCCTTGCTCTTACTATATACAGGCAAGTATAATCGCCTGAGATATCAAACTTATCACACCCTGTTCTATCAACAGAGATATAGCCCTTTTCATCTCCATAATCATAATTCGATGCCCCCGCTACAGTTTTAAGCTTGGAGATACTATCATTATCCATATTCATTTTTATATATCTTTCTCCGGCAGCACCGCAAGAATAATAAAGCGTATTATAAGCTTCATAGGCTTCTCTTATTGTTTTCTCGTCGGCGTCATCCGCATTTTGGATATAAGCAAGAAGCTTACCTTTATGAGAATTTATAACGGATGCATACGCATTGATACCGGGCATTAAAAGTGCAATGAATACAATTGCCGCAACGATCAAAAGAACAACATGCATCGCAGCTTTCTTTTTTATCATATTGAAAAGATACAGCGCAAAGTATGCAATCTCGAATACAATAACTGCTATTCCGGCATATCTGTTAATAGTAAGCCCGTAGCCCTTTATTCTTATAGCGAGACTAATGATCTGCAGAACGATAAAAGGAATAAACAAAAGAGGCATTATCCCATAGAGCTTCTTAACGTTCTCATTACAGACTCCCTGCGCCATTGTCCAGATGAACACTCCAAAGGCAAACAGGGTTGTAAGTATTCCAAACACCTGGTTTGAAGGAATCTTGAGCGTAAAGATTATCTTAAAAATGTAAATATAAATAATCAAAAAAGCTATTGCCAAAAGTCCCGTAAACACGTATCCCAGCATTATCTTACCAAATTTGGAAATATCTGGTTCAGTCTTGGAAAGGCCTGCAAGAGTGCATGGATATAAGATAAGCCCAAGAAGAATCGTATAAATAGTTGCCGCGATTCCATAATCCACTTTAGCCAAAAGAGTATCGATAGCTCCAATAATAAGCACTACTCCTATGCATATAACAAGATATACAAGAGCCGCTTTCATAACACCGCAAAAAGCTTTAGCAACATATGTCTCAAATGAGCACCCACTCTTTTTATAAAAAAGGTATAAAGAAGCGCAGATTGCTGCTGTAACAAAAACTGCCGATATCCTATAGATATACTCGACATAATAATCCACCGTAATTTGGTCCATTCCAAGAAACTTTGGAAGATCTTCTGAATAGCCAAATACAACTGTTGTCAAAAATCCAAGAACAGCACTCACTACCATAACCACAACATTTATGGTCACATATTTTTTATTTCTAAAAGAATAGTTTTCATCTGTTTTTCTTTTGTATGCGCGATAAATCTCTAACGGAAGCACGCCCACCGCAAATATCAGCAAAAAAATATGACTGCAAAGCCCTACTTTGGCAACATTTGAGTACATTTCAAAGCCAAAATCAAATATACCGCGAAGGATCATTGCTACAAGCACACATACAACCGAAATCGGATGTTCTTTTACTATCTGAATAAAATTATTTTTAATCTTACTGATTCCTATCATTTTCTTTCCTCCAAATATAAGCTTTAAACATCTAACAATCAGCCTAAATCCGCCTTATCTATGGTGATATCGCACTGAATCCCCGGCTCTATCCCATCGATATGGTCATAAAGATATTTTCTTATGTCCTCATCTTTTAAACTATACTTATACGGCACTTGAAGATCAAATGCAACTCTTTTTCTATCGCCCTTGGAATGGATAACCCTAAAATCATGGAAGCTTAAGTTCGGGTCAAGCTCAGCAACCACGTGCTTTATTCGTCTTTTTAAAGTCTCGGAAAATTCATCATTTCTGACAACAGGATCCATATGTATGACCACCATGCAGCCATATTTATTTCTGATGTCATTTTCTATATCATCCACAAGATCATGAACCGTGACTATATCCTCATCTCCGGGCACCTCCACATGGAGCGATACAAAGTTCCTACCGGGGCCATAGTTGTGAATAACTATATCATGAACCCCAAGAACACCATCGTACCCAAGTACAAACTCTTCTATCTCACTTACAAGCTCTTTACTTGGCGTTTCTCCAAGAAGCGGACTTATTGTATTCTTTGCAGCTTCACAACCTGTTTTAATAATAAAAACACAAGCCAGAACGCCGATATATCCGTCAAGAATAATCCCCGTCTTATAAGAAATAAAAGAAGACAAAAGAACTATCCCCGTGGTCACAACATCGGAAATACTGTCCATAGCCGTATTTCTAAGTGCAGTGCTGGAAATTTTCTTAGAAGCTTCAAGATTACCTTGAAACATTATAAATTTGATAAATATGGAAAAAATAAGGATACCGGCAATCAACCGGCTAAATGTTGTTTCCTTCGGATGAATGATCTTTTCAAAGGAAGATTGCATGAGCTCTACACCCATAAGTATGATAAAAAGAGCCACTATAAGCCCCGCGATATACTCAAGGCGTCCGTGACCAAACGGATGCTCTTCATCAGCTTCCTGTCCCGAAAGCTTAAAACCTATTAATGTTACAATGCTGGATGCCGCATCAGACAAGTTATTGAATGCATCACCGGTTATAGAAATAGAACTACTGATAATGCCCGCAAAAAGCTTAGATGCAAATAAGATACAATTTAGAACGACACCCACAACGCCGCTTAGAATCCCGTATTTATTCCTAACCTCAAGATCCTCGATGTTGTTGTGATCCTTGATAAAAAATGTAGCCAAAAAAGATATCATAAGTTGTGTGAGCTGCAGTCATACAACTTTACTAATCCGCAAATTCCACACAGATAAGAAGAGTGCCCCTCTCGACCGACAGCTCTGCCTCCTCATCTTGAATAAACTCATTGCTCACGCCAAGCGGGAAATCAGCTGTAAGCACGCCGTTATCAAGGGTATACATAAGCCCCTTTAAGGTAACGCCTTCTGACTTTTCTGATAATGAGAAAACAGAAATATAACCTGTATTTCCCTTATTAAACTTAACGGTCTCATTCTCGGCAATCATGAGCATCCTGTCTCTGTCCATGATATACCCGGTACCGCCGTTATGTTTAATATACAATAAAGTCTGTATATTAGCAAAGCTGTGATCAAATCTGCCTCCGCCCAAAGCGCCGTACAAAAAGATCTTCTTATAGCCTTTCAAAAGAGCTATCTTCACAGCCTTCATTGTGTCAGTATCATCTTTTCTGACTTCCAGCTGCATCACCCTGTCGGGATCGCTTTCTCTGATCTCATCCAGAGTGCGCTGCGCATCAGGTCCCAGTTCACTAAGGGAATCAAAATCACCAACTATCAGATCCGGCAATATCCCCAGATCTCTTGCATACATAAATCCCGCATCACAGGCAATGCAATAATCCCCTTCTTCAAGAGGTATATCTATCGGTGTGAAACTGCCTGCAGAAATAATTACGCAACGTGGTTCTCTCATGTCTTCCCCCGATCATGCTCTGATCCTGGATTCTATAGTGTCAATGTCCATCTCCCATTCATTGGGGCCGCCCCAGTCGCCAACAATTGTCTCATCAACAGTGCCATCCTGGCGCTCAATGGTAGTATCCAATCTGTAATTCATCTTGGCAACCCTTGTGGAATTGCCGGAAGTAATGTAGCTATATAAATAAGTAACAGAATACTTGGTATGAGGATACATGTTGTCCTCTATAGAAGCAGGCTCATAGGAAATAGAATTCCTCTGAACCCCGTCATCCTCAAAGAAATTAGCCCATACAGTTATAACACCTGATGTTGTGGGATTCTCCTCAAAGCTAAGAAATCTATAGCTCCACTTTCCATCATGATTATTGAGAATAACAGCTTCTCTGCTGATAGGAACATATACAGTATTCTCCTGCGGAGTATACTGATTCTTTAAAAATACATCTCTAAGTTCCAAGTAATCATCGGACACAACAAAATCACGGAGTTCATCAACATTCCCAACGTCAAGCTGAGCAAAAATATCGGCAAATATCCCCTGTACTCTTATACTGTCATCAAGGCATGCTTCAAAAGATTCTATCTCCTCATCACTTCCCGTGATCGCAGCCGCATTTTCCATAAGTTCCTTATATGCAGGAACATCAGAAAGATTAAGGGTAAAAGAGCTACTCAAAGGGATCACATACTCTCTTATAACCTTCTTAAGCTCCTCTGAAGGAGCTACCTTATATACAGCGATCATCCGCTTTAATACTGAGCTGTATTCTTCAAAAGAGCAATCAGATGCATTTCCTTCTTTATTCTTGGAAAATTCAGGTCTGAAAAGGACGTTGATATCACCTGCATATGAATCCTCAAAGCATCTCTTGTAAGCAGAATCGATAAGCTTTACAGCATCCATATTGTCATTGTCTTCTTCAAGAACAGTAAGCATGGAATCGACCATCGTGATATCAGCAGCTTTATCATTCATCTTATCAACAGCCTCATTTAAGATAACTGCATGATAATTATCAAGAAGCCCCTCATTATCGGTATTTCTCCAACCATCATACAATACCTTCTTGGCTGATTCCGGATCTTCTATGCTAAGATATGCCCCAGCCATATTGGAATACGCCGTTACAGATTTGGAATCTATTTTAATAGCCTCATTGTATGAATCAATGGCAGCCTCATATTCCGCGTTCTGTGAATACTTATTCCCCTCAGCTATAGCTTTACTAACTTTAACTTTAGGAAGATTGGCATAAATCCCATAACCGGCAACAAGTAACACAACTAAAGAAAGAGCTATGATTCCAAACCTCTTAAAATCAAATCTCTTTCTGCGTCTTCTTCTGCCTCTATATCTATTTGTACCTCTGTACGAGGATCTGTTCCTACCGTAACTCAAACTATCTATCCCTTATTACATATAATCTCAATCAACAAGCATAAATATATCACAAAAAAATGCAACTTACTACGTTAAAATACACGTAAAAGTTGCATAATCATCCGTTATAAAAGCTGTCCCATTTCTTTAATCGACTCAAAAACAACATCAGGTTCACAATCAAATTTACCTATGTCCTCACGATGTGTTTCACCGGTAAGAACAAGTACGCCCATAGCTCCGTTTTTTACTCCGGTAGCTACATCAGTATATATTCTGTCTCCCACAAAGGCTATTCTTTCCTTGGGTACTCCGGTTGCTGCGACCACCATGTCCACAGTCTCTTTGAAAGGTTTACCCACAAATCTTGGTTCTTTTCCCGTAGAAAGCTCAATTGCTTTACATATTGCACCACAATCCGGAATAAATCCGCCCTTCATCGGACAGTTAATATCAAGATGCGTTGCCAAAAAAAGTGCGCCTTCCCTTATATAAGTGCAGGCATTTGACAGTTTCTCAAAGGTAAGGGTTTTATCAAATCCAACAACTACTATGTCAGGTCTTTGATCCATTTTTGCAAGAGCATCGCTGTTTTCTAAGTTAAAGAGATTGATACCCGCAGCCTTAAAGCTGTCCTCCAAGGGTTTTGTCCCCAGCAGGTATACTGTTTTCCCGGGATGATTGGTATTAAGGTAAGAAGTCATAACATCTCCCGATGTCATGATCATATCTCTCGTTATATTACAGTTCATCCTTGCAAGCTTTTCTATATAGAGCTCTGCGGATGTAGATGAATTATTTGTAAAAAAGATATATCTTTTACCGGCTCTTTTTACTGCCTCCAGAAAGTCCAAAGCGCCGTCCAATATATCATTTTCAAGATAAAAAGTGCCGTCCATATCAAGAACAAACAGTTCTGTCTTATCAAGTATTTCTTTTTTCTTACTAAGCTCAAACATCATGAATCAAACCGCCTAAACATTTTCATTTACGACATGCTTACCATACAAAAGAATCGTATCACCTGCCTTAATAACAAGCCCGCCCTTTGGAACCAGGGCCTTTCCGTTTCTTCTGATCATAAAAATAAAGCTCTGTCTCGATATATCCAAATCTCTGATAGCCCTTCCGTTCCACGAATGGCCTTCATTTATCACAATCTCTTTTAACTCGATCGGTTGCAGATCCTTGGTCTTTTCAGCACACATAACAACGAGATCGTTCTTCTCAAATACCGTATCCCCTTTTGGAATAATCGTATCATTACCTCGTTGAAGCGCCACGACCATAACATCTTTGGGGAGTCCTACTTCAGATATTTTCCTGTTGCACCACCTATCCAAGGCACCAAGCTTAACTCTGATAAAATGTATATTTTCTTCTTCCGTGTACTCTCCTATAGTCTTTAGTCTCTGGAACTGCTCCACAAACCCGGCGGAAATAATACCTGTCGGTATAGCAACCATTCCAACTCCAAGAAATGCTATTACCATTGCAAGTATCTTACCCGCTATTGTTTTGGGATAAATATCTCCATATCCGATTGTCAAAAGAGTAGATGCCGACCACCATATACCGGAAAAAGCGTTTTGGAAAACATCCGGTTGAACTTCGTGCTCAACACTATACATACATAAACTTGCCGACATCATCAATATCAAAATGATAAATACAGAAGCCATAAGCTGTTGTTTCTTGCGGCTTATAACTTCGGAAATAACATTTAACTGATCGTAATAGGAATTAATCCTAAAGAGCCTTAATATCCTTGCAACTCTAAAGAGCTTAAATACCGAAGTTCCCATCGGAAAGAAAATCGGAAGATAGTAAGGCAGGAACGATAACAGATCAATAATACCTGTAAAAGAGAAAATATACTTAAACAAAGCGGTTTTCTCAGTTTCTTTTGGATATAATTCTGCCGCAGTAAACATGCGAAGGATATAGTCTACCGCAAAGAAAAATACCGTAACCGCTTCAATTGTAAGAAGGATATCCTTATAGTTATCCTCCATGTAATCAAAAGTAATGGCGAAAGCACAGAAAAGATTTAGACACAGAGCAACTATGCTGATGATGTCATATAGCTTATTGACAGGCTCATCAACAACACCAACACTGACCATATTAAAGATCTTAGCTCTTATCCTACGTCTTTTTGTGCTTTCGCCTTTATTCATCATTTATCCTTTTTGCGCTTTCCAAAGCTTTCCATTACAAGATCACTTACATCCTGAAGATAATCCAGGCTTCTCTTCTTGTTGTCGGACTTAAGTTTCTTTCTGTCAGACTTTGACACGTTCATAGTGTTGCTGTCTTCATTCTTCTTTGGACGCTTAACGTCGTTAGACTCAAGATACCAGGCTTTGGTTGATCCCTCGCCCTTGATGTTTATTCTTCCAACGTTTTCAAAGCCTTCTGATGACGCTTTTGAAGCTCTCTTTGAATTCTTCTTTTCTGAGCTTTTGTATTCCTTCTTGACTTCGCTGCGAAGATTGTCGGATTTAAGATTACGGCTTCCGGCTTCGTTTCGGGATGAACGCTTTCTCTCGCCGCGAACTCTTTCATCGCTCTTTCTGCCATCGCGTCTTCTTGAGCTTCTTCCGTCCTCAGACCTTCTACCATCCCTATAGCTTCGTCTCTTATCTCCGGGCTTTCCGCTTCTGGACCTGGAAGAATAAGAACCTCTTGAATCTCCTCTTCTGCCATAAGCATCTTTTCTGTCTCTCTTTTCAAAGAGAACAAGATCTTCTATGTCAGCGCCCATCTTAAGCTTCATAAAGCCGGCAGCAAGCTGCTCTGCAGTATACTCACCCTCTTCGATCTTCTGAGTAACAAACTCAAGAGCCGAAGAAATATCAGAACTTTCAATAATATCAATAACCTCAGCAAAGACCTTCTGAGATTTCGCTCTTGTGATCTCTTTTGCAGAAGGAACTCTTCTCTCTTCTATACGCGTATGACAAACCTTCTCGATCTCACGAAGCTTGTACATCTCACGTCCGCCTACAAGAGTGAAGGATCTTCCACTCTTACCGGCACGTCCCGTTCTGCCGATTCTGTGTACATAGTACTCAATATCCTCAGGGATATCAAAATTAAATACAGCCTCAACACCGCTTACATCAATTCCTCTGGCGGCCACATCTGTGGCAATGAGGATATTGATCCTGCCATGTCTAAAGAGATTCATAACGGTATCTCTCTGGTTCTGGGAAAGATCGCCGTGAAGTCCGTCAGCAAGGTATCCTTTTCCCTTAAGGCTCTCAGCCAGCTGATCGACCATTCTCTTAGTATTACAGAAAATAAGCGTTCTTCCGGGATTATAATAATCAAGGAGTCTTACAAGTACCTCTTCTTTCATCTTCTGAGGGACTCTGTAATATGCCTGCTCTATAGCAGCAACTGTGATCTCCTTGGGAGTCATCTTAATATACTCTGCATCCTTCTGATACTTTCTTGTTATCTGAAGAATGGGTTCGGGCATTGTTGCAGAGAAAAGAGCTGTCTGTCTCTCTTCCGGCATACCGTCAAGGACAGTTTCTATGTCCTCTCTAAAGCCCATATCAAGCATTTCATCGGCCTCATCAAGTACAAGTACCTTAACACTCTTCATCTTCATTGTATGTCTGCGCATATGGTCCATGACACGGCCGGGTGTACCAACTACGATCTGAACGCCGGCAGAAAGCGCTCTTATCTGTCTTGAGATATCCTGTCCACCGTAAACGGCAAGAACTTTGATACCACTCATGTATTTGGCAAAATCTCTTATATCATCGGCAGCCTGCATTGCAAGTTCCCTTGTAGGACATAATACAACTGCCTGTAAATGCTTATTCTCAGGATCCACCTTCTCCAAAAGAGGGATTCCAAAAGCTGCTGTCTTTCCGGTTCCCGTCTGAGCCTGACCGATTATGTCTTTGCCCTCCATCATCACGGGAATCGCCGCATTCTGAATGGGAGACATATACTCAAATCCCATTTCTGTTACAGCGCGGATAATTCTTTCATCAAGGCCTGATTCTTCATATCTGACCCTTACTTCTTCATTTTTCTTACTTACTTCCATTCATAACTTCCTTATTCTTCACCAGATAATCAATCAGTGAAATAATTGTGAGTGCAAGAGCAATCCACATAACAACCATGGTAACTATATGCATAACATATCCTTCTATGTTAGCGATCATAAGTACTACCATGATCATCTGAAAAGTTGTCTTAAACTTGCCCCAATAGCTTGCTGCGATAACTTTGCCATTATCTGCTGCAATAAGCCTGAAACCGCTTATAACAAATTCTCTTGCAATGATAATAATAACTACAACGGCAGGAATCCTTCCAAGTTCAATAAGACCAATCATAGCAGAGCAAACCAAAAGCTTGTCCGCAAGAGGATCCATAAACTTACCAAAATCAGTTACAAGGTTGTACTTTCTGGCAATCTTACCATCCACAAGATCTGTCAAAGATGCGATGATAAAAATTACAAGCGCTGTCCACTTAAAAATATCATTAAACGGATCAAACAACAGAAAGAATACAAAAAAAGGAATCAATATCACTCTCGTTAAGGTTAACTTGTTAGGTAAATTCATTGTGCTTCCTCCCCTATTAGGTCATATTCATTTGAACCGGTTATACAAACCTTTATAAAATCACCGGTCATAAGTTCTCTTCTAACTCCGGTAACAAAAAGATACCCGTCTATATCAGGAGCATCCTTGTAGGTTCTGGCTACATAGGAATACGTTCCGTCATCTTCCATATCCCCTATACGCCCCTCTATGACAGCGTCTAAGGTTCTACCCACTGTATTCTCAGCTTCCTCAAAGGCAATTTCCTGTTGAAGCCGCATAAGCTTATTTCTGCGGGTATTCTTAACCCTCTCGGTAACCTGATCGGGCATCGTAGCCGCAGGAGTATCCTCTTCCTGTGAATAGGTAAAAACTCCAAGTCTGTCAAATCTAAGATCTCTTACAAGGGCCATAGTCTCATTGTGATCCTGAGCAGTTTCACCCGGGAACCCGCTTATAAGAGTAGTTCTAATGCAGATATCAGGAATCTCGTCTCTAAGCCTCTTTACAAGGCCTCTGATCTGGGCATTATTGGTGCGTCTTCCCATCTTCTTAAGAATCCTATCAGAACCTGACTGAATCGGAATATCAAGATAATGACATATCTTTGGCTCATTTTTAATTGTCTGTATAAGCTCTTCGTTAATCTCTTCAGGATAGCAATACAAAATCCTGATCCACTTAAAACCATCTATCTGACACAGTTTATGAAGCAGCTCCGGTAGCTTCTTCTCACCATACAGATCAACTCCGTACAATGTAGTCTCCTGTGCAATAACCAAAAGCTCTGATACACCTGCTTCTGCAAGTTTCTTAGCATCTTCCAAAAGCTGTTCCATGGGAACACTTCTGTATCCGCCTCTAACCTTGGGAATGATGCAGTAAGTACAACGTTTATCGCACCCCTCTGCAATCTTCAGATAATTGTAAAGACCTCCCGTGGTAATAACTCTGTCCTGCCCGCCCACGGGTTTCCTGTTGACATCAAAGAAATAATTCTTGTGAGAAAATAACTTGTTTCTTGCCAAGGTCTCATCAATAGCATCGATGATCTTGTCTGTGGCGGTAACACCGAGGATCTCATCAACCTCCGGTATTTCTTTTTGAATTTCGTCTTTGTAACGCTCTGCAAGGCATCCCGTAACAACAAGAGCCTTGAGTCTGCCAGACTTTCGCATCTCGGCAAACTCCAGGATTGTATCTATACTCTCCTGTTTGGCATCATTGATAAAGCAGCAGGTGTTAACAACTGCTGCTTCTGCTTCGTTCTCATCGTCTGTGAAATCATAGCCTCTGCTGCGAAGCATTCCAAGCATGACTTCGGTGTCGACTCTGTTTTTGTCGCATCCAAGCGACACAAAAATAATCTTCATATCAATTTTCTTCTGTATTTTCAACTTCCTCAGCAGTCTCGGATGCAGCTTCAGGTGCATTAGCAAGTGCTTCCTTCTCTTCGTCTGTAAGGATTCTGAGTGTATCCTCGTTCATCTCCTCAACAGCTATTGAAAGGGGCTTCTGCTTAGCCTTAACCTTAACCATAGGCTCATCGCCTGCGATAATCTGTCTAGCTCTCTTAGCAGTAGCCATAACTACAGAATATCTTGAGCTGATAACAGGCTCCTCACCCTCTTCAACTCCCTTATTAACCACTTTCATGAGATCTACATATGAAGGATGTATCATAATTGTTCCTTTCTTGCGGGCTCTTCCGCATATAACAGCCGGCTATATATTATTATAATTCCTTGAGCTGCTCTCTGATAGTTTCTATAAAATCAAGATTCCTGTTAGGGCTGCAATGGGCTGCATTTATAATGCGATGCACATTTTCAACGCTGTCCTCCAGCTTATCATTGATGACAATATAATCATAATTCTCGATGCCCACAGACTCCTCAACCGCTCTGTTAAGTCGCTGTCTGATAACATCGTCTGTTTCCGTTCCTCTGCCCCTGAGCCTCTTCTCAAGCTCATCTGCTGAGGGTGGCATTACAAACAGTAATACCGCATCCGGGTACTGCTTCTTGATCTGAAGCGCACCCTGTATCTCTATCTCAAGGATGACATCTATTCCCTGTGCAAGCTTGTCTTCAACATACTTCCTGGGCGTGCCGTAGTAATGATTTACATACTTGGCATGTTCTATAAGTCCGTCTTCCTCAATAAGCTTCTCAAACTCTTCATTGGTAATGAAGAAATACTCTCTACCGTTAACTTCGCCTTCTCTGGGTGATCTTGTAGTTGCCGAAACAGATAATGCATACTGATCATACTTGGCTGTAAGCGCCTTCATGATAGTTCCTTTTCCGGCTCCCGAAAAACCCGAGACAACGATTATAATACCTTTACGATTCATCTGCAATACTCTCACTCTCCATCTGTGTCCTGCCGCTGATTGTTTCGGGCAAAAGAGCCGACAAAACAAGCATACCGTTTTCCATGACTATGACAGCCTTGGTCTTACGGCCCTGTGTTGCATCAACACTTGTTCCGTCTTCCTTAGCCTTCTGAACCATCCTTTTTACAGGGGCCGCATCAGGACTGACTATACTGATAATCTTATCGGCGTTGACTATATTGCCAAAGCCTACATGGATGAGTTTACTCAATGTTCTGAATCTGCTCCCTTACCTTTTCTATATCGGTCTTAAGCGCGATTCCTCTGTCCGAGATCTTAAGATCTGTGGATTTGGAAAGAATAGTATTGGCTTCTCTGTTCATCTCCTGTGCAAGGAAATCCAGTTTTCTTCCTATTCCGTCCTTGTCATCACCGCTTAAAAGAGTATCCTTGGTAGCTCCGATATGACTGCGAAGTCTTGTTATCTCTTCATCTACACACACCTTGTCGGCGAATATCGTAACTTCCATGGCAAGCCTGTTCTCATCTATCTGCTTATCTTCAAGAAGATCGCTGATCTTCTCTCTGAGCTTGCTCTTATATTCCTTGATGATCTCGGGTGAACGCTCTGAGATATATTCAACATTCTCGCGCATACCGTCAAGCTTGGAAGTAAGATCGTTACAAAGGAACTCGCCTTCTTTTATCCTGGAATCAAGGAACTTCTGTCCGGCCTCGTTAAGAGCCTTCTTAAGTCCTGCCCAGACCTCTTCCTCATCAAGTTCTTCCTCTTCCATAGTAAATACTTCAGGAAATCTGGACAAAAAAGATATCTTTATATCCTGATCAAGTCCGAAATCGGAAGCCATCTCTTTTAAATAAGTAACATATTCTTCTGCGATCGCCTTGTTATATTTAACTCTGGAATCTGATTCCGAGAAATCCTCATAACTGATGAATACATCAACCTTGCCTCGTTTCATATATCCTTTTAATTCGGAACGAATTGCAGACTCAAATGCATTGAATTTCTTGGGCATCTTGATATTGATATCAAGGTATCGATTGTTTACAGATTTAAGCTCAACAATATACTTGCGCTGACCCTCTGTGACTTCACTCCTGCCAAACCCAGTCATACTGCATACCATAAGTAGGTACCCTCCCTTATTTTTGGGCATAATAATACACAAGTTATTATAATATATCGCATTTTTCAGGTCAATGTCAATTGCCTCTGAGCTGGCGCCACATCTTGGTTTACTTTGACAAAACAATTCCTCCTGCGTTAGTGTATAACATATCACTGCACTAATTAAGTAGTACAGCGGCACAATAAATTAAACGCTTATATTATAAGAAATATCAGAAGGCAAAAATGAAAAGAGGGATTATTTCATATATCCGCATTCACTCTTCTGTGGGCCGTCCATGCCGGATTCGTAGTGCGCCCTGAATTCCATGTTTATATCCCGGATTTCCTTCTTGCCATCGATATAGTCCTGATACATTTCCGCAAGACCGGACATACATCCATCGCAGGATCCGCTGATATTCCCGATAGATTCGGCCACTATTCTCTCCCGCTCCTCACGAGTTGTGTCTTTTATCAATATAGAATCCACAATAATCTCCTTAATTGTTGTATTTCATTCCTGCCGCAATAAGCATACCAAGTCCAACGATGAAACCGATCACAAAACATATAAAACTCTTTACAGAATCCGTTGCACCAAGTATCACTGCGGATATAAGAATACTTATTCCGATTATAAAAACTCCGAGTCCGGATAATTTGCAAAAAGCCTTCTTATCTTCCTCTGAGACTTTCTCTACGAGATAAGAGTGAATCATATCAATTCTTTCTTTTATCCAGATCATATATCCTAAGTACGTAAATATCAGACCTATAGCTCCCATCAATAAAACTGCAATAATATCACCCTTCAAACTATTTTCCTCATTTACAAAATCAAAACTCATCTCTATGGTTTTCAAAAAAATCAAAATACGTTCGCACTCCGTCAAGCTCCGTCCACCGTTTGATATCTACAGGACATTCGTCCAGGTCATAGATACGCGCACCCTTAAGGGCAAGCAAAAACGGCGAATGTGTCGCGATTATAAACTGGCAACCAAAGAACCTGGCGGAATTCTGAATAAACTCAAGAAGCTCAATCTGCCTCTCCGGTGAAAGAGAATTCTCAGGCTCATCCAGCAGATATAGTCCGTTATCCTTGATCTTCTCAGAGAAATACTGAAGAGCACTCTCTCCGTTACTGTGCGTAATGACATTACTTCCGATTGCCTCCCGGACGTACCTTGACTGCGTCTTGGAACGGGAGGCCACTACTTTTTTAAGCTCCTCATAATCATCAAGGGACCTCATGCGGAACCTGGCATTCTTATTTTCGATCCACTCTTCGAACACCTGCTCTCTCTGCTTTCAGCTTCTCCGCCATGATATTCAAAGCAGTACTCTTCCCCGAGCCGTTGTTTCCATATAGGATTGTAATCTCGGAAAAAGACAATGATGAAAGCTGATTGTTTGCAAACACGCCAAAGGGATAAAAGGAGCTATAGCAATTTCGTTCTATGTAGTTTACATACTGTTCTTCCGCCTCCACTCCGGGAAAGCGAAAAGAATCAATGTATATCATCCAATATCCTCTTACTTCATAATCTTTTTTATCATGGCTTCGTCTGTTTCCGGTAATATCTTCTTAAAATGCTTAAGCACCCTCTCATAGGATTCTTCCGGGGAGCGCTTGTATACGTCGTTCCTAAACTTCTTTCCAAAGAACTTTTCAGGCGTAGAATACTCAGCAATGCCCCAGCCATACTCATTTCCAAACTTATCTGTCGCATATTGAAAATCGCTTACAATGATATAACACTGCTTCTGAAGCCTTGTTATCATTGTATCATAACCTTTCTTGCCGCCCTTGCCGTAATCGCCCATTTTCTTGAAGGTTTTGGATAAAATAGGTGCGTTGGCATCGAGAAGCTCAAAGAGTTCCTTGTCATGATACGAAGCCAGTCCATCATCGTATCTGGCATCAAAGTCATAGCCGTCCCTTCGAAAATTTGCAAAATCAGGAAACCACTTGGAACTGATGTACATAGCTTTTCCTTTGAGGAACTTACCATAGGCACACTTAAGGTCATTGATGACAGGTCCCTTCCATTCCCATGCGGGCCAAAAACCTTCATCCGCGTCATAGTACCAGCAGCCGGGACCAATGTGTTCTTCCAAAGAAAAGCCCTCAATTTCATTTTCAAAAAACGGAACGAATCCCACTTCATCTATAAGCGTCTTTAATTCGTCCATAGATTCGATAACAAAATCGTCTGCAAATGTCCTCATTTCATACTCCACTATGTATAGAACTCCGCAACGTGAGCTGCACAGCTATTGCTAGCCATTTAGTTCATCAACCACTGATATCGGTTTTATTGTCATTTCCACCCATGCAGGTATCAGGCTACTCTTAATGGCATTTCGTACAGACCTGATATTGGACCATGCCGAGCAATAAAAAGGCACCTTGCCACGATTCACTATTTCCATTGCAAGCCTTGAAGTAACTGCGCTTGCGATACCTTTCCTCCGATACTCGGGAAGTACATCCACACCGATCTGCCACATCTCATCAGCATCTGCAGAGCATCCGGACAGGCCTATAAGTTTGTCGCCGTCATAGGCTCCCACAGCAAGCACATCAAGATGCTTCCTGGGAGTATACAGTGCATTGGACCATTCCGGCTGATACAGATCTGCAAAGTCAACAGGCTCCAATACCCTCATTTCATATTCGCAGGAAAGAGCCGTCAACTTATTCATATCAGGAAGATAATACTCTGCCATAAAGCACACAGTATATCCCAAAGGCTCTATACGCTGATTGAGCCAGTATATAGAAGGCGTCTCAAAGCAGTGATAAAACTCAAACTTATCTATGTACTCCTTCAGAACCTCTGAAAGCTCATCTGTTGCTGCTACAACAAGGTTACTTCCATAGGAAATGAAGTTGCCACCGATAGGAAGCTTATAATACTTCTTGGCATGCTCTCCCAGCTTAAGCGGAACGAGCTTATTCTCATTAGAAAGAAAAGCCTCCGGATCACAGCTCATATCCATGGCAGACTGCGCCATTGAAATCCGAAACACTTCTTCATTAGTCATCTCTTAACCTTTCAGATCGCAAATACGATCAGTGCGCCGATAGCAACACCCATCGTATTTAAAATAAGATTGTCTATATCCGTATGCCTTCCGTAGCAGATGAGCCAAACAATACCAACCGGAATAAACATTGCGATATTTCTATTATAAACAGATCACAACACCTTACTTAAAAATTCTTGAAGTCTTGGATGCTGCGGTTTTTCAAATATATCTTCAGGAGTGCCCTGTTCAAGAAGCTTACCGTCTGCCATAAAGAGGATCTTATTACCAACCTCACGGGCAAATCCCATCTCATGAGTGACAACGACCATTGTCATGCCTTCAGATGCAAGCTGCTTCATAACATCAAGCACTTCTCCAACCATCTCGGGATCAAGAGCTGAAGTAGGCTCATCAAAAAGCATAACCTCGGGCTCCATCATAAGAGCACGCACTATTGCTATACGCTGCTTCTGTCCGCCGGATAGCTGGATAGGATATGCATCCGCTCTATCTTCAAGGCCAACTCTTTTAAGAAGCTCAAGAGCCTTCTTCTTGGCATCCTCCACAGGTACTTTTTTAACCTTAACCGGTGCGATTATCATGTTCTCCATGATAGTCTTGTGAGGGAAAAGATTGAAATGCTGGAAGACCATTCCCATCTTTTGCCTATGAAGATCAATGTTAACCTTGACCCATTTACCATTTTCATCTTTATATTTCTTCTTGGTAATATCAATGTCGTTAAAAATAATAGCTCCGCCCGTGGGCTCCTCAAGCAGGTTGAGAGACCTAAGGAAGGTTGACTTTCCGCTTCCTGAAGGACCGATGATAACAACAACATCTCCCTTGTCTATCTCGGCAGTTACGCCGTCGAGTGCCTTGATGGCGCCGAAGTTATAATGTTTTTCCAGATCAGTGACCTGAATGATCTTATCTCTTGTCTCCACGGCTCATCCTCCTCTCAAAATGTGCTATGAGCTTGCTTGTGGGGAAGCACAGGCAAAAATAGATTGCTGTAGCCACAAGTAAAGGCTCTATAATTATAAATGTTGCTCCGCGAACCGCGTTAACAGCAGACATGATATCCTGTACACCGATCGTATATGTGATCGCAGACTCCTTGATGATGACAACGAACTCATTGGCAATTGCCGGAAGGATATTCTTGATAGCCTGTGGCAGAATAATATATCTCATATTCTGGAACCAGCTCATACCAAGACTTCTTGCAGCCTCTGTCTGCCCACCGTCGATCGACTGGATACCCGATCTCATAATCTCACAAAGATAAGCTCCAGAATTCATTCCAAGAGCAACAACGCCGGGAAAGAATCTCTCAAACTTAATAAATCCGAAGAAAGTAAAGCTCGGAAGTTTAAAAAGAGCTCCAAACACACCATAATAGATGATCGCAACCTGAACAATAACAGGCGTTGACCTTAGGATCTCTACATAAGCTGTCGCAAGAAATGCCAAAGGATTGAACTTCCCTATCGTAACTCCGACTCCCTTCTCCCTCTGGTGGCCATCTTTATCAAGTCCAAGAAATGCCAGCGGGTAGAAATTGGACATCCTCATTGCAGATAAAATGATTGCAAGGATAAAACCGATAGCCACTGTGCAGATTGACAGCATCACTGTCACAACAATCCCCTGAACAAAAAGCTCACCATAAGGTGCAATCCTTCCGAAATTCTCAATTTGTACAAAATTATCCATAAGTATATCTCCAACAAAATCAAACGACATAAGAAGCATTGAAGCTACATAGCCTCAATGCTTCCATATAATCATAACCTATAATGATCGCTCATACAAAGTAAAAAGATTATTTCCCCTCAAGAAGTCCTTCGTATATCTCTCCTGAAGCCTTTTCATTGGCAACCTTAATGAATTCATCCATTGTTCCGTCAGAAAGAGCTTTATTAATGGCTTCATTTACACCCTTTAAAAGTGCTTCATTTCCTTTACTTACACCAACCGCAGAGCCTTCTGCTCCCTCATAAGGTACATCAAGTGCAATACAAAGATCCGGATAGTTCTTGGCATAGCTCTCCGCAACGGGAGTCTCAATATATGCTCCGTCCAATTTACCGGAAATAACCTCAGCAACTATGTCTGTAACCTTTGAAAGCTGGATAATATCAGCTTGAGAACTGTATGTCTGCGCCAGATCAACCTGAATAGATCCTGTCTGGGCACCGATCTCAAGGTTTGAATTGTTGGTATCATCAAGATTCTTGAACTTATCTTTTTTATCCTTGGTTGTTACAAAAGACTGACCTCCCACATAGTAAAGCTCTGAGAAATCCATAATAGCCTCACGCTTGGGATCGGGTGAAAGTCCCGAAATACCTAGATCAACAGCCTTAGTCTGAACCTCCATAAGAACACCGTCAAAATCAACAGGAACAATTTCAAGTTCAAGTCCCAGGTAATCAGCAATATAACCGGCAAGTGCAATATCAAAACCTGCAAGCTCAGATTTGCCCTGATCATCTATCGCATAAAACTCATAGGGCGCAAAATCCGGTGATGTAGCAACCGTAAGCTTACCGGGCGTAACAGTACTTATCTTATCATCCTGCTCAGAAGCATCAGTTGTCTGCTCTGATCCGTTTACTTCACTCTGGGAGTTATCTTTTGATGCTCCACAGGCAATAAGTCCAAATGTCATTGTAGCTATCATAATAGCCGCAACAATCTTATTTTTCATAATATTTCCTCCTGCAAAAAACAAATACATGTATGTCCAAATCGAATGATAATATGTTTTTTTTCGTTTTGCAACATAAGGTGTACATTGTTCAGCAATAATTCACATCTACATCAAAGACAGGTAGAATAAGCCTTTAACGCGCCTTCTTCTCTTATGGTCTTAAGGTTATCTGTAACAGCCATGGTAAGACCCTCTATCTCATTAAGGTCCCTATCCCACATCTGTGTATTTCCAAGAACTGCTTTTACAAGTTCTTCTTCAGATGAATCCTTATGTTCATAGAAGAACTCAAGTGCCCATCTGTCATCACTTACAACATAAGTATTTCCTGCAGGTCTCTTACATACAAGTCCCTTATCATTAAGCTCCTGTATATCACTTGAATAAAAGGCAATATACGCTGCAAGCGACATTGTAAGACAAACAGGAAGTTTTCCGTTCTTTTCAATATAAGAAAGGAATGAGGGCATGTTTCTCGCCTTCCATTTACTGGTAGAGTTAAGAGATATGGACATAAGCTCATGATTAACAAAAGGATTGTTGAACCTGTCCTTAACCGCAGCGGCAAATTCGTTAAGATCCTTCTCATCAAGATGATCTGTAAGTGTGGGGATCACCTCCTCACCAAGCATCTTGTTCATAAATCCGGCAATGATCTCATTGTTCATACAATCGCGAACAATATCCTCTCCGGCAAGATAAGCGCCCAGAACAAAGCCTGTATGAGCTCCGTTAAGAATTCTGACCTTGCGGTGCTTATAAGGCATAACATCGGGAACAACATGAACATTTACCCCTGCCTTCTTAAAAGGAAGTCTGTCCTCAAGGCTCTTGGGGCCTTCTATGATCCATACTCCAAAGATCTCGCCAACATCAATAAGCTCGTCGTGATATCCGTTTACTTTTTCCAGTTCTTCCACTTCCTTGGGATCGCGTATTCTTCCGGGAACAATCCTATCTACAAGAGTTGAACAAAAGATATTGCTTTCGTTAACCCAGGTCTTAAACTCATCGCCAAGATTCCAGAGATCGATATATTGATTTACGCACTTTAAAAGCTCTTTTCCGTTATTATCTATAAGCTCACAGGAAAGAACAACTACGCCGCCTTTGCCGGCTTTGAATCTTGCAAAAAGAACCTGTGTAAGCTTTCCGGGAAAACTAGCGGCAGGAATATCATCAAACTTGCAGGAAGGATCAAAAGCAATTCCTGCTTCTGTTGTGTTGGAAACGATGATATCAAGATCATCACTGACTGCAATATCAAGCATCTTATCGTAGTCTTTCCTGTCATAGGGATTAAGACAGCAATCAACTGCAGAGATAATGCGCTTTTGATCTATCTTACTTCCGTTTTCGCTTCCTCTTAAATAAAGAGTGTATAGCCCCTGCTGTTTATTTATAAGCTCTGTGAGTCCCTGTGAAATAGGCTGAACAAGAGCAACTTTTCCGTTAAAACCTGCCTTTTCATTGGCTATATCGAGAAAATAGTCCACAAAAGCCCTTAAAAAGTTACCTTCTCCAAACTGAAGGACCTTTACGGGCGCGTCCTTAAGTACATATCCGTCATATCCAGTTTTGTCCAAAATACCGTAATTTAATTGATCCATTATCAAGCCTCCCAAAATGTAACTATTTACATTCAGACAGAATGAATTTTCTGCCTATTAATAGTTATATCAAAGTATGTAAGCGTTTACAATAATTAATCGTGAACATTTTATGTATTTTATTAAAAAACTATAAATTCATGCCGAAATATGATATAAATATCCTAAGGGGTGTCTGGTAATAGGAGGTTGTAATATGTCTGAAGTTAATAACGACTACACAATGCTTTCACAGGCTGAAATTGATAGACTTATACAGAAAATTAACGAAGAGAAAAGCAAAGAAACAAAAGAACACACAGCATAAAAAGAATGTCAGATGACATTCTTTTTTTCAAATATCAAGAACTATGGTCACAGGCCCGTCATTAACAGATGTGACTTTCATATCCGCTCCAAACTCTCCTGTTCCGACTTCAAATCCTCTATCCCTACATTCCTTTACAACAAGCTCATACAAAGGCTTTGAGACATCAGGTCTTGCAGCCTCAGTAAATCCGGGTCTTCTGGATGAACAATCCGCATAAAGTGTGAACTGACTCACAATAAGAAGCTTTGCTCCCGCATCCTTGGGATTAATATTCATCTTTCCGTTTTCATCTTCAAATATCCTTAGCCCGCAGATCTTATCAGCCATCTTTTTGGCTTTTTCTTCCGTATCGGAAACGTGTACTCCAAGAAGTACCAAAAAGCCCTTATCAATCTCTGCAACTCTATTACCGTCTATATCAACAGATGCAGACAATACTCTGGTCAAAACTGCTCTCATGTTAATTCCGCCTTCCGTGTTTTTCTAGATTATATCATATTACTAAAAGGATAACTCACAGCTCTGCATGCGCCGGTAGCTTACAGAATATGAAAGTTCCTGCGAATTTCCCATTATGTAAAAAAGCCTTGGCACTCCGCATATGGCGAAATGTCAAGGCTCTCACCTTTAATGTTCTTATTTTGCCGATAAGAAATTCTTGATGCCCTTGGGTTCAAGAGGCTGGTGTCCATACATAAAGCAACGATTCTCTGCGTTGACCTTTACTGCAGTTCTCGCAAGCTTCTCAAGCCCCTTTGCCAATAACTTCTTTTCTCTCTTCATTTCTACGACCTCCTTCTATTACAATTCTTCGCATTTAATAGCTACGGTACGGGAACAGCTGATCTCAAGATTACCGTTCTTCACACGCATCTCATCAATCATCCCCTTGGTGGACGCCCCTGACTGCATAATAATCTTGTAACTCAACCTATATAAACTCCCCATTCCGTACGTACGAACTTCCTGTAACTCTGCTTTTGTCGTATATTTTGCCAGAATATCATCAAAAATTCCCTCAAAATCCAATCCCTCGGGAATTGTGATCTTCAAAAGCTTTTCATTGTCGCCAATGTGCAAGCTGTTAAGTATCACGCTCACAAGCGATAGGATCGCAACAAATATCACGGCAATACCAATGTATCCCATTCCTGTAGCAAGTCCCGTTGCCATCGCAAGAAAAATACTTGTTATCTCTTTTCCGGCGCCCGGAGCAGAACGGAACTTAACCAGAGAAAACGCTCCGGCAACTGCCACTCCAACTCCGAGATTTCCGTTTACCAGCATGATAATAATCTGTACTATCGCAGGTAAAAGAGATAATGTAATAAAAAAGCTCTTAGTATAGCTGTTCTTAAGCGTATACATAAATGCTATAAAAATACCTATCGCAATCGATGCAATAGTAGAAACCAGGAATGTCACCCCCGTAACCATTCCGTTAGTCAAGATGGAACCAAATATATAGTCTGCTGTCATTTTTTTATTCCTTCTGTCTTTTTTATAGTATTGCCGATATTCAGTTTTTATACGGCGGCGCTCATAGCTAAGAATCTAGCCTCATTGCCGCTCTTGTAATCGATATAACCTCTTCCATACTTTGAGAAAGAAGTCTTTCGGATATTTAGCTCATCCAAAATCCTTGCTAGCTCTACAGACATAGCACCCGCAATCTTAAGTTCCATAAGATGCTGGCCCGGTAAAAGAATGTCTTTTCCAACATTCCCCTCTTTTAACGAAAGCTTGTCTGTTCTCCATCTGATGTTAGTATCAAATGTGATCCGAAGATCCGGATCATTAATCCCCTCCATTGCGATCCTGTCATAAGAGATCGCCATCGCAGGCACCATTTCCCCATAGTGCTTCATCATATAATCAATCTCATTGGAAATCTGAGATTTTTGTTTTAGCTCTTTTCCTTTTATAAGATAGTCAACCGCCTCCGCATAAGGCATTGAGATTCTTCTTTTGTAGACAACCCCTTTATACTTTTTCTTGATCTCAATAAAAGCATTAGTGTCATCATCGGCTACGCCATATGAACGCAATCTGAGTTTTTCCTTGTAGATTGGCTTATCTAGAGATTTCTCAATAAGAGAAAAATCCGGTGTATCGAAGTAAATATTCAAGATGGAAGTTTTCCCATAACTGTCCACCCTTGCCATACCTTCAAGGCGTTTTCGCAGCGCTACATATTGCATATCATCCAAAAGATATTTGACCTCTATCCTTTCGAAGACATCTTTGTAACCCGCCATATGTACCTCCTTCGCTCGAGCTAAACCCAATTATAAAACTTTTCGGAGGGCATATTTTTCACTTGTCAAAAATACGGGCTTTTATGTCAAATTTACTGAATACCATACAATATCGCTACAACCGTGAAATTCTCTATATCATCCTTGATCATCACTTCACCGTCGTAGTATTTAACAGCTTTTTTTACAGAAGAAAGACCTATTCCATGATTTTCCTTATCTTCCTTGGTGGTAAAGAATGCTCCGTCGCTTCCTCTACGTTTTTCGCTTATGCAGCTGTTCTTGATGCAGATATGAAGCACGCCTTTCTCATAAGTGATATCTATTTTGATGTATCTTTTCCCGGGTTCAACCTTATAGCATGCTTCAAGAGCATTCTCCAGGAGATTACCAAGAATGATAACAAGATGGTCACTTCTAAAAGAAAGGTTTGCAGGCACAAATACCGTGGCATCATAATCTATTCCGTTTTCCTTGGCAACTTTATACTTGTGATTAACAAGAGAATCTACGATAATGTTGCCGCTTCTGGATATCTCCTCTGCATCAACATTTATGCCATCCTTAAGAAGCCTTTCTATATAGTCGCAGGCTTCCTTGTTATGACCCTGCTTGATCATCTCAAACAATCCCGTCAGATGATTCTTCATATCATGCCTTGTTCTTCTGATCTCTGAGTAAAAATTCTCCTGATCACTGGCTTGTACAGAACAAAGCTCAAGCTGCTTACAATACAGCCTGTTCTCGGATTTGAGCTCCGCATCCAGACTTATCCTGTCATACACCTCAAAAATAATATAATTCATAAGCAGCAAAAAACTTCCCGAAACCAAAGCAAATGTGGCATAGTCATGTTGCTTGGAGGCTATCAAAAATATCCAGTTCATGAGCAACACGCTGGCGATTGGAATCATAAGGATTATGGAATATATTTTGGTTGGTATATCGCTGTGCTTTCTTTCTCTGGTTGTCTTCTGAACAAGGATCTCCATGATAAGGAACAGGGCTACAGCCATGTATCCGCCGGTTTTGTAGCTTATCTCGCTATCAATTCCCGTAAAAGTCATTATCATAATACCGGCGATCTCCAAAAGCACGCATATGGTACATACGATAATGGCAAAAAAAGCACTCCTCTTAATAGGAACATCTCTCTCAACCACACCAATCACAAATATGATCAGAATATTGGTTCCAAGCATCACCCATGGATTAATTGAAGACGTATATCTGTTAGAAAATATCTGAAAGATAAAAAAGCATGCCCATCCTATTCTTCCTGCAATCACATGCTCATTTCTCTTTCCAAGAAAAAGCGTCATAAATTTCTGTATTGTCAAAACATAAATAAAAGGAACAGAAATCTCCGCTAAAAGCGTAAATTTATCTGCCATTTCCCCATCACCTCTAATTTATTATCTAATTATCTCATATACCTACATTAAATCATCTGTTAGCTCCATAATGCAACACGTGTTTTCAAATAAATGTCAAAATGTGCTATACTACGAAGTAAGATACAGAAAACGTTTAAGTATCTAAATCACACATACCCATCCTACATTTTGACCATTACATGTTGATAGCTTGAAGGAGATAGGATATGTTAAGAATTGCAATATGCGACGATGACGTAAAACTGGCCGGATGGCTTGAATCACAGGCCAATACCGAATGTCTGAATAACGGTGTTAGAGCCGATATCGATATTTTCTACGACGGACTTCCTCTTGTAAAAAGTTTTGAAGAAGGCAAAAGCTACGATATCATCTTTCTTGATATCGAGATGGAAAATATGGACGGGATCTCTACTGCGCGTAACATCAGAAAATTCAGTAAAGATGTAATCCTTATCTACATTTCCGGATACGACAATTATCTAAAGGAACTGTTTGAAGTTGAACCGTTCCGCTTCCTCTCCAAACCCGTCAACGTAGATAAATTCAAAGTATATTTTAATCAGGCCCTTGAAAAGATTGGTGAAAACGAAGGGTTTTTTCAGTATATCTATAAAAGAGAACTCATAAAAGTCCCCTTCAAAAACATTGTATATTTTGAAAGCGTAAGCAGGCTCGTTCACATTCATTTAAACGACGGGTCAGTTAGGCAATTCTACGGCAAAATAAGTGACATTGAGAAAAGCATGGAAAATGATCGTTTCATCTTCCTAAGGATTCATCAGTCTTTCCTTATCAACTACAAATACGTAAAGCGAATAAGCTACTCCTATGTGATCATGCATTTGGGAAACGAAGAAGTTGAACTTAAGATAAGTGAGAAAAAGCAAAAAGAAATCCGTGATAAAGTATGCAGTATCACGGAGCAAAAGAGCTGTTTCTGATTATTCAAAAAGAAAAAAGTCACCGATATTGGAGTAACGATGGAATTCATCGCAAAGAAACTAACTGATTATATATTGGAAAAAAACGTAATAGAAGAAAAAAACTACGATATCTACAAATTCGGTTTTGTATATTTTTTCGAGACAGCCTTCAGCTTTATAAGTGCTATGATAATAGCTTTTTTCATGCATGGAATACCTGAAGCACTGTTCTTCTCTTTCTTTTTCCTAATGACAAGATCCTATACAGGCGGCCTTCACCTCAAAACTTTCAGAGGCTGCTATATATTCTCATGCCTGTTATTAATAATATGCCTTCTTATCACAAATAATCTGAAAGCTTCAACGGCTTTATCTGTTTGTGTTTATATAATCGCACTTCTGACTATCATAATAGTCGGTCCAGTTGACCATCCTAATAAGACAGTGGATGAAGCTGATAACAAGCGGTTTATACTTAAGTCCTATGTTATTCTCGGAATCAGCGTAGTCACAGCTATCATCCTTGTTATCACAAAGAGCCGTCACTACCTGTTTCTTGAAGCTGTGACCTTTGCCGCCATAGCTATAACAGGAATTCTCGGGAAGCTATATAACCGTTACACCGGCGTATAAAGAGACAATCTCTCTGTGATCTCATCTCTAAACCTATCTGCCACTTCCGTTGGCGATAAGATCTTAATACCGCTTCCAAGAGCAAATATCCAACCAAAAAACTGATCGCTCACGGCAACATCAACTATAGTTTCGCTATACCCCTTTTCTTTGCTGCTCCTGATCGGTATATCCTTACCAAATCTGTCCAGTAAAATACCAACCATTTCATTCCTAAACATAAGCTTTACGCTTGTCTTCTCTCCGCCAAACATCCCGAAATTCATTCGTGAATAATCAGCCATGTTAAGAGAAGCAAAAGCTTCTTTGCCCTCTCTCATATCTTCAAGATGTACGATCTTTCTCATCTTATCTACTCTATAGTGCTTTATCTTCTGAGCTTCAGAGTCAAATCCGATAAGATAATAATTCTCATCATCAAAAGTAAGTGCCCAGGGGCTTATCTCATACAAACCTTCTTTTCTGGGAACCATCTTCTTTTCCAGATTCCACTGAAGGTATTCAAATCGTATCTTCTTATTGTGGGCAATGGCATTGTGGATCTCATCCACCACATAATAGATACTCTCATTCATGGTTTTGATCCTGCCTTGAACCACAACCTGCCTTCTAAGCTGGGTAGCCTCATACTCACTGCCAAGGGCTGTTACCTTTTTGATAAGCTCGGAAGATTTCTTTTCCGTAATAAACTTGGAAGACTGTATGGAATCAACCAACAGCTTGAGCTCAGCAAGCTCAAAATGCTTAGATCCCACATGATAATAATAATTTCTTCCTTCCTGCTCTCCGATCACATCAATACCAAGGACTCTGAGAGCTTCCATATCGTCATAAAGACTCTTCCTGTCCGCGGTTACTCCGTAGACCTCAAGATGCTTACGGATCTGCGGCATAGTAAGAAAATGCTCATCATCAGTTTTTTCAACCATTATCTTGGCCAGGTAATACAGCTTAAGCTTTTGATTTGCCCCCTTTGGCATAACACCCTCCGGATTCTTTTATGAATCAATAATCAATTATCTCTCTGACAAGATCCATGTCATCACCGCAATACTTTTCATAAACATCACTCATTGCGTCTCTGAATTTCTTCTTCTCTTCTGCAGTTAGAGTTGTAACTAAAGTGCCGCTCTCAATGGCTTTTTTCTTGGACCTTTCTTCTCTTTGTATCCAAAGCTGTCTCTCATAAAGCGCTGATTCTTCTGCGCATTCTTTGATGATCTCTTTGTCTGAATCGGATAACATATTCCAGACTGCCTCGGAACAGATCTGCATCTCCGGAACTCTCACATGCTCATCTATAGTATAGTACTTAGCTACCTTGTAATGATTCATTGATTCGTAAGAGGGCCAGTTATTCTCAGCCGCATCAACTATTCCCTGTTCCAGAGCAGAGTATACATCGGAATAAACTATCTCAACGGGATTGGCTCCAAGAGCTGAGATCATATCCGCCATCATAGTTGATTCCTGAACTCTTATATTCATTCCTTCGCAGTCCTCAACCGAAGTTATGGGTTTATCTGAACTGTAGAAATTTCTTGCGCCGGCATCATACCAAGACAATCCCACGAGGTCATAATTCCCGGCTTTTTCAAGGAACTGATCTCCAATATCGCCCTCAAGAACTCTCCACATATGAGCCGAATCATCATACAGATATGGTAAAAGAAGTACATTCATCTCCGGAATTCTCTCAGCAAGCTGTGATACGGAAACTCTGGCAAAAGCAACTCCGCCGTACTTCATCTGATTGATGACCGAGCTTTCACTTCCAAGTTCTGCTCCGTATTTTATCTGGATCTTAATCCGACCGTCTGTCCTCTCATATACAAGATCAGCAAATTTCTTCCCCCCAAGAGTTGTAGGGTAATTCTCAGTCTGGTTCTCTGCATAAAGAAGAACAAACTCCGGAGCCTTCTCTGAAGATTTTTTGTTGTCCAAATAGTACATCAAGATAGCGACAATCGCTGCGGCAAGCAGGATAACCGACGCTATGATCCATCTCTTTTTCATGAACCTATAACTCCGTTTCTGTAATCACTGGGTGTCATCCCGGTCATTCTCTTAAACACTCTTGCAAAATAATTGGCATCACGATATCCCGCTTCAGAACTAATGTCCTTAATATTGATAGCGGGATTTGCAAGAAACTCTTTTGCCTTACCAATCCTAAGTTCATTAAGATATACAATAAAGCTCTTTCCAAAATTCTGCTTAAAAAGTTTGCAGAAATAAACATCTGAATATCCAAGAACTCCTGCAACATCCTGGAGTGAAATATCTTCCTTGTAATGCTCGTCTATGTAATTCTTGGCCTGTCTTACAATAACGCTTGACTTGTTGTGATCCGGTTCTTCTTCATCTATATCAAAAACAGTGGATGAACCTGCAGACTCCTTGACCCTGGCTTCTTCCATGTTCTTGTCTGCTATACTAAACGCTTCTTCAAAGGCGCTTATAAGGTCCTCATCGGACCCGGGCTTAAGAAGATAGTCAAGCGCCTTAACTTCTATAGCCTTCTTGGCGTAGCTGAATTCATCAAAAGCAGTAAGGAAGATAATACTGCAATTCTGATCAATCCCCCTTATCTCTTCAGCCGCCTCTAATCCGCTCTTTCCGGGCATAGCAATGTCCAAAAGAGCTATCTGGCAGTTGTTGTTCTTAAACTCTTTAACTGCCTCCACTCCGTTTTCTGCCAAAAATATCTCTACCTGATCCGGGAAAAATCCGTTGATTTTCTTAGAAATAACCTGTCTTTCTATAGGTTCATCATCTGCTATAAGTACTCTGTACATTAGTTATTCTCCTCGGTAAAGTTAGTATCGCCGGCAAGATACGGGATCTTAATGGTAATAGTGGTCCCCTCACCTTCCCTGCTGTCAATGGTCATATCTGCGCCATCATACATGGCTTTAATTCTTCTGTAAATGTTGCCCACTCCTATTCCAAGAGTGTTGTTTTCTTTACCTTCCAAGGATTCATGAAGCTTACTAAGTGTCTCGGCGTCCATGCCTTTTCCGGTGTCTTTTATTGCTATAAATAGCTGATCATCTTTCTTGGAAACATCAACCGATACGGTTCCTCCCTCAACTTTAGGAGAGATACCGTGAATGATGCTGTTCTCAATAATAGGCTGCAATGTGAAAGTAGGAACCATAACATTGTCAGCATCCACATCACAATTAACTATATATTTAACTCTGTCTCCGAACCTCATCTTCTGAAGATACATATAATCTTCCGAAACCTTAAGTTCCTGCGATAAAAGAACCTCTTTGGCCTGGTTCTTCAAATTATATCTAAACAGGGATGAAAGAGCTTTGATCATCTGCTCCGTAGTCCCTGCTCCCTCAAGATTGGCCATTCCACCTATTACATTAAGTGTATTAAAAAGAAAATGCGGGTTGATCTGATTCTTAAGAAGTTCCAGATTCATTGCATCAAGCTGTTTCTCCGCTTCAAGCGTTTCAACCTCCTGGGCATGAAGCTTATCAAGAGCTTCTCTTCGCTCTTCAAGGGCTTCTATATATTCACCCGTTGCATATTTCATCTTGTTAAAAGCAGTGACCAGTTCACCCAGCTCATCCTCGTTATCAGCTTTGACATCATCAATAAAAAAGTCGTTTGCGGCAATTCTTCTTGAAGCATTGGCAAGCTTAAGCACAGGTTCTGTTATTGCCTTGTTCATCATACGTGAAATCTCAAGGACAACGGAAAAGAGTAAGATACTCATTGTAATAGCCACAAGAGGTACTGCAAACACTGTGGGAATAAGCTCTCTATACTTGGCGTTGCCGTCCTTAAGCGTAAGATCAACAAATCTCTGAGCATAGTTCCTAAGATAATCCTGCATGTTATAAACCGCATAGAGTTTGCTTACATAATCATGTCTCTCAAGATTGCCGTCAATAATCTCATCCCTGTATGAGCGATAGCTGTCATAGCAGGTTTTCAGAGAAAAGAGCTGCGCATATCTGTTCTCACCAAGACGATTGTAATCCAAAGGAATCGCATTAATTGCCTTTTCAGTCTGGTTAAAAGATACAGTTAATGCCGTTCTGTTCTCAAGAGAATTATTATTTATAAAATCGTTAAAACAATCCTTCTCCCTATCGAGAACTGCCACTATCTCTCCACCTTTTGAATTGTCTTCCATGATGTCATTTACATCTATGACAAAAAGCCTGATCAGAACAGCATCAAAGACTATCGCGATCAAGATTGTAAGAAAGACGCTTCCCGTGAAAAGCATTATCTTATTTTTTATTGTGATCTTTTTCCAAAAGGATTTTATTTTTCTCATAATTTCAAAAGAAGGCAGCGTATAGTTACTATTAAAGTATTATAGCGCTGCCTTCACTAAATTTCTATTTTTCTTTTTATTTGCGAAGTTTTTTACACAAGAATTCGTAAAACTCTTCTTTTTCATCTCCAAGGATCCTATTGGTGAGCATGTAGCCATGTCTTGCGTCAGACATAACAATTATCATATTAGTCTGCTTAATCGCATTGGAGATCTTGTTCCATGTGATATCTTCGTGTTTGCCTTCACTATCAACATGAACGCCGTGATCATCAAACATAAGCTCTACTCTACCCGGAAGGTCCTCGAGCTGCTTAACGCTTCTTCCGTAAATTGCGAGAGGTTGGATAACGGGAAAAAGCAAGCAACCTATGAGCATGAGGGATCTTAATAATCCATTGGTCTCGGGCCAAAACCTAAAGGTTAACATTATCATCGCAACAGTAAATACCACATTGATCACTCCTATAAATGAGCGGTAAGTGCGAAGCATAGATATGAACCAGAGATCCTTTGGTTTAACATCCGATATATATCTGTATTCCATACAAAAATCCTTTTATTTTGCAAACAGGTTAGGTATAAACATGCTGATCTCAGGAATAAATGTGAGAAGAAGCAATACAATAATCATGCAAAGATAGAAAGGAAGTGTAGCCTTAACAACTCTCTCCATCTTAACCTTACCTACAGCGGAACCGATAAAGAGTACTGCTCCAACGGGAGGAGTAAGAAGTCCGATACCGCAGTTAAGAATAAGCATGATACCAAACTGAATTGGATTGATTCCGATTGACTGTGCAATAGGAAGAAGGATAGGTGTAGCTATCAGGATGATAGGCGCCATATCCATGATACATCCAAGTACAAGAAGTATCAGGTTAAGAAGAAGTGCTATCAAAATAGGATTACGTGTAAATCCTACAATTGCATTAGCAGCAAGATCCGGCACATGAAGCTTAGTAAGGCAGAATCCAAAGATACTTGATGTTGAGATAAGGATAAGTACGATTGAAAGTGTATCAACGCACTGCTCAAGTGTCTTCCATACACCCTTAAGGTCAAGTCCCTTATAAATAAATACACTGACGATAAGTGAGTAGATAACTGCAATAGCTGCTGACTCTGTAGCTGTGAATACACCGCCTACAACGCCAACTACAACGATGATGATCGCTGCAAGTGCCCAAAGTGATGTAGCAAACTGCTTAGCAAATGCTTTAATGCTGAACTTATCTCCCTTGGGGTAATGTCTCTTCTTAGAGATAATATATGAACCAACCATGAGGGAAATAGCAAGAAGTGCTCCGGGAAGATAACCTGCAAGGAAAAGGCTTCCTACAGAAATACCACCGGCACTCATAGCATAAATAACCATGTTGTGGCTGGGAGGAACAAGAAGTCCCTCACATGATGATGTGATAGTAACTGCTGTTGAGAAATCATCATCATATCCCTGCTCAACCATCATAGGGATAAGAATTGTTCCAAGTGATGCAGTATCAGCTGCTGCTGATCCTGAAATACCACCAAAGAAATATGATGCAACGATGTTAACCATCGCCATACCGCCGGTCATCCAACCAACACAGGAATTTGCAAGGGCAATGAGCTTCTCTGATATTCCGCCACTACCCATGATACATCCCATTGTGATAAAGAACGGTACTGCCATCAAACTAAATGAACTGATACCCTTAACCATCTGCTGACAAATGGTATTAAGGGGAAGTCCCTGATACATCAAACAAAACATTGAAGATAATGCTACTGCATATGCAATCTGAAATCTCAGCATAATCATTACAAGAAAGCTCACAAGCAATATTGCAATAGCTGTTCCATTTACTGCCATTACTTATTCTCCTCCTTTAATACTATGCTCTTAATATGATTGTAAAGTGACTCAAGCTCGAATACGAGCATTGCTACTCCTGCAACAGGAATAGGGAAATATAACCAGAATCTTGAAAGGAAAGGCATACTTACATATGTACCCTTGCTTCCGATTGTCTTAGCATAGTTCCATCCTACAACGATCATAACAATTGCAAGGGCAAGAACACATAAGTCATTCAATATATCCAGTGCCTTTACAACTTTCTTTGGTATATAAACATCAAGTGCTGTCATGCGGATATGAGCGCCACGTCTTATAGCAAGAGCGGCTGATAATACAGCCATGTAAGCCATGAGTGTGAGAACCACCTCTTCACTCCACGCGGGATCGGGAATAAAAGAAATATATCTTCCTGCAACACTCATGCTGGTGATCAGGATATCCGCAATAAGTAAAATCTTGCAGATAAAGAGCATAACCTTATATGTTGCATCATATACCGGTTTGATCTTATCAACCTGTTTAAAAAAGCCTTCCATAAAATTCCTCTTTTCTTAGCACAAGGCACAGAAGTAACCTTTCTGTGCCTTGCAAATGATTACTAAATTCTAATACTGATTGACAATCAGCTAATTACTGCATATCAACGATCTGCTTATAAAGATCTTCCTGACCCTTAATGTTCTCGTCGATAACTTTCTTAACAGCTTCCTGCCAAGGAGTAACATCATCAACTTCTACGATGTTAACACCCTCGTTCTTAAGCTCATCAAGAACTTCCTTCTCCTTCTGCTCGGAGATTGAACGGTTGTACTCAGATGCAGCCTTACCAGCGTCCATAAGGATCTGCTGCTGATCAGCTGAAAGCTTATTCCAAGCTTCATCTGTGATAACTACCTGGATAGCACCAAGTGTATGTCCGTCAAGGATCATGTTAGGAGCAACCTCAGGGAATGCATTAGCCTTGTAGTTAGCGATAGGCTGCTCAGCGCCATCAACAGTTCCCTGCTGAAGAGCTGAATAAAGCTCACCGAAAGCAACAACTGTAGGAGATGCACCAAGTCCCTCAGCAAGACCATTCATGATAGGGTCGTTAGAAACACGAAGCTTCATGCCCTTGAATGAATCGATACCTGTAACAGGCTCTTTTGTGAAGAAATGACGGAAACCTTCCTCACCGTAGAAAAGTCCTCTGATTCCGCTACCTTTTTCTGAGGGCTCAAGAAGGAATTCCTGAGCAAGATCAGATGTCGCGAAATTCCAGAAATGATCACGGCTTACGAATGTGTAAGGAAGTGAAAGAAGCATTGACTTCTCTCCGCCGTAAGGTGTAAGAGCGAAAGCAGAAATTCTTGACATATCAATTGTTCCGCCACCGCCAAGCATTGTGTCAAGTACGTCGTTCTCTGATCCAAGAACACCACTTGCCTGAAGATCGATGATGATAGAATTGTTTGATCTAGCCTCAACTTCTTCCTTGAACTTCTGGTCTGTCATACCAACGATGGTATCAAGAGGGTTAACCTCTGCCATAACAAGTGTGATTGCATCAGCTGCAGGCTGTGTTGCTGTTGCATCAGCTGCAGTTGCATCAGCTGCAGATGCATCTGTTGCGGGTGCAGCAGGAGCTGCAGGTGCTGCAGGTGCTTCAGGAGCAGAAACGCCACAAGCTGTCATTGAAACAACAGTAGCTACTGCCAATAATGTCGAAATTATCTTTTTCTTCATATTAACCTCCCTATAAAAAGAATAAAAAATGACATTGTCTCTTCGACAATGTCATTATAGGTTATATAGTGATCATAAAAAATCGGATATTTTTAAGATTACTAGCACATTATTAATTTTGCACTTAAAATATTGTCTTTTTTTATATGAATGAAATGATTTGAATCAATATTCACATAAATTTAATCAGCCAAGATCAGTTGCAGTAAATGTAGGATCAGGATTGGATAAGCCGTCTGTTAAAGGCTCATTCTGTATAATGATGTCAGGGTTACTGTCAAAAAGCTCTTCCGTAACAGCGGTTGAATCAACTACTGTTGTCTGCACATTATTATCTGCGGATGCCTGTGTGTTGTTCTCACTTACAGTCTGTGTGTACTGAGGCTGTGTATTATTCTGAACAGGTGCCTGCGCATTGTACTGAGGCTGCGCACCATTCTGTACCGGATTGTATCCGCCCTGCGTCTGTGTATATGACTGCTGCGCATTTACATAAGGCTGCTGCGCGTTTGCATAAGGCTGCTGTGCATTTACGAAAGGCTGCTGCACATTTGCGTAAGGCTGCTGTGCGTTTGCATAAGGCTGCTGCGCATTTGCAAAAGGCTGTGCCTGCATGCCCTGTGCTGCCCCCTGCATAGCCATAGCCTGCTGGAAAGCCTGAACCTGCGCAGGATTAGCTTCCTGCATAGCCTGCATATTTCTGATGTTGATGGCTTCCTGAGCAGTTACACCGGGAATAAGGGGTGTATCTGTCTTGGACATAAGCTTTACTAACTTGATTGCACGAACAACCATGAAAATCTCAAGACCGATAAATGCAAGAAGTGCAAGTTCCAGATTAGCCATCAGACAAAAATCATAGAAGCCGTGGATAGCAACCGGAATCCAAAATGCCTTGCGAAGATTGACCTTCATAGCTTCCATATTACCTCTAAGCTCATTTCCCTTGGCAATTCCGTAATAAACACCCATGAATACACCAAAGATACAATGTCCGGGAACTGAAAGAATAGCTCTCATAACTGCTACTGAAAATCCACCATCAAAAACATATAAGATATTTTCAAGTGTGGCAAAACCAAGTGAAGCACAAACTGAATATACAATACCGTCAAAAGAGAAATTGAATTCTTTGTTTTTCCATGTACTAAGCTTTAAGGCCAGGAACTTACCACCCTCTTCAGCAACACCTACGACAAAGAATGTCATAAGGAAAATATAGATGAGGTTGGTATTGTCGCCTCTAAACGCCAGATCCAGAGCACCTGTGCCTATAGTTTCAAGTATCACAGCGGAGATTGTAGATACAACTCCAAGGAAGAAAACAAGTGCCATCAATCCAAAAGGCTCTTTTTCTACGTTATCTGCTTTGTAAATTACATAAAGAAGAACTGCGGCAGGAAGTACTGCCATGAATGCTAATACTGTCATTTAAATATCCCCTTCTCTTTTTTTCATACATTTTATAGGTGCAATGTTAATATATCTGTAAAAAAATGTCAAGATAAAAGATACGTTTTTTCAAAAGGAAAAAGAGCCATTGGCATAGATTTATTTGCCAACAGCTCTTATTTTCTATTACTTTAGTAAAATTGTCCAATGTATCAGGCTTCTGTCAGATTTCTTCTACATAATTAACAAATTCCTGAGCATTTAATATGTCTATTATTTCTTTGTGTGAACGCCTTCTGTCAAAATCAATGTCAACAATTATGGCTGCATCCGATGACTGGAGAGTCTTTTCTTTACTCTTGGTCATACTGCTGATCTTACATTTCTCATCCGAAAGAACCTGAATAAGCTTGTTAACGCCCTTCGCCTTATTAACCTCAACATAAACGCTCATATACTTGCTGTTATCTTCTACTCTCTGACTTAAGTGAAGCAGGATAACATTAGCGATCATAACAAGCGCAAAGCAGATGATACCTATTATAAGGTATCCACCACCGATAGCCATTCCCATACAGGAAGTAACCCACAGAGATGCTGCCGTTGTAAGGCCTTTGATCTGCTGTCTTCCTGTTACCAGGATTGTTCCGGCACCAAGGAAACCGATACCACTCACAACACCTGCAGGTATACGGCTAACGTCCGCGTTAAGATCAGGCATCTGAGCTAGATAGATATTGAGAGCAGTAGCAACTGCCGATCCAAGACTTACAAGCGCAAAGGTCTTAATACCCGCACTATGTCTTTTGACAATTCTCTCCCATCCTATAAGGCTTCCAAAAAACGTTGCGATTATAAGTCTGATACCAACTGCAATGTCATTGGAACTTTCCAAAAACTCCAAAACTGTCCTTGCTCCATCCATTGTAAAATTCTCCGTTCAATATAATTATGATTTACAGTGCATAGAGAGTGTTGTCCTCAAAGTTTAGGAATACCTCATCTCCTACATTGTAGATTTTCTTATTCTTGGGATTGTACTCCTGAATCTTAAGAAGAGTATCCCCGACAAGAATATGGTAGTCCTGATAAGCTCCCATAAAGCATGAATATTTAACGCTTCCTTTGATCACTCCGTTATCTCCAAGTATAGCACCTTCCGGACGTAAAACAACATCACATTCTGCTCCTACTGCCAGACTACCTGTTGCGCAGCTTATGTCAGAACCTGCGATCTCAACCTTATCCTGGGCTTTAACTTTACCCTTAAGGAAGTTTGCTTCACCGATGAAATCAGCAACAAACTTGTTGTTAGGATAGTAATAAGCCTCCTGAGGAGTAGATATCTGCTCTACATTACCGCGGTTCATAATAATGACCTTATCGGAAATAGCCATAGCCTCACTCTGATCGTGTGTTACGTATATAGCTGTAATTCCGGCTTCCTGCTGGATTCTTCTTATCTCTGTACGCATGGACACTCTAAGCTTTGCATCAAGGTTAGATAAAGGCTCATCGAAAAGAAGTACACCGGGTTCTATTACAAGAGCTCTTGCAAGAGCAACTCTCTGCTGCTGTCCACCGGAAAGCTGGTTGGTCATACGATTTTCCATGCCTTCAAGTCCTACAAGTCCGAGGATATCGGTGACCTTGCGCTTAATAGTCTCCTTGTCCATTTTGCGAAGCTTAAGACCATAAGCTACGTTATCAAAAATATTGTAATGAGGAAGGAGTGCGTAGCTCTGGAATACCATAGCTGTGTCTCTCTTGTTGGGAGTAAGCGCATTTATGGGCTCATTTCCAAGATATATCTCACCTTCGTCCGGGCTCTCAAAGCCTGCGATCATACGAAGCGTTGTTGTCTTACCGCATCCTGAAGGGCCAAGAAGAGTTACGAAGCTTCCGGGTTCGATCTCAAGATGAGCATCCTTTACTGCGTAAAAATCTTTTCCTGTTTTAGGATCTTTATAAATTTTTGAAATGTGTTCAAGGCGAACACCTTTTTTCTCTTTAGCCATTTTTTACACCTCTTTCGTTAATCGTTTGTCTGTACTCTGCGGCTGGTTCCAAAGTATTTCATAAGCAGATTCATGATAAGCACCGCGCCGTAGGTTATGAGAATAAGAATTGACGCAAATGCGCAGGCAATTCCGTATGCACCCTTCTCAGCAAACTCATTGATCTGTACTGTAATGAGCAGATACGAAGGTGTAACCAAAAGGATGATTGCACTGATTGCTGTGATACTACGTACAAATGAGGTAACGAAACCACTAAGGAAGCTGTCCTTGATAAGAGGAAGTGTCACCGTCATAAATACCTTAAAGCTGTCAGCGCCCATATCATAAGCGGATTCCTCGATACTCTTATCAATCTGGCGAAGAGCTGAGATACCGCTTCTGGTACCTGTAGGAAGGCTTCGAACAATGAAGACGATAACCAGGATTGCACCTGTTCCGTACAAGCCCTGAAGGATTCCGCTTCCAAAAAGTCCTCCGGAGAAGCCTCTGATATATCCGATACCGAGAACTGTTCCGGGAACCGCCATGGCAAGCATGGAAACCGCTTCAATAAATCCTTTTGCCTTAAACTTTCTCTTTACTACAAGATAAGAAATTATCATGGACAAAAGAGCTGTAATAGGCGCAGATATAAGTGACAAAATGAAACTGTCCTTAAACGCCTTAAATCCCTTGTACTTCTTAAATACCTGTCCGAACCACTTAAATGTAAGATGGAAATCGTAGCCCCAGGTACGGAACATTGCTCCGAAAGGAACACAGATGTACATAAGGATAACAAATATAGCAAGCGCACTGCACAGAATGGTAAGAGGAATCGTAACACTCTTATCAGTAATGAGCATACGCTCTCTTGATGCTTTTCCTGAAAGAGTTGCTGTACTCTTAGCCTCAAGATAATACTTCTGAACAACAAACATAAGAAGTGTGATTCCAAGAAGAACTACAGCCATTGCTGCTGCGCCCTGCTTGTCATAAGCTCCTGTTATCTGAAGATAGATAGTTGTTGCAAGAGTATCGTATGATCCACCGATGATCATGGGGTTTGCAAAGTCAGCAATAGATTCAATGAAAGTTACAAGAAATGCATTTCCAAGTCCCGGAAGTATAAGGGGCAGTGTAACCGTATTGAACACCTTAAATCTTGACGCTCCCATGTCTCTTGCAGCTTCTTCCAAAGAAGGATCTATATTCTTAAGAAGACCTTTGAGCATCATATAGCAGACAGGGAAAAAGGTAAGTGTCTGAACAATAGCAATTCCCCAGAATCCGTATACGCTGTTGTCATATATTTTCAAAAGGAAACGAGTGATGATACCTGCTTTACCAAAAAGCATGATCATCGATAATGAAAGAGCAAATGGTGGTGATACAACAGGAA
>JAEEGJ010002061.1_pt1 | contig 153879 bp, 132 predicted proteins | sample 8958761 | NCBI WGS metagenome assembly JAEEGJ01 (sample SAMN16246546, study PRJNA631951) | gut metagenome | biome: gut microbiome; feature: rumen; material: RS-attached | host: Bos | place: Iran: Karaj | collected 2018-10
CCTTCCGGAAAGAGAGAGTATCGATATGGACTTCATCGGCGACCATGAAGGCGGAGTAAAAGCCCAGACCGAAGTGACCGATCATTTGGTCATCGTTTGTCTTGTCTTTATACTTCTCCAGAAACTCCGTCGCTCCGGAGAAGGCGATCTGCGTAATGTATTCCTCGACCTCCTCCTCAGTCATACCGAGTCCGTTATCGGAGAAGGAGAGGGTCTTTTCCGCCGGGTCGACGACTACCTCGATCGTCGGTTTATAGTCTTCCGGACACTCGTATTCGCCGATCATATCAAGCTTCTTGAGCTTTGTGATCGCATCCGCGCAGTTCGAGATCATCTCCCGCGCAAATATATCATGATCTGAATACATCCATTTTTTGATGATCGGGAAAATGTTTTCACTGTTGATCGAAAGACTGCCTTGCTTCATTGCCATGTCACATTACCTCTTTTCTGTTTTTACGGCCCAAAACGCCGTATATTTCTTCGCTAGACATTAGTTTAGTCCTCTCGATTTTAAAAGTCAATAAAAAATTAGCACTCAGACGCGCCGAGTGCTAATAATCCGTCGCCATGCCTTATTTCATAAGGCTTCCGGCATTTCTAAAATTTTCATTAAAACTTAATTCTTCGAGAAAAACTTGTCGTAGACGTCGAAGAAATCCGCCGTGGGAAGCGTTCCGTCACGGATCAGTCCGATTTCACTCCATGCCGATTCATTCAGCTTCCTGGCAAGGGAATTCACGAATGTGTCATATTCCTGCCCAAAGACTTCATTGCGACGCTCTTCGAGGATCTTTTTCTTGTTGGACTGCGTTTCCTGCGCGTCAAAGGTACTGATGCACTTGAGCACGTGATAGCCATCTTTACTCTCAACGACGCCGCTGATCTCACCCGTCTCCATGTTGAAGGCCACGGCCTCGATCGCGGGATCAGCTTCACCTTTGCCGAAGGAATAGGTCAGCGTGGGATCTTCACTGTAGCGGGAAGCCAGCTCCTCAAAGCTCTTCTTCCCCTCCACGGCCTCATCACGGATCCGAAGCGCCTGTTCATAGGCTTCGTCCTTCCTCGCCGTCATGTACTCCACGCGATTTCCGTCTGCATCCTTTGTGCTTGTGCGGATGAGGATCTGTTGCACCGTAACGATCCGCGCCTCATCGTCGCTGATCTCGGGATTCACGTCTCCGGTGATCGCAAGATATACCTTGTTGGCCATGGCATATTCCTGGAACATTGCCGTGGCGATCTCTTCCGTAAGGCCCAGCGCCTCTCTTTGGCTGACGCTCATTTGCCCCACGTAGTCCTTCGCGGCTGCCTTGACAAAATCCTTTTCCTGATCCGTCAGGGTGATGTTCTTGCTCTTTGCAAGAAGGTACATGGTCTTGATCTGCGCAGCCTTCTCGAGCACCTTGTCCTTGACATATTCCTCGAGGGTCACGCCGTCAAGTGAAGTGTTCCAGATCTGCACGCCGTAGACGCGTTCATATTCACTCTGAGTCGTTGCAAGGAACGCGCGCATCTCCGGCGCCGTGCAGACTTCATCGCCGATCCGGAAAACCTCATCCTTCGTGAGAGCCTTGGTGAAGACCATCTTTGATCCTTCTTTGCTTTTCCCGCAGCCCTTGATGATCAGACCGAGGATCAGGATCAAAACCAGTGCCGCCAAGATCAGCGGCAGCAGGCGGATCAACCGCCTTAGTAATCTTCGTCTTCTTCTCATGTACGTTTCTTAATTTACTTGATCACGTGGATCCAGCCCTTAGGAGCCTCGATGCGGCCCATCTGGATGCCGGTCAGGGTGTCATACAGCTTCTTGGTGACAGGACCCATCTCCTGCATGCCGCTGGGCAGGCAGATCTCCTTGCCATGGTCCACGATCTTGCCAACGGGCGAAATCACGGCTGCGGTACCGCAAAGGCCGCACTCTGCCATGTCTGCGACCTCGGCAAGCGTAACCTCTCTCTCTTCTGCTTCGAGTCCAAGATATTCCTTCGCAACGTAAACCAAAGATCTTCTGGTGATGGAAGGAAGGATGCTGTTGGACTTAGGCGTAACCACCTTGCCGTCCTTCGTTACGAACAGGAAGTTTGCGCCGCCGGTCTCCTCAACCTTGGTGCGGGTTGCGGGATCAAGATACATGTTCTCGTCATAGCCTTCCTTGTGTGCGGTAACAATGGCATGCAGGCTCATTGCATAGTTCAGGCCAGCCTTGATGTGGCCGGTGCCGTGAGGTGCCGCACGGTCAAAGTCACTTACCTTGATGGTGATGGGCTTTGCGCCGCCCTTGAAGTAAGGGCCTACGGGCGTGGTCAAAATTCTGAACTGATACTCGTCAGCGGGCTTAACGCCGATGACGGGGTTGCTGCCGAACATATAAGGACGGATGTACAGGGTAGCGCCGCTGCCGTAAGGAGGTACAAATGCCTCGTTGGCTGCAACTACCTGATTTACTGCGTCAATAAAGCGATCCTTGGGGAATACGGGCATCTCGAGTCTCTGTGCAGACTGCTCTAATCTGTCTGCGTTTAGGTCGGGACGGAAGGTGACGATGTGGCCGTCCTCTGTCGTATATGCCTTCAGGCCTTCAAACACGGTCTGAGCATACTGAAGGACGCCTGCGCACTCGTTCAGGACGATGTTTGCGTCCGTCGTGATCTGGCCGTCATCCCACGCGCCATTCTTGAAATAGGATACGTAACGGTAATCCGTCTGAATGTACCCAAAGCCAATGTTGCCCCAGTCAATGTTTTTCTTTTCCATAGTCAAACCCTCTTTTCTGTAAAAGATTTGGTTAAATTATCATCCTTTTTGTTCGAAAAGTCAATATTAAAAATACGCGCAGTGCACGACCTTTTCAAGCAGCTCGTCATAGACGATGATGGCCAGTCTGCGGCCGTTATGGGAATAGCTTTGCCTGCCGATCATAATGTTCTCAGGGAAAACGTAATCCCCCTGGTATTGAATGCGCATGGTCTCCGTGTCATTAAGCCTTACGTAGCAAGGCTCCGCGTCCAATCGGTTGTCCATGATCTTCGTGAGCTTCCCATCCTCAAAAAGCCACTTGCCGCCGGCATCGCCAGGAATCCCAAACTCCGCGAGCACAGAGACATAATCCACCTCGGCAACGCTTGCATAGTCCGTGCCCTCCAGGCTGATGATGACCTTAAAATCCTTTTCCTTCGCAAGGATCCTGGCATAATCCACGGGATCGGTCGCATGATCAAGTTCATCCTTCGCAAGCACGTGATAATACCACTCCAGGTCCAGATCCCACTGTGCATAGCGCTCGTCACCGCGACGATCGGGAAGAGAGACGTTCTCGGAAAGCCATTCCTCAAAGTAATTGGCCATCTTCCTTGCACCGTTTGCATTCAGATGCTCCGGATCCTGCAGGTCATAATGAAAATCAAATCCGAGCTCCTCTCGCATCCTGTTAAAGTCCAGCATGGGAATGCCGGCTTCTTCCGCATATACTGCAACGGCATCCATTTGATCCTGCGCCTCGCGGGAAATGTAAAACGGAGCGCTGTAGAAAACAAGCGTAAAGCCTTTTTTCTCCGAAAGCTTCACTAGGTCATCCAGCCATTTTTCCTGCTCAGGAGAAAGCGTTGCGGGCTCAAAGACGTCAAGGTCAACGAGCTCTCCCGTCCCGTATTCGTTGCAACGGAAGTTCACCACCTCTCCCCTGCCGAACTGATTGGGCGCATAGGAAACGAAATCTGTCTTTTTGAGCTCTTTGTATCGCCCGTGGATGATGGGGAAGCGGAACCAGTAATCCAGCCATTTGTCCTTCGTCGCAGCCTCCGTTACCAGCGCCGCGGAGTTAGGATTAAGACGCATGGAAAGCATGTTGCGATATTCATTCGCAATGACCAATTGTTCCGAATAGGTGATGCCATAGACGTCAAAGAAGACAATCGTTGGCGACTGCGTTTTCAGGAGTTCTCGAAGGTGTCTAAGCGCAGAATTTCGATCCTGTCCCGAGACGGAAAGATCAAAGGCCGCGATCCCCGCGTCTTCCCAAAAATAGGGCGGATAAATGCCGCAATAACAATGGCTTGAGCCCACAAACACAACATCCATCAGATCCCTATCCGTGTTGTAAAGCTGCGTCAGCGACGAAAGGCTTGAACCGGAAGTATCCTTCCAGCTGAGCACGCGGTACGTCCAAAGCAGGCAGACCACAAGGGCGACGGCCATGACGATGATGATGATCAGTTTTTTTATCTTCTGCATGATCACGCCCCCCACTTAGAAATCAAAATAAATGAACTTGTTTGAATCAAAATCGACGCCATATTCCCCAAAGACAAGGATCATCAATGCAAGGAACAAAAGGACTGCGAACCGAAACAGCATGTTCTGCGTAAGGAGATACTGCCCAAGATCCATGCCTTTTTTGCTTCGGGCAATGGAGACCGCAAGCAAAACCAGCAAGCCAAGAGCGAGAATGCTGACCTCGAAATGATTCAGCCCCCAGCCATAAAGACTGTCGTCAAACAACACCCACGGGTTCCATTTCGTGAACATTCCGACGATGTAATCCAGGGCAAGGCGAGACGAGTCCGCACGGAAAAAAATCAACGCGAACGCAACAAGGGCGAAGGTTCCAGCCATTTTTGCAAGCTTGTGTCCGAAAGTATTTTCATTCACTTCAAGGAAGGAGTTGACCTTTTTTCGGATCGGCGTCGTCAGTTCGCCGACAATCTGATAGACACCGTGCAGACCGCCCCAAAGGATGAATTTCCAGGCAGCGCCGTGCCAAAAACCACTGAGCAAAAAGGTGATCATCAGATTGACATACTTACGAAGCCTGCCCTTGCGATTGCCTCCCAAGGGAATGTAAACGTAATCGCGAAACCAGGTGCTCAGGGAGATGTGCCATCTTCTCCAAAACTCGGCGATAGACATCGCAAAACAAGGCGTGTTAAAGTTTTCCATCAGGTGAATGCCAAGCATTCTGGCAGCACCGATCGCAACGGCGGAATAGCCCGCGAAATCTGCATAGATCTGAAAGGAAAAACCGATGGCAGCCGCAATTCTTTCGACGGTGCCGGCAGCATATGCATTCGCATACACTTCATCCACAAAAATGGCCACTCTGTCAGCGATCACCATCTTCATGAAAAGGCCCCAAAGCATCATGCCAAGGCCTGAGATCAGGCCATCCTTATCCCATAGCCTCTTTTCCCGAAGCTCCTTTATCTGGCCGAGCAGATTCTTGCTTCTCTCGATCGGGCCTGCCACCAGCTGCGGGAAGAAACTGACGAAAAGGGCATACTGAAGGAAATTCTTTTCGGCGGGAATGTCGCCGCGATAAACATCGATCGCATATCCCACCGCCTGAAAGGTAAAGAAGGAAATCCCGACTGGAAGCAGGAAATCAAAGGGATTTGCCACCGGATTTACGTGGACGAGCTGCAAAAGTCGACTTAGATTGACAAACAAAAAATCCAGATATTTGAAAAAGACCAGCACCAGAAAATTTGACACGATCCCGACGCCGAGGATCCACTTTTTGCCTCGCGAAGACTTCGCCTTTCCCAAAAGAAGCCCCACGACATAAGTGACAGCCGTCGTGAACAGAATGAGCGCCAGATACTTATAATTCCAGCACCCATAAAAAAAATAGCTTGCGAGCAAAAGCCAGGGGATCCTGGCTTTCTTTGGCATCGCAAGATATGCTAAAAGCACTATGGGAAAAAAGAACAGAAATTCCGTCGAATTGAACAGCATTGCTTATTTCCTCTCGTATTTCAAAAACTGATAGGGCAGGTCGAAATAAGTCTGCTCATCGCTGTCAGCGGTGATCTCCCAGGCAGGATCCGCATCCAGATCCGGGAAGTACGTGTCCGCCTCAAATTCATGGTCGATCTTCGTTACGTGCGCAACGTTGCAATATGGCAAGAGCTGCTTGTAAACGCTGTCTCCGCCGACCACGTAAATGTCTTCATCGTCATATTTCTTAAGTTCTTCCAGAAGTTCTTCCAGGGAATGTACCGTGATGGCACCCTTGACCTCATGCTTTTCATTCCTCGAGAGCACAATGTTGGTGCGGTTCTTCAGGGGCTGCCCCTGCGGGAATGTCTCGAGTGTCTTGCGCCCAAGCACCACAACCTTTCCCGTGGTCTCCTCCCGGAAATGCTTCATGTCATTTGGGATCGACACAAGAAGCTTGTTCTTGTTGCCAATGGCCCAGTTGTTATCTACGGCTACGATCAGGTTCATCTTCTTCCTCCGGATCAAACTCTTGATTCGTAATAATTCGCATATCCGATCATGCTTCCCGACGACTTCCAAAGGAGCACGAAGCGCCAGATTTCAAAGCCAAACATGGCAATGGTCACTATAAGCAAAAGGATGGCCGCGATGACATTGATCCCGGGAATGAATAAAAGCATCGTGCAGACAATGAATGCACCAAACAAGATCCAAAAAGCCTTCCAATAAACTTCCCACTTGTCTTGCAGGTCAATGTCAATGCCGGTCAGCATGGAAGTCATGCCGTTAATAAAATAATACATTTGCATGATGGCCAGAACTGCGGCCACCAAGGAAAGAATCGTGGAAATACCCCCTGTAGTGAATTCTTCAACGATGTCCAACGCATTGGCTATGGCATATAATACGCCCGCTTTCAGGAAGGAATCATAATACTTCCCCATCAAGATCATGAAAATACAAGTAAAAACATAGCATATGGCCACGACTGCAGCGAGTGCGATCGGGATTGGAGCCGTCTGCCAAAGCGGGGCTCCCTTCATACCATAAATTGAGACATTGTCCATGATGGCTTTAAGGATTGCATATGCGATCCCCGCGATCAGTTCGCACCAAAAGATGCCCTTGATCTTTTCGCCAAGGAAAAAGCAACGCTCTTGAACCTCATTGAGCGCTTCGGCTTCTTCCTGCGCTTTGTCGTTCTTGTGTAAGATGTTCTCGTAATTGTCCTCGTACATGATTTGTGTCCCCCCCTATATATGTCGCCTTCGGCGCCGCTTGGTTTCTTTGGTTTCCAATTGAGCCAAACCTGAAACTCGCCGCTTCGCGGCTTCTCCGGCTGCTTCGCAGCCTTGTTTCAGGTTGAAGCGCCAGGAAAACCAAATGTCGCCTTCGGCGCCGCTTGGTTTTCCCTTGAGCGCTTCATATGGCTATCGGAATATCCTTGATCTGCTCGCCGGTGACGTAGTTTTCCACCTTGACGTCGTCGCGCGTGAACTTGTAAAAGTCCTTTACTTCCGGGTTAATCCAGAATTTCGGCGCCGGATAAGGCTCGCGCGCGATCAGTTCCTTGATGATCGGCACGTGGCGGTCGTAAATGTGCGCGTCCGCAATGACGTGTACAAGCTCTCCCGCCTCCATGTTACTCACCTGCGCGATCATATGCAATAACACTGCATATTGTACCACGTTCCAGTTGTTTGCCGCAAGCACGTCCTGCGAGCGCTGATTCAGAATCGCATTCAGCGTCAGCCTGTCCGCGCCGGGCTTTTGCGTCACGTTGAAGGTCATGCTGTAGGCGCAAGGATACAAATTCATCTCATGCAGGTCCTGGTGCACGTAGATGTTCGTCATGATGCGGCGACTGAAGGGATTGTTTTTCAGGTCAAAAAGCACGCGGTCCACCTGATCCATCATCCCTTCCTTGTACTGATGCTTCACGCCGAGCTGATAGCCATAGGCCTTGCCGATGGAGCCGTCCGCATCCGCCCATTCGTCCCAGATGTGACTGTGCAGATCATGAATGTTGTTGGACTTCTGCTGCCAGATCCAAAGGATTTCGTCCGTCGCGGACTTCAGCGCGGTCCTGCGAAGCGTCATGATGGGAAACTCCTTGGTCAGGTCATAGCGATTCACCACGCCGAATTTCTTGATCGTATATGCGCTCGCGCCGTCGGGCCAGTGCGGGCGGACCTTCTCCCCTTCCGTACTCGTCCCATTCTCCAAAATGTCCTTACACATGTTGATAAAGATTGTGTCTGCGTAACTCATGTTCCTCTCCCCGTTCTCTTGATTTATCAAAACAATTCTTGTAGTTGATGCTCTCTTGACCGCTAATACTGCCTGGAGCTTTATTGTTGCTCTCAGGCAGTACTATCTTGCCTAGTCACTACGGCTTGCTGGCCGGTTTTGCCCGCCAGGCGGTAGTATTGGTGTCTGTCGCGGCTTATACGATCCCTTGCCCGATGGCGCGGGTGATGTCGTCGCCGCTGACCACCGTCAGGATCTTCGCGCCATATTTCTCCGCCAGAAGCTTGGCCCCACTGTCATGAACGCTCTCCATGCCCTTCTCATATCGGTCGACGATCGCCACCACCGCGGCCACCTTCACGTCTGCAAGCTCGCGAAGCCTCTCAATCCTTTCGGTCACTGTCTTGCCGCTGTTGATCAGATCATCCACGACGACGATGCGCTCGCCGTCCTCCAAGGTGTGTCCGCAAAGAATCCGCCCCCTGCTGTCCGGCACCTTCCTGTCATGACAGTAGTTCACCGTCACGCCGTACTTGCTCGCCAGCGCCATCGCAGTCGCTGCCGCAAAGCTGATCCCATGGTAGGCCATGCCGACGATGCAGTCGAATTCCAGATGCTCTTCCATGATCAAGTCCGCAAAGAATTCACCCAGCTTCGCGAGATGAATGTTCGTGGTAAAGTGCTCCGAGTCGACGTAGTAATCTGCGTCAAACCCGTGCAGGTCAAAGTGCCCGCGCTTTAACACGCCCGCATCCGCCATCAGCCGGATGAATTTTTCCTTGTTCGTATATGCATTTAACTTGAATCCCATCAATTCGTCGATGGTCACGCCGAAGGTGTTGGCCAGGATGGGAAGCATCTCCAGATCCGGAGAGCCACCGTTTTCCCACTTGCTCACTGCCTGATAGGAAACGTTTACTGCCTCTGCCAATTCCTCCTGCGTCATTCCCTTCGCCTTGCGAAGCTTTTTAATGTTCTCACCGATCATGTTCATCTGATTTCTCCTCCGTATTTTTCATGTTATTAAATTGCTTCTTCACCGCAACACCGGTTTTGCGGCGCCCTCGCAATTTTCGTGTACTTCTATTTCCTTGCAAGGAGACTTCTTACATGATCAGCATATCTCATTCTTCGCATGCGCACAATCGGCGCGAATTTTAGTTTTTCTCAACCGGTGGTTGAGAATCAAAATGCCCAGGATCCGAAAAATGCGTTGCATTTATCGGACCTATTCCCACTTATCACATAGTGAGTTGATCTGGTCTGCGAACTTCGCCATATCCTTGTTCGCCATGCCATCGCTCTTTTGTACCAAAGCGAGCAAGCGCTGCGCAGATGCCAAAAGCCTTGCAAAGACGCCACTTGCAACCTTCTGCTTCTTCTTCGCGGGCATAGGCTCGGCTTCATATTCGAACTGATTTGAAAGCAGATTGAACACCGTGCCGCTGTAGGGCGCATATGCCCTCTGGCCATGCTCGATCTTCAGGCACTCCACAAAATTCATACAGGTCTGATCCTCGCCGTGCACGACGAAAACCTTCTTTGGCTTTTCCTCAAAGGCGGAAAGCCACTCGATCAGGCCATTCTTGTCGGCGTGACCGCTCATGCCGGCCAGCGAAACGATCTTCGCATTCACCTGGATCGGCTCGCCAAAAAGCTTCACCTCTTTTGCGCCCTCGATGATGCTGCGGCCAAGGGTGCCGATCGCCTGATAACCTACGAACAAAATGGTGCATTCCTTGCGCCACAGATTATGCTTTAGATGATGCCTGATACGGCCTGCCTCGCACATGCCGGAGGCCGAAATGATCACCTTCGGCTTTTCGTCAAAGTTGATCGCCTTGGATTCCTCACTCGTGATCGAGAGCTTCAGGCCCGCGAATGCAATGGGATTGATCCCTTCCTTCACAAGCTCCATGGCCTCGCCGTCAAAGCATTCCATGCGGTTTTCCTGGAAGATTTCCGTGGCCTCCACCGCCAGCGGCGAATCCACGAACACCTGGAAGTCCTCATGCCCTTCCACAAGGCGCTCCACCTTGATCTTGCGCAGGAAGAAAAGGAGCTCTTGCGTGCGCCCCACGGCAAAGGAAGGAATGACAACGTTACCGCCGCGGTCAAAGGTATCCTTCAATATCTTTGTCAGCTCGCCCTTGTAGTCCACCTGATTCACGGGATGCGTGCGATCGCCGTAAGTGGACTCCATCACCACAAAATCCGCCGACTTCGTATAGATCGGATTGCGGATGAGCGGCTGATTCTTGTTACCAATATCTCCGGAAAAGACGATCTTCTTCGTCTTTCCCTCCTCCGTCAGCCAAACTTCGATGCTGGCGGAACCAAGCAGATGCCCGATGTCAGTGAAGCGGATCTTCACCTCGTCGCAGACCTGGATCTCCGTGTCATAATGACAAGGCACGATACGCTTGATCAGCCCCTGCGCGTCTTCCATGGTATATATGGGCTCCACGGCCTCCACGGAGTCGCTTCGCTTTGCCTTGCGGTTCTTCCACTCGGCCTCCATCATTTGAATGTGCGCACAGTCACGAAGCATGATGCTACACAGATCTGCCGTAGCATCGGTCATATATACGTGCCCGCGAAAGCCTTTCGCATAAAGAAGCGGCAGCATTCCCGAGTGATCCACGTGCGCGTGCGTCAAAAATACGTAATCGATCCTTGCTTCTTCCACGGGGAGACTTACGTTATCAAATACGTTCGCCCCCTGCTCCATGCCATAATCCACTAAAATGTTTTTTCCGGCAACCTCCAGATAATGACAGCTACCCGTCACCTCGTGATCTGCACCGATAAACTCAAGCCTCATGCACAAACCTCCTTGTTTGTATATGCAAAATACCAATTTTATTATACCAATTTCGCCCTCTCCCGTCTAGTGGGAATTGTGTATACAATTTTGTAAAAAGAAGTAAAACTAAAGTGTTGACATTTGCGAGAAAGTATAGTATATTACTCTTTGTCAGTTACGACATGCGCGAGTGGCTCAGCGGTGGAGCACCTCCTTGCCAAGGAGGGGGTCGCGGGTTCGATTCCCGTCTCGCGCTCTTCTCATGTAAAAAGGGCATCCTTTATGGATGCCCTTTTTGCATGAGAAAACGCGAGACGATTTAGAGAAGAGCGACTCGCGGGTTCGATTTGCGCGTTTCTACGAGCGGTGCGCAGACAGGACGAAATTGTCCGCTGGGAGCTTGCTCACAAGCGGACACATTTCGGACTGGATGCATAGCGCGACAGCGCGACAACCGACGAATGCGAAGCATTTGGCGGTTGGGCACCGCGTAGCGGATGCAAGCTTGCCTCGAAGAGGCATGCGAATGGCACCGCGCAGCGGTTGTTACCCCACTCCCTTCTATATACCATCTGTATATTTTATATATTTTTAATTTGTCATTCCCACATTGTCATGATATACTACTCTTAACGTAATCACAAACGGGAAAGCGGTTCGCCTTTCGTTACATACTAACCATTTCTTTTCATTTGCAAAGGAGGTGGGAAATCTAATGAAAGGGTACGAATGTACATATGACTGTTCTTACGGTCATCTCGATCGTCGTAACGGTTACCTCCATTGTGGTAACCCTGGTTTCGATGCATCGGGATAACGACAATAAGTAGCAATCAAAAAAGCAGCCGCCCCAACCAAGGTATGCTGCTTCTTTGATTTAACATAATCACTTTGGCGAACCGTTTTCTTGATTACGCCGGGCGCCTGTTACCAGCAGGCGCTCTTTCTATGTTCAATATATCACACCCTTGCCAACGCGTCAATACAGAATATACTAACGAAGAACTCTGTTCATCTCATGCCACTTTTCCCCTCCCCACTGTGACATGGAATCTCCTAGATCTTGAAACCCAAATTTCTCGTACATCGCCACCTTATCAGAAAGGCACGTCAGAACCAGTTTTTCCCTGCTCCTCTCCAATTCCCTCGTGCAATATCGAGATACCAGTTCTCTCGCCAGCCCTCGTCCCCTGTACTGTGGCAACATGTCGACTCCCAGGATCATGATGTTCTTCCCATTGGGATCATGCAGCCCAGCGTCCACAAAAAACTCATCTCTCAGTTTTGTCTCATCCGTGGCGATCCCATTTACAAAGCCGGCCATCTTTCCGCTTTCCCTGTCGATTGCCACCAAAAACAGATCCGCCGCCACGCCAATACGCGCCTTCATGCGTTGCGGAGTGCATGCTTCCTGCGGCGGAAAGCAGTTGCGTTCTATTTCAGCAGCCTCATCCGCCTCCTCTTGTTTTATGGTTCGAAAATCGAATTGCTCCAACAATTGGCTTGCGGAAACACCGTCACAGTCATTGAACTTTGCGAAACGATTGAGCGTCTGGTCCAAGGCTTTTTGAAGCTTTTTTGTCTGCCTCACTCCTGCTTCCCACCAAAGGCCTTTAACTACTAGAATTCTATTTTTGCGATCTGGCACAACCTCAATTCTTCCGACAAAACGGTCCCCATAGAGAATTGGAAGCGTATAATAACCATATTTACGCTTAACGGCAGGCGTGTATATCTCCCAGGAATATTGATAATCCCACAGTGCACTGATCAGCGATTTATCCCACATTAGTGGATCCAATGGTGCAATGAACGACATCCGCGGCTTTAGATCTGCCTCTCCTTCAAGGACTGCCTTCATCAGTGGCTCATCTTCAGAGCGATAGTAGAATGTCTGCCTGATCCCCTGAACCGTCACGGGCCGTATCTTTCCTTGTGATGACAGCGAATCCAATATCTTTTTTCGTTCTTCTGCATTGATGTCTATCCCTAGAAATGCCGTACTGTTTTTATCCCAAAGAAGACCAACTGCGCCTATCCTGCGAAGCACACGCCATGTCTTAAACTCATTTTCTCCTTTGCATGGATTCTTCGCCATTAAAACCGACTCTGGCAAGTGTCTTTCCGCAAGATCGTAATACTTCCTGCTTCCCTTTTTATGATGGATGATCAATTTCCCGTCCGTATAAAGTTGTTCCAACACGGAACGAGCCGCCTGGGATTTCTTTTGCCAGTTACCACTCCAATGCATAGAGGAATGCCAAAAGATCTCACCTTCGACTGGAAGCATATCACTTGACACAGGGCCATTCTCCCCGATGTAAGAAAGTGCCTTTTTCTCCATCTCCTTTAAGCCTTGAAATGTTTTGCCCAGTTCTAAACTTCGTTCCCTGTAGGAAGAGAAATAAGGCCAGTCTTCCGACGGCCATATGGAGAGTTCCTTATCGGCATAATCGACCAACTTCCGGTCTTCGTATAAGAGTTCCTGAAGCATAGATTTTGAGAACCCCTTGACTCTTGACTGAAGCGTAAGTTCCGCATTTTTCCCACATACGTCAACGGGATCATATTGGATACATCCTGCCTGACGAACGAAATCATATGCACCTGATTTACCGCAAAACCGATAGGCGCCTATTAACCCTTGTTTTGCCAAAATGAAACGTCTAGCCTGCTGTTTTGTGATCGTCTGCATTTTATAGCATCTACCTTCCTAAAAGTGACAATAAAACACAATCTAAACTATTTATAATTCTTCGTTTATGACATCCTCGGTTGCTGCCATGGCCCGAAGCGTCATCTCAAGGAGTTTGTCCAGCTCCCAACCGAGCTGCTCCGCACCGCGCTCGATCACCTCTCTGGAACATCCAGCCGCAAAGCCCTTGCTCTTATATTTCTTCTTCAAGGATTTCAGTTCCATGTCCTTTGTGCTCTTTGACGGCCGCATCAGCGCTGCTGCCCAAATGAGTCCCGTCAGTTCATCTGCCGCAAAAAGTACCTTTTCCATTTCATGCACTGGTTCCACGTCGATCGTCACGCCGCAGGGAACCGTAATGCCATATCCATGGGAGCACACGGAATGGATGATGTCTTCGCTCACGCCGCCTTTGCGCAAAAGCTCCGGCGCCTTTATGCAATGCTCCTCCGGATAAAGTTCAAAATCAATGTCATGAAGGAGTCCAACAATGCCCCAATGCTCCGCTTCCTCCTCGTAGCCCAGCTCATTTGCATACCATTTCATGACAGCCTCCACAGTCAGTGCATGCTGCAGATGAAACGGGTCTTTGTTGTATTCTTTTAATAACGTAAACGCCTCGTCTCTAGTGATCATTTGCCCATCCTCTTTCATCTTATGATTCTTCAGATCATCTTATCATCCTTTAGCCTACCAAGTCAATAGGCGTTAAGCTTTCGCCCAACGCCCAACGCCTATCTCGCAACGGTGGTTGGATTCGAACCAACAACTTCAGTTTTGCAAACCTATGCCTTTCCTGCGGCCACACCGTCCAATACTATTTAATTAACTGTCCTGCTTCCATGCGGTAAACTTTGTCACCGTAACTGAGAGCATCCATTTCATGCGTCACCATCAAAACGGAAGTACCCTGATCCGCAATGTCTCGAAATAACGCCAGAATATTCTTTGTATTGCTTTCATCAAGATCACCCGTAGGTTCGTCCGCCAAAAGAAGCGCCGGTTCATTCATCAAAGCTCTCGCGATCGCCACGCGCTTTAATTCTCCTCCTGAAAGCTTTGTCGGATAGGTATCTGCATATTCCAGTAGCCCCACCTGTTTCAGCAATTGCTCCGCCCGTTTTCTTGGCTCTCCCTTTCTGGGGAAGAGCCAAAATGGCAGGCACAGGTTTTCCAAAACGGTCAAATGATCGAGTGCGCCATACCCTTGCATAACGTAACCGATCTTTGTATTCCGTAACTGCGAGGCATCCTTGTCATTCAGATTCAAGATGGCATTCCCCTGAAAATAAATCTCGCCTATGGTTGGCTTTAGCAAACCTGCGATGAGATTCAGTAAAGTGCTTTTTCCGCTTCCGGACCGTCCGATAATACTGATAAATTCACCTGCTTCCACGGTCAGTTGAACATTCTTAAGCGCCCATCTTTCATTTTCATCCCGTCCGTATCTCTTTCCCAGATTTTCAATTTCCAGCATGCTAATTTCCTTCCCTCATGATCAGGTATGTCTCCGCGTGGCTGATCTTTATTGCCGCCGTTACCGCCGCAAGCGGTCCGATCATCACTGCCACCAACAGCGTCACAACGCCCGTGCCAAGGATTTGCGCCAAAGGCGGCAACACGTATGGCATTCCCAGCTTGTCTCCCAGATAAACATGAAACGGAAATACGATCATGGCAGCGATCACGATGCCGATGATTCCTCCGATCAAGGAGATCAGTCCCGCTTCCCAAAGAATGATCCCAGCTAGTTTTTTCCTGGTGGCTCCCAATGTTCTAAGGATGGCAAATTCCCTTTTTCTCTCGTTCGCCGAAAGAACAAATGCCAGCCCAAGCGCTATGATCGCTGTCATGAGAAACAGCCCTGAGAACAGATACAAAAACAGTGCAACCTGCTTCATGTTTTCCGCCGTCCCAGTGATCATGCTTTGAGACTCAACGACCTGCACGCCACCCAATTCCTTTCGAATACTTTTCACAAGTTCCTTTACGTCAAACCCTTCCTCTACTCGTATCAAAATGCTCGAAACATAAAAATCTGGATCTGCTTCCTCCAAAAAACGCTGTCCCTTTGCATACGCCGCTTCATACATCTTCTTTATGGTGTCCGTCGTGGCATAAACTGCTTGGTCAAGTCCCGTCCCCGTCTTATCGAGTTTGGCGGCGACGTCGTATTCCATGTCAAATAACTTTAATTTCTTACCCTGTTCTAAGTGGATGTCGCTTCCGATGATCACGGCCCCGTCTGAAAGTCTTTCTTTGTATGTCTTTTGGATCCAAGGTTGTACGGAAAAGTCCGTATCAGGATCAAAACCGATCAGCTGCACCCTCGCGTCACAACATTCCGCGTCAAGTGACGTCAGGAAGAATTGCGAAGTACACTTTTCCACGCCTTTTAGGTTTTTGACTTTTTCTTCCAGCGATTTCTTGAAATAAAAGCAGCTTGGCTCCCCTTTCAGCAAAATGGCCTCTAGTTCTGACTGATTCTCTACCGGAACGACCATAATGTCAGCGCCAAGCCGCTCCTTCATGTTTTTCAGGCCGTTTTGAAGACAAAACGTAAGTATGCTTCCGCCAAAGACTACCGCCGACAACAACGTGGCAAGAATGACCAATCCCGTCGTACGCGTTATTCCGCGTCTTAAGTTCCTGATTGCAAGTTGAAAGGGAGACAGCCTATGCTCCTTCATTTAGACCTGCTCCTTTCTCCTCAAAAGCCAGATCAGATTTACGATCCCAAAAGCGATCCCCGCAACCGCAATTACATTCAACGCCGGCTTTGTCAACGAATGGCACTTCATGTGTTCTCCGCCGCATACGCCGATGAGCCAATTCGTGATCAAAAGTCCCTGCACAAAGATTGTCAGTATGGCGATCTGAATGCCGATCCGAATCTTCTCAGAGGAAAGGAACAGCAATACTATGCCCAAAAGAGCAATGCCTCCTCCAATACCGCTCTGTGCCTGCGCAGTCCAGTGGCACTTCATGAATCCTTTCTCCATAGGCGCGCACACTGCAAAGATCGTGTGCGGGCCTATGGCAGTTAACAAACCCAAAACAAGAAATATGATGCCTGACAATATGCCGTTTTTACTTAATTTCATTTCTCTGCCTCCTCTAAAACTGTTCTTTTTTATTCCTTCGCATTCAGGAACTGCTGTGGATCCTTGGGCGGCGTGATCTCGGTAATATCCAGTCCGTTCGCAACGCCAGGCAAAAACAGATAGCTGCTCTCCGCCAAAACATCCTTATCCGTATCCTCTTTCAACAGTCCAATTTGCTTAGCATCATCGAAATTGCGATATACGGCCTCTTTTAACAGCGTTAAGGACGTAGGGAACTGATAAGTTTTCAAAAGCTCCGTATTCACGGCTACGTCACCCACGGTATAGCCTTGTGCCGCCTGAATCTGTGCAGCCAATTCCGGATTGTCTTCAATCCAAACGGATGCTTTCTGAATCGCCGTGACCATCTTTGCCAGAGTTGCCGGTTTTCTGCCAATCGCAGAATTGCTTGCATAGAGAACGCAACAGTTCTCGTCCTTTAACCGCTCATCCTTTGTAGTGTCAAAGATGATCTTTGCACCTTCCTCCCTCACCATGATGGCCGCCTTGTAATCGCCTAGTCCAATGGCATCCACGGCGCCATTTAACAGTGCCTGCTGGATCGAATCTGCATCATATACGACAAACTCTACGTCATCTCCCGAAAATCCCTCATATCCCAAAGCGCGAAGCGTTGCAATATGTTCGGAACCCGACAGGGCTCTTACGCCAATGGTTTTTCCCTTTAAATCCTTAACGCTTTGAATGTCGCTGTCTCCCCGCGTTACCAGCGTGATACAACCCGTATGAAGACCGGAGATTGCTTTCGCCTCCAAGCCGTTGTCTAGCGGCTGCAGCATACCTGAGATCAGTCCGATCGCCACGTCAGCCTTGCCCGTAGAGAGCAGTACCGCACCCGTTTCACCGCCTGCATCAACGTATTCGTAATCGATTCCTTCCTTCAGGCCCTCCGCTTCATAGAATCCCAGAAGATAAGCGATTTGGCTCTGCACCTGACAGGTTCCTTCAAAGGTGGAAACAACGCGTATGGGTTCTCCATTTCCAGTCTCCTTCGCGAACTCTGCATCCAGATCATAATTCTCGTAAGTTACGGCACCAGAAAGGACCGTGTTTTGATTTTCCTTCGTTCCCGTCTGTCCTTCCTTTTTCTCTCCATCATTGCCGCATCCCGCCATCACGGTCACTGCCGCTGCCATCACCAGGCCAGCCAATCTCCATAGTTTTTTGTTTTTCATTGTCTTTTCTCCTCTCGCCAATTTTTGCTAAATCGTATATTCAATCTCTGCAGCCTTACCCGTGTAATCCAAAATTCTAAGGATCTTGGATCGCAGATTCAGGAAGTCACCGCTGTCTCTCTTTCGACCATAGGTTTCATTCCGTCCGATTTCCACGTTAACAATGGCCTCTATCTTTGCGGGTCTTGGCGTCATGACAAAAATCCTGTCACTTAGATAAACTGCCTCATCCACGTCATGCGTCACCATGATCATGGTCGTTCCGCGCTCTTTCCATATCCGAAGTAATTCATCCTGCATGTTCATGCGCGTAAATGCGTCCAATGCGCCAAAGGGTTCATCCAAAAGCAATACCTTCGGATGATTCACCAACGCCCTTGCCAGTCCTGCCCTTTGCGCCATTCCGCCAGAGAGATGATGCGGCAGCGACTTTTCAAAGCCTTCCAGCTTCACTAGCTTGATGAATTCTTCCACATCCTTCTTTTTGTCCTTGAAAACGTGTCTGGTCTTCAGACCAAAGGCAACGTTTTCATAAATATTGAGCCATGGGAACAACGTTGGATCCTGAAAAACCAATCCGCGTTCGTAACTGGGTTTTTTGATCTCCGTACCATCCAAATAAAGATTGCCTTCCGTTGGCTCCGTCAGTCCCGCGATGAGCCGCAGCAACGTTGATTTTCCGCATCCCGACGGCCCGATCAGGCAGATGAACTCTCCTGGTTTGATGTCCACGTCCACTCTTTCTAAGGCGACTACCGTATCCCCATTGGGATCCGTAAATTCTTTTCTTACGTTCTTCGCCGAAATGGCTCCCGTCTTTACGTTCTCTACCACTTTACAACACCCTCCTGCCATGATAGTAAGCGATCTCTTACCTTAAACTGCAACGTCACCAAGAGGTAACAGAATACAGCGACAACGATTAGTCCTGCATACACGTTTGGATACGACAGCATTGTCTTTTGCCAATTGACGTACCATCCAAGGCCCGATTTGCAACCGATCATTTCAGCTGCCATAAGCGCAACAAACGATGAACATGTCGCATTAAAGAATCCCAAGAAGATGGAAGGCGAAGCGGCCGGCACGGCGATCTTAAACAGGTTCTGAAGATCATTTGCGCCAAGTGTCGAAGCCACCTCGAAATATGCCTTCTTAACGCTCTGAATTCCGGAAGCGGTAAGGATCGTGATCTGGAACCATACGCCAAAAGCGATCAGGAATATGGCTGCTCCCTTTGCGGTAGGAAATACCACAAGTGCCAGTGGCGTCCAAGTAGAGGAAGGAATCGGTCCCAGGATCCGGATCAGCGGATAAATCCAGTAATTCGCCTTCTTGCTCCAGCCAACCGCGATCCCGCAGGACAGGCCAATGATAAAACCGATCAGGATTCCCTTGACCAGCAAAAGCAATGAGCTTTCGATGCAAGTTAGGATCAATTTACTGTCTTCAAAAAAGACGTTGAAAATCCTTGCAATGCTTGGGAAGTATAGTTGCGGTAACAATAACCACTTTGCCGTGATCAAGTTCAAGAGCGTAAGGAATAAAAAAGTACCGCCTATGAATGCGCCCCGGTAACTATACTTCTCTCTCAGCTTTTCCGATAACAAGGCGACGAGCGCCAACAGCAAGGTTACGCCGAGCGCTCCGTACAAAAAATATCTGTAGTGCGGCAGATTCGCATATTTTAGGTTCGCATGTGCCGGGATCAGTGCATCCGTTGCAAGTGCGATCGATACGCCAAAGATTGGCAGGATTGTCCGCACCTGAAAATCGACTTTGCGATGCGTCCCTACTTCCTTCTCCCGTATGGTCAACGCCGATGCTTTACTCATGGTTTGCTCTCCTTTTTTCCATTGTTTTTGACTGCGTGTTTCTTTGATTGAAACCTTTATACGGTATTTTCTGAAGGCCGTCAACAAATAAGGGCCATCATCAAAATTTCCTAACGGCGTAGGGAAAAATTCTCATAAACGCTAATTTTTTTCTTGGAAAAGACAAAATAATTTTCAAAATCTTTCCCACGAAAAAATGCCATATCCTAAAGACATGGCATTCGTCAGACTGCTGATGCTTAGATGCGATAATCATCCTTTAAGTCATCCATCAGACCGTATTCCACAAGGATCTCCTCCAGCCGCTCCTGGGTCATGGGCGTAGGGATCGTAAACAGGGTATTCTGCTCAATGGCCTGGGCCAAACCCCTATACTCGTTTGCCTGCTTGGCATCCGGTCTGTATTCGATCACGGTCTTTCTGCGAATCTCCGCATGCTGAACGATGTTGTCTCTGGGAACGAAGTAAATCAGCTGCGTGTTCAATTCCTTTGCGAAAGCGCGAAGAAGCTCTTCTTCTCGGTCGACAAGTCGGCTGTTACAGATGATTCCGCCCAGTCGCACGCCACCGGTCTTTGCATATTTCTGAATGCCTTTTGAGATATTGTTTGCTGCATAAAGAGACATCATCTCACCGCTGGCCACAATGTAAATCTCCTTTGCCTTACCTTCACGAATGGGCATGGCAAAACCGCCACATACAACATCGCCCAATACGTCATAAAATACGTAGTCCAAATCCTCCGTAAATGCGCCCAATTGCTCCAACAGGCCCACTGCCGTGATAATGCCGCGCCCAGCGCATCCAACGCCAGGTTCCGGTCCGCCGGACTCAACGCACTTGGTTCCCTTGAAACCGATTTTCATGATGTCGTCAAGCTCCACGTTCTCACCCTTTTCACGCAGGGTGTCCAGCGTGGTCTTTTGATGCAGGCCTCCAAGAAGCAGTCTCGTAGAATCTGCCTTGGGATCACATCCAACGACGAATACTTTTTTCCCCATCTCAGCCAAGCTGGCCGTCAGGTTTTGCGTCGTCGTTGACTTTCCAATGCCTCCCTTTCCATAAATTGCAATTTGTCTTGTTTCTTTCTCTGCCATTTCTTTTTCTCTCCGTTTCCTTATTTTGTGCATGGTTTAACCATGTGAAAAAGTTTCTTTTGAATTCAGTCGTTTTAGGTAAATCTGGTCACCGTAGTCTTTTTGTCCCGGTATGCCGACGGCGTCCGCACGGCATCTTTGACAATGCCGAAACACGTCAATAAACTCTTCCGCTTCCCTTCTGGCACCGTCTATGTCAGGACAAGTTGGCTCCTGAAAATCCTTGAATTTATGCTGCGGGATCAGCGGAATGATATTATACATGGTGGCTCCCGCCTCACTGACGGCCTTGGCGATGTCCCTGACGTGGTTTCTGTTGATCTCCATGATCAGTACCGTGTTCACCTTCACGGTCACTCCAGCCTCGGACATCGCGCGGATCCCAGCCAGCTGATTCTCTATCAGGATTTTCGCTGCTTCCTCGCCTTCGTATCTCTTTCCGTGATAGTAAATTCCGGAGATGATCTTTGCCTGAATGACCGGGTCTACGGCATTCACGGTCACGGTCAAAGTATCGATTCCCAAGTCGATCAGTTCCTGCGCCCTTTCCTTCAAAAGCAACCCATTGGTACTCATGCACTTAAGGATGCCCGGATAATGCTCCTTGACCAGCCGAAAGGTATTTACGGCTCCGTCCGTCGCAAGGGTATCCCCGGGTCCGGCGATCCCGGCAACGGTTATGTCCGGGCAAATCTCCAAAGCCCTGGCAAGTGCATCCAATGCTTCTTGCGGTGAAAGAAGTTCTCCGGTCACGCCTGGCCTGTCCTCATATGTATTTATTTTTCTGTCGCAAAAATTACATTCAATGTTACATGCCGGACAGACGGGCAAATGAATGCGCCCCTTGTTTCTGGCATGACCAAAGCATGGATGATTTGCTCTGACGTGTTCTTGAATGATTCCATTTGGCATGGCTCGTCCTTCTTTCTTCCGCGTTATACAATACATTCTTTCGGATGGAGTCGTAAGTCATCGCATCCTTCAAGAACCTCTTCAATAAAGCCCCTGCTTACGACGGCCTTGATCCCTTGCTTTGCAAGAGCCTCCTCCGCTCCCCATCCGATATCCAGTACAAAAACCAATGCGCAGTCTCCAAGCAGCGTGACGGCATCCAAAAGCTCTCCGTCATCATGCGTTCCTCCGTGGCAAAAAGGTACTCCCCTGCGCTTTTCAAGGAACCTAACGCCATTTAGGATCTCATATACGTAAAAAGAATCCGCGCGTCCGAAATGCTGATTTACCATGATCCCGTCGCTGCTGGCCACTGCTACCTTCATTGTGTTACCTCTGTCAGTTGTCAAAATGATGTCTCTTAAAATATTTCTTGATCCGTTCCATGGCTTTCGCCAATTCGCCCTCAGCCACAAGCACCTGAATGCCGTTTTTCGTGACTAGGCGCTCCGATCCCGGCCCAATCTGTGCAACCAAAATGGCCGTCACGCGAAAGTCAAGCAAGGCCTGGATTTTCTCTTCGAGCATTGCCTGATCATGTCCGTGACTGCAGTCTTCGGAATGCACCACTTCTATGTCTGCAATATTCTTTTCCTCATCCGTGTCCTGGTCGATCTCAATGATCCGGAACCCCTTGGATCGGCCAAAATGCTCCGTAATGTTTTGACCGTCCAAGGTTCCCACGGCAATGCGATAAGATGCCATAACTGCATGCCTCCCTACTGTTTGATGCTATACCAATACTTGCTCTTTTCTACCGGGATGTCCGTCCACAAAGGCGTGGAAAGATAGCGTTCTCCAGTGTCCGGAAGAATGGCGACCACCGTCTTGCCCTTGTTTTCAGTGCGTCTTGCAACCTGTGCGGCTGCATAGGCAGCTGCTCCCGAAGAGATTCCGACAAAGAGTCCTTCTTCTCTTGCCAGCGTTCTGGAAGTGTCAAACGCCTGCTCATCCTTTACCTTGTAGATTTCATCAACTACGCTAAAGTCGAATACCTTAGGCACAAATCCGGCTCCAATACCCTGGATTTTATGCGGTCCAGGCACGCCGCCGGAAAGTACGGGGGATCCGTAAGGTTCTACTGCGACGATCTTGATCTTTGGATTCTTTTCCTTCAGGTATCTTGCAACGCCAGTGATGGTACCGCCAGTACCTACGCCAGCCACGACTACGTCAACCTTGCCTTCCGTTGCCTGCCAGATTTCCTCAGCGGTCTTTGTCTGATGGATGGCGGGGTTCGCAGGATTGTTAAACTGCTGCAGGATAATGCCGCCGGGAATCTGTACCTGTAATTCCTCCGCCTTTCTTACCGCTCCCTTCATGCCCTGTGCGCCAGGCGTAAGTACCAACTCCGCACCAAGCGCGGTCAGGAGGGTGCGTCTTTCAATGCTCATGGAATCAGGCATCGTGATCAAAATCCGATAGCCCTTTGCCGCTGCGACAAATGCCAGTCCTACGCCCGTATTTCCGCTGGTGGGCTCTATGATCACGGATTTCTCGTTTAGGATACCCCTTTTTTCCGCATCCTCCACCATTGCAAGCGCAATGCGATCCTTAATGCTGCTTAAGGGGTTAAAGTATTCCAGCTTCAGAAGTAGTCGCGTATCCTCCTTTAATCCAGCCAGTGCTTCGATCTTATGTGGCCGAAGGAGGGGCGTTTCGCCGACTAGTTCCGTTAAATTGTCAACTATTCTAAGTGCCATTTCATTTTCCTTTCTCAGACGCCGTTTAGAATCTGGCTCCCTGAATGATGTTGTCATTGGGATCAAGCTTCATCCATTCTTCCGTCAGGGGATAACCCACGTGTCTGCTGATGTTCTTTGAGAAATTCGTATTCTTCAGAGCCCTCGCCGCGCGTCTTGCGAGCTCAAATGCGCCTGAATATCCCATGTAGTTTATAGGAGCGCCAAATAACGGAATGTTCGGTATGCCAAGCTTGGTAACCCAGCCGTTTGCTCCCGCATGACCAATATAGATGTCGGGCTTTAAGCGATTAAGCGTGTTAAGTTCCTCTGCAGGTTGTCCTGCCGCCACTTCGATCGTTAAGTTGGGATCCTGAATGTCATTAAGCAGGTTTTCCACAAATCGATCTAAGTTGTGCGCCTTCACGCCTACCAGCTCCATGCCAATGCTCTTATAGAATTCCGCCGTTGTCAGGATTCTGGTTTCTCCTCCGCCGACAAAGATCTTCTTTCCCTTGAGTTGCTCCACGAAGGGTGCAATTGCCTCCAGGAGCTCTTCATTTTCCTGCTTGATCAATCTTTCCGCCTCATTTTCAAGATGGAAATGGGCTGCGATTTTTCTGATCCAGGTATTCGTGCAATTGATGCCTATGGGCAGAACGTCCAGCAGATATTCCGTGCCATATCGCTCCTTCAGGTGTCCTAAGAGATAATCGTCATGCGTTGCACAAATGCTGACGTTCAATGCCGCCTCACCAAGATGATCCAGATCATCCACCGTGGAGTTCAGCGGAACCACTCGGGGAATCAATCCCAACGCGCTGACCAATCTGGAAAGTTCCACTTCATCACCGTTACTGTTGGAACCCACGTTGAATATATTAACCGTTCTGCTGGTTCGATATTTCTTTTGGAAATCATATTTGATCTGCTTTTCTTCCGTAAGCTGAGGATATTCCTGCGGATCCCTGATCAGATATCTCAAAATTCCGTGATTCGCCGCATCATAACCGGAAGATACGAAACGACTCTTAAAGCCTTCACAATGGATGGGCACAAGTCTCGCCGAGATCTGTGGTTCCAGTTCCCTTACCACGGCGTCAATGTCAGCACCGATGATGCCGGGAACACAACCATTGACAATGGAGATCACCTCTGGATGATATTCCTCCTCCGCATAAAAAATGGCTCTCTTTAGTTTCTCCACACCGCCGCTTACAACGTCTAATTCATCCATGTTCGTATGAATGAATACCTGTTCCTCAGCGGGAAGTCCTCTCGAAATTCTGCTTGTATTACGAACGCCCGCCATGCCCGCCATACCTGAACAACAGCCAAGGGGCGAATGAATGATCGTCACTGCTCTCGTCAAGGAATTGATGATGCCTACTGCCAAACCCAGCTGACAGCCTCCGCTTTGGGAGAACACTCTGTTCTGCGCCTGCGCGCATCCGCTCTTAAAATCTCCCTGCAGGCAGGAACAGGTGCCACAGTATGCAATACAGCCGCCGACGCGCTCATCACGTACGGGTGGTTCATCAGCAGCCAAATAATTGTATTTTAAATTTTCGTTCAACTTTACTGGCATGTCTTTACCCACCTTTCTATCTTGCACTTACCAAATTGGACAAAAGATCTTCCGTCAGTGACAATGCTCCTCTAAAACCTGCATATCCCTTATTCAGCACCGCCCTGTTACTTACGGGGAATGCCACGGAAAGGAAACCTGCTCCATAATCATTGGCGAGATCTCTCTCCACCACGCTGCCGATCAGATAGAGAGGACTGAGGGCATTGTAATACTTCTGGTTATTATTATATGGCCAGCTTGCCCTAAGCTTTTTCTTTGCCAAACCTTCTTTGTCCTCATAGATGACCTGCGGCTTTGTCTTGGAAGTCAGCGTTTCAAATTTCTTACTGTACTCTTCCTGCTTTTTCTTGTCATGCAGATCGTTGATGGAGACAAAATGCGGGATCCATCCCAGCTCTTCTGATACAAAATCGATCAGCGGAAATGCGTAGTAGCTATCGGTAAAGGCAACAACGTATCTTTGGAAATCCAGGTCTGCCGCGACGTCAACGATACGCTCCAGGTAGGAATAAAAATACTTTGTTTCAGCTGCCACAACGTCGTCCACGACATCCTTTTCAATGCCTAGCTTCTCTGCGATCAAACGAAGGAATCTTTCCGATGCTTTCGGACCAATGGGCAGATCCGTTGTCACGTAGGGTATGCCATGCGTTGTTTCAAACTGCTTCGCCGTGATCTGTCCTGCCGCCTCTGAAAGAACAACACTTAAGCTTGCATTTCCGTATCCCTTGATCTTTTCAACGCTTTCCGCATCCCCAAAAAAGCTGTTCACCTTAACGCCAATCTTTCCAAGCAACTCCGTTAATGCGGCAATGTTTCCACGATAAAACACGTCATGTCCGGGTACGATGCCTAACAGATTGATCGTTCTTACATCCTTTTCCTCTTTCTTCTCAATGAAATTCTTAACTAGCGCACTGAGGATTGCATCGTAACCGCGAAGCGTATTACCTAAAAATCCCGGCGCGCTGACGCCGATCACGTTACGGTCCTGATATCTGGCAGCAATGCTCACGGCATCATCGCCGATCATCTCCGTCTGACATCCCGTAACCACAATGTAAATGTCACCCTTGATATACTTCAGCGTTGATTCGATCTGGCCAACCAATTTCTCTTCGCCGCCAAATACAATGTGGCTTTGAGAGATGTTTGACGTCGGAATCATGTTTCCGCCGCAGTAACCCACGCCGCGATATCCTGCCGAAAGGTTATACGTACCAGACAGGGCCGCTGCACATCCACCAGACGCATGTACGATCGGAACTGCTTTGGGGATGGCTGCGATCGTTGACAACGCACCACCTAACGCACAAGAGAACTTGGAGCGTTCAATAAAATCACCCATTCTTTATATCCTCCACAATCATTTACGTTTACTTGTTTCAACTAAAAAGTGATGATCTGTATCTTATCCTGAACCAGCTCCGCTGCGGAATTGAAGATTTTGATCTGCTCCGGCTCAACGACAAAGATGCTCTTGTCCTCCGTAAGCTCAAATTTCGGAAGCTTCTCCTTGATCAGTGCCTTTGCCTTATCGATCCCCTTGTCGCAGGTAACCTGCTTTGCCTTTCCGTAAACCGTCACGTTAACGTAATTAGGGAATTCCTGACCAGGTGCCTCAAAATAAATCGCTACGTTGGGATTCTTCTCAATCTGCCCAACCTTTCTCGCATTACTTGCAGTGGAGAAGTACGTCTTTACTCCATCCGTTGCAAATGCGCCAAGAATGCGAATGTCCGACTTGTTCTCTTCCGTCACGGTGGACAGAAGGATTCTCTTGGTTTCCTTTAAGTAGGTTTCAAGCTGTTCATTTGTAAGTGCCATGATTTTTTCTCCTTTTCTTTTACTGGCTCTTCCAAGCCGTTTTTATTTTAGGTGCATTATCATCGCTCGCCGCGCAAAAATCAATCTTTTCGGACGATCAGCAAAATATTCCCACTAAAATTGCAAACTTATTATGATTTTCCCCTTTAAAATCTAAAAAAACAAAATTTCTCATTTGATAAAAAAATTTTTTCTCTTGATTATTTCCCACCTTGATTTAAAATAAGAGAAATATGTATTTCAAAAGCCAAAAAAACAAGGAGGTGAGGATAGGTGTACAAAGTTTTGATTGTTGAACCACAGGAATTTTCCGTGAATGCTTTACTTAGTTTACCTGTATGGAAGGTGAAGACTGCCTGTTGTGACGGGTTCGAATGCATCGCAGTTGCAAAAAACGGCCAGGAAGCGATCGATCTGGCAGAAAAAAACGACTTTGACCTTATCCTGACCGAGATCAATCTTCCCTTAAGGGATGGTCTACAGGTTTTGAAACAGGTACGTAAAAGCAACCACCCTCCTCTTGTCGTTTTCATCAGCGATATCGTAACATTCGCCTATGCAAGAGAAGGTTTCATCTACGGCGTTTTTGATTACTTGCCAAAACCTGTTTCCTCGACAGACATGGAAAAACTATTCGAACGCGCTGATGAAGAGTTAAAGAGATTGCAAAAACAAAGCTTTACCGTATCTCATCCCGTGAATTATCATTTTTCTCCGGATCAGATCAAAAGAATGCTTTACGATTTTGATCAACGCGATGAAAACGTGATCAATAAATTCAAAAACATGACGCGTTCCATTTATGGAATGTCTGACGCGAGAATCCATAATCCAGACATGTTGATCAGCAAGCTATACCTAGCATTGATCGAAGGAATCTATGAAAGAAATCCTTGGATACAGTACTACGTACCGCAGAGCTTTCACGAGCAGATCGATTATCTGGAGCTGGAGAAATCAGAAGATTTTGTTGCTTTTTACCTGCGTAAGTTTAAGTTCCTATTTGAGAAGTATCGCGTGCTGAATCCGGCATTCGACGATAAGACGTTAGCCCAGATCCAGCTATACGTACTCTCTCATCCGGAAGAAGATCTGCGACTTGCCACGATCTCTTCGAAGTTTTATTTGAACCACACTTACCTCAGCAATCTCTACGGCAGAAAATCCACCCTACATTATTCCCAGCTGATCACACTTGTGAAAATGCACAGGGCAGAATGCCTTATCAATTATACCGAAGAACCCATTGAGGACATCTCCTTGCGTTTGGGATATAAAGACTTGCGCTATTTCTTGAAACTGTTTCAGGACGTGATTGGGAAATCCGTTTCAGAATATATCAGAAACGAAGGACAATACGTAAACTACTCCATCTGATCATTCGTTCAAAAAATAAAGCCGTGAAAGAGTCATCTGACTCCTTCACGGCTTTTCTATTTTACGTTCTAATCTGCAACAAACAAAGGTGTTGACAGGTATCTGTCACCGGAATCCGGTAACAGTACGACGATGTTCTTTCCCGTATTCTCAGGCCTTTGGGCAAGAATCGTTGCAGCCTTAAGGGCTGCGCCCGATGAGATTCCCACCAAAATGCCTTCATTCACGGCAAATCTCTTTCCCTCATTAAATGCATCATCGTTTTCTATGGTCAAAACTTCGTCATAGATTTTTGTGTTCAGTACGTCTGGAACGAATCCGGCACCGATTCCCTGAATCTTATGAGGACCAGGAATTCCCTTGGACAGCACGGGGCTGGCCGCTGGTTCGACGGCAACAATTTTCACGTCAGGGTTTTGTTCCTTTAAGTATTCGCCTACTCCGGTAATGGTTCCTCCGGTTCCTACGCCTGCTACAAAGATGTCTACTTTTCCTTCCGTCTGCTCCCAGATCTCCGGCCCCGTAGTTGCCTTATGGATCGCAGGATTTGCAGGGTTTACAAACTGGCCAAGTATCACGGAATCTTCGATTTCCCGATTCAGTTCATTTGCCTTGGCGATGGCCCCGTTCATACCCTTCGCTCCATCAGTGAGCACAAGTTCAGCACCATAAGCCTTCAGTAGATTTCTTCTCTCTACGCTCATGGTATCTGGCAAGGTAAACAGTGCCCGGTATCCCTTTACTGCTGCCACGGCAGCCAGTCCAATGCCAGTGTTTCCAGAGGTCGGTTCGATAATGGTCGCGCCAGGCTTAAGCAAGCCTTTCTTTTCTGCATCCTCGATCATGGCCAGCGCAATGCGGTCCTTGACGCTGCCTGCAGGGTTTAAGTATTCCAGTTTTCCCCAAAGATTTACGTTCTTAATTCCGGCAACCTTCGCATATCTTCCCAGTTCAATGATGGGCGTCTTTCCGATCAAATCCAAAGCGCTTCTCTTTACCTGACTCATGTTGTCCTCCTTTATGCCCTTTGCTTATGGCACGCCATAGGATTACCTTACTTTTCGAACAACCGATTGTCAACGCTTCCCCATCATGAACAAAATAATTTCTCGCGTTTGCAAAATATTTTGTTCCGTCAGGCCATAACTTCCAGCTTCTTTTTACGAAGAAGCATAACGCTGTCTCTGATCAGGTCTGCTGCCTTATCGATTTCTTCCATGGTATTTTCATCACTGAGCGTGAGTCTTATCGTGCTTCTCGCATCCGAATCCGCTAGCCCCATCGCCGTGAGCACGTGAGACGGCTTTGCAGACCCTGACGTGCACGCCGATCCCGCTGACGCGCAAACGCCAAGGCTGTCCAATCTAAGCAATAGAGATACTGCCTCCACGTCTAAAAAGGTGATGTTTAAGTTCCCTGGAAGGCGCTTATCTGGATGTCCATTCAGTTTGCAATCCGGTATCTCCGAAGTCAGTTTGTTAAGGAAATGATCACGCAGCGCGATTTCCTTTTTCACTTTTTCGGACAAATGATTTTTTGCGCGATCCGCAGCAGCTCCAAAACCTACAATTCCCGGAACGTTCTCCGTTCCCGCACGGTGACTTCTCTCCTGCGCACCGCCATGCAGGTAAGCTCCTAACGATACGCCTTCCCTGACATACAGGCACCCTACCCCCTTAGGTCCATTTAATTTATGAGCGCTGGCACTGAGCAGATCCACCCCTAATTCTCGCATGTCTAGCGGAATTTGCCCAAAAGCCTGCACGGCATCCGTATGAAACAAAATGCCATTCTCACGCGCGATTGCACCAATCTCCCGAATAGGCTGAATGGTTCCCACCTCATTATTCGCCGTCATGACGCTTACAAGGATGGTATCCGGCCTTATGGAGCGAGTGAGCTCTTCAAGTGAAATCATGCCATGTTCGTCGACGTTTAGATACGTAACTTCACATCCCCTGCCTTCCAAATACGCGCAGGTATTTAAAATGGCATGATGTTCAATTTTCGTCGTAATCACATGTTTTCCTTTTACGCCATAAGCCTCCGCAACCGCGCAAAGCGCCCAGTTATCTGCTTCCGTTCCACCGGACGTAAAATAGATTTCGTCTCGTTTGGCCCCGATCAGGGATGCCACGCTTTCCCTCGCCTTCGCTACCGCTTTTTTTGCTTCCGTTCCATGGGAGTAGACTGCACCCGGATTACCGAAATGCTCCATAAAATATGGCGTCATCGCTTGAAATACTTCCGGTGCCATCTTTGTTGTCGCCGCATTATCTAAGTAAATCAATTATTTCTTCTCCTCATCATACTCATCCAGAAAACTGGTTCGCACGCCATTCTTTTTATAGGCGATGACCGTATCCAGATTCACGTTCTCCACACTCTTAAAAATGTTTGCCTCGACAAAGGGATTCTCCTTCTTTAGTTGCGCGATCAGCTTTTTTGTCTCCAGGCGTTTGGATGATGTCGTGCCATCCTCATGGCAGGTCGTGCAAGTGTCCGTAAAGTGGCATGCACACTGCAGGAAGTGAAGACCATTATAATCACGCCATGCACAAATATCGCTCTCGCGAATGAGATACATCGGCCTGATCAGCTCCATCCCTTCGAAGTTTGTGCTGTGGAGCTTTGGCATCATGGTCTGCACCTGACCGCCGTGAAGCATTCCCATCAAAATGGTTTCAATCACGTCATCGTAATGATGACCGAGCGCGATCTTATTGCATCCTAATTCCTTCGCCTTGGAATAAAGGTACCCTCGGCGCATCCTCGCGCAGAGATAACAAGGGTTCTTTTCGATGGTATCTACGGCGTCAAAAATATCACTTTCAAAGATCGTGATCGGAATCCCCAGTGCTTTTGCATTGCTTTCGATGAGTGCCCTGTTTTCCAGATTGTACCCTGGATCCATCACTAAGAATATAAGTTCAAACGATACCTGCCTGTGGGTCTTGATCTCCTGAAAAAGCTTTGCCATGAGCATGGAATCTTTTCCGCCGGAGATGCACACCGCGATCCGGTCTCCCTCCTTGATCAGCTGATAGGTCTTACATGCCTTTGCGAAGGGAGAAAACAATTGTTTGTGGAATTTCTTGCGGATGCTCTCTTCGGCCTTATGCTGCAGTTCCTTTTCTTTCTCGGCAAGACAAAGCCTTACATATCCCACATAACCGTCCTTCAGACTGTAGCAGTCCCATTCTTGCAGAAAAGCTATTTCATCCTGAAGTTCCCTGGACCTTCGTCCAATCTCGCAATAAAAGATCAGTTTTTTATCGTTTGCAATGCCCTTTAACTCTTGCTCCGCATCGCTTCCTAATTTCTCCTGGTCAACAAAAATGGCTCCCGGCATCATTCCATACGCCCGAAGCCCCTCGTCCCTAATGTCGATCAGCACATAGGAATCCTCTGACCATATTCTGATTTCTTCGTATGTTACTTCTTTCATATGACCCTATTTCACGTTCCTGTTTTGATGATATCGCTCCATGTACTGCTCGTTGATCTCCCTGATCTCGCGCTTTCCATCGATGTAATCCTGATAAATGTCCCAGGGAGATCCTCCACCAAGCCAACAAGAGGAACAATTTTCACAACCTCCGCCGCAGTCCATGGAACTCTTTATAATGGCTTCCCGCTCTTCTTTTGTGGTATCCTTGATCAAAATTGATTTCCGTTCCATCCGTTTGCCTCTCTGCTTAAAGCCTTGCTTCTTTCCACGCTCCATGGTTCAATTCTGCCAGTTCTTCGGATTATCTTATCATTTATTCGCCTATCAAGTCAATGGGTTTATGCAATCTTAGTTTCAATGCATCGGGATAACGACAGCAAGTAGCAATCAAAAAAGCAGCCACCCCAACCAAGGTATGCTGCTTCTTTGATTTACTCGTCAACACGGAATTTCGTGCTTATTACTGCACCGTCTCAAGCGCTTCCAGGTCAAAGCACTTGATCCTCTCCGAAAACTGAGAACCGCTATTGTAGATCAGGCCTGCTGCCCCAGCGCCTCCATCCGACGTAACAAAAGGAGTGACGTTCGTAGGGATCGCGTCAATGGATTTATCAAGATCTGCCATATACTCCTGCATATAAGTCACGCTGTTCCAGTAAGCCCTGTAAGCATCTGCGACCTTCCCGTTGAACTCGTCCACGGTCATTCCGAAGGCCCCCATCACCTCTTCATTGCTTGCCGCCTCAAGGGTGTCCACGTTGTAATTGAAGATATCATAGCAAAATCCGTCGGTGAAGGTTTCATCCGCCTGAATGACGATGGATACTATGTTTCCCTTAACGCCCCATTCATAGCTGGTCTCTTCCCCGTCAACAGACCATTTCTCGGTGTCCCCATCCATGTAGCTTGTCTTTTCCAAGGGGTGATTTTGCTCAACGAATTCCTTGAGTGCCGCATTGATGGCGGTTGCTTCCTTCCCATCCACGATGAGCTTAGGAATGATCATGCGAAACTCATTTCCGTTATCGTCCGTCAGCATCATCTCCAGCTGAGTCGTCACTTCCACGTGAGCAGGGTCTGCCTGCTCGCTTGTAGAAGCGGTTTCGCTGGAAGAACCCGTCTCACTGGAAGAAGTTTCTTCGCTTGAGGACGCCACCTCACTGGATTGAGAAGCCTGCTCTGACACCGTCGCCTTCGATTCTTCACCGGAAGTCGATGACTTCGTACTTGCCCCACCGTTGCCGTCGCACCCTGCAAGCGCAAGGAGCATGATGCCCACAAAACCTGCTGCAACCAAATTCCTAAAACGTTTCATTTTCTTTCCTTTCCGGGATGCATATGGCCCGAAGCTCCGTGACCTCCTTGATCTGATAGGTCGCGTAGCCTTCCGCATCCTCTTCCCCTCTTCTGTTGATCCAGGCCACCTTCAGCCCGGCCCGATGCGCCCCCGCGACATCGGTAGCATAGGTGTCGCCCGTAAACAGAATGTCGCTTCGGCTACAGTCAGGGTTATCTTTCAGCACGCTGCTTACCGCCATCTCAAAGAAGTTGGCACTTGGTTTGACTTCGCCGAAATCTGCGCTGGACCACACCTCTTTAAAATAGCCTTCCAGCCCTGCCTTGTCAAGGAGAATCTGAAGCGCGCCGGCCCGAAACCCACTGTTGGAAAGCACGTACATCGGTATATTCTCTCTCCGAAAAAGCTCCAGCATTTCAGCGAGCCCGTCATAAGCCCGCACGATGTTGCACTTCATGAGGAATTCCGCTTCCTCCTCAATGCTCACGTCGATCACTTCACCGCCGAACCTTTCAGCATACAGCGGAACCTCCTCCGTGACAAAGGGAAATTCCAGCCCTTTCGCATGGAGCTCACGCATATGCAGGAACTGTTCCTCGCCAAAATCCTTGATCTCCTCAAACGTGCACTTGTCCTTATAATGCTCTTCCCAAAACGCCTTCAGTCCAACGTTAAAATCCAGGACCAAGTCTTCTACCAATGTCTCGAACAGATCAAAGATCAGTATCATATTCCTTCTACCCCTTTGCAAACTGGAATTCTCACGCCTTCAGCCCGGTATAAAGTTCATTGCGCGGCCTGGTCGTCTGGTAAGGCGTCAGCCCCATTCCTTCCGTGTTCAGCGCGCATTTGATCATCATCTTCGTAAGATCCGGAACGGTATCATCCACAAGGGCCTCCTGCACATCCTTCCAGACCACTTCGCTGTTCTCATCGCCATCCGACCTTGCCTCGCCTTCCACATAGCTCACGGCAAACACGACATACCAATCCTTCTCATTAAAGCGAATGCCGAGAAGGTTTTCCGGCTTCACCGTAATCCCGGTTTCTTCCTGATATTCCCGAACCACCACTTCCTCCGGCAGCTCGCCAAATTTCGCATATCCTCCCGGAATGATCAGCTTCCCGGTGCCATTTCCATAAGTATGCCTTGCCAGCAACACCTTGCCGTCCTTGATGCACACGCCAGCCACCGACTGACTCCAGTTTGTGTTATTGATTTCTTCCTGTGTTAACATGACGTCCTTCCTCCTAGTCTTGTAAACTCATTTCTTGCCATATGAGATCATGGTTCCCTTGGCGAAAGTATATCCTGCCTCCGGATGTTTGTCAAAAAACTCTTTGATGACATTGTTTCGATCGCAGAACCATTCTGCTTCCTGGCGCGTCATGCCGTGAGACTCAAAGAAGGCAATGGTGCGCTCCCGCTCCTCGGCACTTAAGTTACTAAACCAGTCGTTATACTGCAGGAAGTCCTGCTTGATCTGTTCATATTCCGGATTCTGCGGCGTGACAAAGCTGACCTTGTCGTTCATGCGCACGTCCACCTCGCGAAGCCCCAGCTCACGCATCATGTGCGCGGTCCGCATGGCGATGGCATAATCGCGGCCCTGCTGCTCCAATTCAGTGCGCCAATGCTTGTCCATGCCGTCGTGACGACAAAGCGTGAAATAGTCCATGCCGTCCACGTAAAGGCCGTCGCACTCAAATTCACGATTGGAGTCGATGCAGATCACATACCCATCCTTTTTCGCAAATTCCATGATCTTTTTCAGAAAGGCTTTCGGGTCATTTAGGTGCCTAAGGACTGCCTTGCAAAATACGATATCGAATTTCTTCGCACCGTGATATTCCATCGCGTCCTTGGCAAAAAACCTGGTATCATATTCCGAATTTTCAAAAATCCGTTTTGCTTCCTCGATCAGCTTCTCCGTCTTGTCTATTCCGGTATAGGTGCTTCCCTTGGGCAAGTATGGCAGGAATAACGAGCCAAGAAAACCAAGGCCACAGCCACAATCCAACACGTTGACGGGCCGATCGATCTTCCAAACGTTCTTTACCAAAAACTCTGCATAATCATCGTTAAAGGAATTCTTTCTGGAGCGCACAAGGTATTCCAATTTCTGCTCCCAAAACTTTTCAGATTCTGTGGTGGCGGGATGATACTCCTCGTTGGGAAGGGGCACCAGCCCCATAAGCTGATCCACGGAAACCTCAAAAAAGTCCGCAAGCACTGGCAGGTACGTAATGTCCGGCATGGCGCTGCCGTTTTCCCATTTACTGATCGTTTGAAAAGAAACGCCCACAATCTCGGCCAGCTGGCCCTGCGTCAGTCGCTTCGCACGGCGAAGCTCCGCTATTCTCAATCTCATTTCGTTCATACGCAATTCACCTCCTAGTTGTATCTCGTATGAATGGATCATGCGCGCATCCCTTTCATCTGATGTAGTTACTATATCACACCCAAGGACACTTGCGCCATCCTTCTTCCGAGAATTTTTTCAACCAGGAGGCGAATTCGGTTTAAAACAATGTTATTTCTTCACCCAGATCACGGGACGGATGCCGCAGCTTGAGTTCACATAAGACGTCATCCAATAGGTTTCCGTGCAGACCTTGCGCGCGGCGCCGGCAGGATTGTGTAGATCAATGTCACGCACCCACCACTCGCAATATCCAAACATGTCACTAATGTCCACGCCCGTATCCACCATCATGTTTTCAATGTGGCCATCTCCGATCGTCCAAAGCACTGCATTCATGTGAACGCCATCCCAAAGCTTGGCCTGCGTTGCCTTGCCAAACCTTCTTGGGTCTGCCACATCCAAAAAGGCTTTCAGGATCTCGCCTTTCTCTTTTTTGGTCAGCCCAACCTGGTAGATCCCCTCGTCGAAATGATATGGATCCGCACCCTTCTCATCCAGGCTGATCCCAAAATATTCCATACATTCCTTGGTGGAAAGAAGCGTTACGCGGTCTGCGCAGTCGCCTCCGTAGTTATTTGCGACCTTCTTAAGCAAGATTTCCCCACGCTCCTTTTCCGTAAAGGCTTCCTCGATAAACACATCGTTCAGCCACGCTCTTAAGTCACTGTCCTTCCAGCCCACAAGCTTTTGCTCTTCACTATACTTATGACCGTCCAAAACCATGACGGATAACAGCATTCTGGCGTCCTCCGTCTCGTCGAGCACATACCATTCTATGGGTTCGCCGCCGTTTGCCAAATCTCCGTCCTGTTCATAGCTGCCGTAGGTAACAATATCTCCAATGCCTGCATTCTCCAGTTCTTTTTTCGTACCTTGCTTCGTCGCAAAAGCCTTCTCTTCCAAGATCAATTCTTCCGGCTCCTGCAAAACCACCTCTTCCTTCGGGAAATCACTACGCTTCCCAAGGCGCACCTCCTCCGTGATGCGCTCCATGCAGTACTTCCCCTTCGTCTCGAAGTCTATGATCTCGAGGAAATCCTCTTCCGTGAGTTCACCGACTGGCAGATAGAACAGGCTCTCCCACCTGCAATACGCAACGCTCATGCCGTCATATTCATTCGGATCGTCCATGATCTGCAGCTCTCCCGCAGGAATGCGATTGCTTTCGCGATATGCCTTCGCCATGTCCTGATAGCGTCGCTCTTCCGTCTGGCTGAGCACCTTGTCCCCCTTTCGCGTGCTCCTGCCGTCCCTGCAAAAACCGCCCGCAAGCTCAGAAAAGCTGGCGCCGCAATATGCCAGGTAATACCGATCCACTTCCTCGTCAGTAAGTACGGAAAGCCGCTCTTCCCAAAGCTTCTCGCCAAACTTCTCCTTTTGTCCCTTTTCCTTCCATACGTACTCCACTTTCTGTCGATACTCAATGATCTCGAGGAGTTCCTCATCCGTGAGCTCACGGTCGGGGAAATACATATAGTTCTCTTCCCCCTGCTCCGTGATCATAATGCACACGCCAACGCCGGCATATTCCTCTCCCGCTTCGAGCCTTCGAATGCTCCTTTCCGGAAAGCGTTCATCGGCCTGATATGCATTCTCCAGATCTTGATATCGCGAGAGTTCTTTCTCCGTGAATTCCCTGTTAAATAAAAAGTCCACGACACCGCTCTTTTGTATGTCCTCGTATACTGTCGTTTTCTCTTCTTCGCTCATGGCTTTCATGCGCTGATAGCGGTTCAGGATGGCTCCCACGGCCATGGCTGAGGCGCCGAGCGCCACCATGCAGATTGCGAGAAACCCTGCCACCTTCAGCGTGCCCGCAAAGCGCTTCGGAAATGCCTTCGTCCTGCCCGCATTCGCCTGCGTTGCTTGTCCCGCACTCCTACTTGTTTCCGTTACCGTTTCCTTCCTTGCCTGTGCGTAAATGGCCTCATATGCTTCCTGCATTTTCATTTCAACGCACTCTGGCAAAAAATCTTTTGTCAAAAAAGCCTTCTTTGCTTTTGCTTCATGTTCCTTCGTCATCTTCCAGCCTCCTGATAAAACTTCCGCAGCTTTTCCCTCGCCCGGGCCAGCCGCGTTCGCACTGCGGAATCCGTGATCCTAAGGATCCTTGCAATCTCTCTTGTCCGAAATCCCTGGACGTAATAGAGTGTCACCGTCAGCCTTTCGTCTTCCTCCAAAACTGACAAAATCTCTTTCCACTCCGCATCTGATCCTGCTTCCTTCGCGGGCACTTCAGGATATTCTTCCAAATACACCACTTTCTTTTGGGAATTCATCAGGTCATAACACTTATTGATCAAAATCCTGGTGATCCAACTTCGGAAAAAAGAATTTTCCTTAAGCATTTCCAGCTTTTCCCAACAGGTAAGGATCGTGTCCTGAATGGCGTCCGCCGCGTCCTCGTCATTTCTGAGGATCGATCTGGCGACTTTATATAATGCGTGTTTTTGCGATTCCATCAGTTCCGTAAAGGCGTTCGGATCTCTCTCCTTAGCCCTTTGAACCAATTGTTCCAATGCTTTGTCCATTCCGTCTACCTCATTTTTCTGCGCGCATGTCGGGGTTTTACCCCTTCAACCATTAGACGCCGAAAACAATAAAAACGTCCCAGGAGGATGTATATTTTTTCGAAAACAGATCAAGCAGCCTCCGAGGCCACGGAAGCTGCTTGATCTACATGGTTCTTTGCCTTTGTTTTTCGAGGCACAAGCTACGCCCACTAAAAGTCTTCACGAAGGAGCCTTCGCCATGCCTGATATCTCTAAAATGAACCCCAGGAAGTGGACACGGCATTTGACCAATTAGGCGGTATTTTGCACCGTTCCTTGTGCAAAATCCGAACCGTGGACACGTTTTCCGCGGCATTTTGTGCCCCGGTCTTAAAAAACCAAAGTGTGGACATGGATTTGGATGTCAGTTGCTGATATAATCAAAAATGGAGGTATGACCATGGCCACTAAAAAAGCAACTTACACCGAAGAACAGATCCGCATCCTGGAACAGAACCCGTACACGCACTCCGTAGCGCCCAACAAGTTTACGGTCACGCTGGAGTTTAAGGAGTTCTTCATGTCCCTCGTGCATCAGCCCGGGATGACGACCCCCAAGATCCTGAAGGCCGCAGGCTACGATCCCAAGATGTTTAGCAGGAGCGTCATGGACCACATGAGAATAAACATCCTTGCCGAGGCGGCGTCGGAAACGGGGCTGAAACCTCCCCGGGGCCTGTCGCAGGCGGAACGGACGGCCGCATTTGCCAAAAAGAACCTTGACTCACAGAGGACTTCCACCTCAATAAAGGAGCTTCAGAACCGGATCGTCCATCTTGAACGGCAGGTTGAGTTTCTAAAAAAAATTTCAAACGTTTATCAGCAGCCCCCGAAGGAATAAGCAGAAAAGGGCGCATTTTTGAAGCAATCCAAAAAGAGGTGGCGTCCCCCGTCGGTTGTCTTGAAGTCAGGGAACTTTGCCGCCTGGCGGGCGTGTCGCGCTCGGGATACTATCGGCACCTTGCAGCCGCCGGCGCGCGGGCAGACCGCGAGCAGCGGGACCTGGCCGACTTTGCCCTGATCAAACAGGCTTATGATCACAGGGGCTACGCGAAGGGCTACAGAAGCATCTGCATGCGGCTCGTCAGGACGGGCACGCCGATGAACCACAAAAAGGTCATTAGGCTCATGCGCAAGTACGGGCTCAGATGCCCAATCCGCAAGGCAAACCCCTACAGGCGGATGGCAAAGGCTTTAAGGACCGACGCCGTGGCGCCAAACCTCGTGAACCGTCAGTTTAAGGCCTTCGGTCCCCGCAGGGTCCTGCTGACGGACATAACTTACGTAAGGGTCGGCGGATCCTTCTGCTACCTTTCCGTCATACTGGACGCCTGTTCCATGCAGGTGCTTGCGCATCAGCTCAGCGATTCCCTTGAAGTGGACTTTGTCCTGGAAACGGTAAGGCAACTGCTGAACAACCACCGATGTTCCCTGGACGCAACCGCCCTGATCCATTCAGACCAAGGCTGCCACTACACAAGCGTTCCGTTCCGCCAGCTGTTAAGGGATTCCTCGTTAAGGCAGTCCATGTCAAGAAGGGGCAACTGCTGGGACAACGCGCCCCAGGAAAGCTTCTTCGGTCACATGAAGGATGAGCTGAAACCATACGCCGCATCATGGGAAGGCCTTCAGGATGCAGAACAACGAATCAATGACTGGATTGAGTATTACAACGGCGAAAGGTATCAGTCCCAGCTGAAGGGAATGGCACCAAACGAGTACTATCAGTATCTGGTAACCAATGAATTACCGTCAGCACTGACAAAATACAACCTAAAAAATCAAACATGTCCTTGACAAAGGGTGCACTTTACTCACCATCCCGGGCGTTTTCATCAGCCGCTCAAAGACGCTCAGCGTCGCGTACTTTTGAAGGATTGCGGTCACGTTTGGCTTGCTCGTCTGATTCACCTGCGCGATCCTTCCAAGCATCTCCGTGAGGTCCGCACGCGTGGCCATCCCATGAGGGTTGATCTTTCGCTTTTCCTTTGACGCATTGGGGTCGCCCTGAAAGTCCGTGATGTTCCAGGTCGCGGCCCAGCAGATTGCTTCCCACGCGTAATTGTCGACTTCATAATAGTCCGAAAAATCATCGCTTCGGCCAAAATCGATGGCCCTCTTGTAATTCTTGAATTCGCAATACCGCATCAACATCAAGATCAAGTCCTGCCTTGTGATCCATTCCCCGACGCCAAAAGTATCAGAAGAAATGTCCGGCGACCCAATGCAAATGCTGTTTTTCTCTCCCCAGAGAAGAGCATTTTCATACCATGCGCCCTTTTTTACGTCCGTGAATCTTGACTTAAGACCCGCCGTACTTGGCTTTCCTGCCAGTTCGTAAAGGATCTGCGCCGCCAGCTCTCTGGTGAGCAGATCACTTGCTTTCGCACCGCCAGGCACTCCTTGCGTCTGCTCCTTCCCCCCCGTGCTGACTGCCGTCGCCTCAAAGGTCAAGGTCACCTTGTCGTCCACGCAAAGGAAGTACAACCCATCGTCGCTCATGGCGGAATCCCCGCCGTAATCGATCGTCCAGGAATGACCTTGGCAGACGTCATATTCCGCCTGCTTTTTCCCTTCCTGATAGGTCTTGACCAAAAAGCGATTGTTTCCCAAATTCAGCGTCGTAAAGGGATTGGTGAAGGCCTGCAGGAAATGCAGTTCGGTATTATAGGACAGGTCCAATGTATTCAATCCGTCACAGGCGCAGTCCAGATAGGCCAGCTTTGGATTATGCGACAGATCCAGGCTTTTCAGTGCCCCGTTATAGCTGCAGATCAGCCTTGTGAGCTCTGGATTATTGCTTACGTCAATGCTTGTGACGCCATTATATGCACAATTATAATATTGCAGGCCTGGATTGTGGCTTACGTCAATGCTGCCAAGGCCAGGATTGTTCCAAATGTCGAGGCGCTTCATCTTTGGATTGTGGGATACGTCCAGCGTCGTCAAGTGATTTGAGAACGCATCCAGATGTGAAAGATTCGGACAGTTGCGTAGGTTCAGGCTCGTCAGCTCGCAGGTGCCGCAGGTCAGGTGCTCCAAGAGAGGATTATGCGATACGTCCAACACAGGAAGCGGATTGGTGTTACACTCCACATATGCCATCTTCGGGTTATTTGAGATGTTCAGGCTCGTCAGATTGCAGTCATAACAATAAACCCACTCCAACTCCGGATTGGCCGAAAAATCAAGGCTCGTGAAAAGATTCCCGGAACACCAGACGCCGTGAAGCGCCTTGTTGTTACTTAGGTCCATGGAAGCGATCTGATTGTCCTTGCACCAAAGGCCCTGAAGGGCCGTAAAATGCTCCACTCCTTGCAGGGATTGAATGCCAAGGCCCTCGCAATAGATGTTCTGCACAAGACTGATCTCATTTGCATCGAGAACGCCATTCTGATCGCGGTCATAATCGCTTCCCGCGATCACGGAGCGAAAGATCGCATCCGGGAAATTTGCCGCATCAATTGAAACACCTGCTGCCTTTGCCGTATTGGAAAAGCCAAGCAGGAACACGAGTCCCACCAACACGCCGCTTCCTCGCACGACGAACTTTGTCGCCAAACGCTTTGCTGCGTGCCTCGCCGTTATGTACCTTTTCACGATGCCCTTCGTTGCCATGTTCCATCTCCTCCTTAGAGGAAAAACGGGTGCCGTGGGGCACCCGCTGAAATTCCTGATTCAATTATTCCACTCTGTTCGCATATTTGATGCGATAAACCCTGCGGAGCGAATCATTGACGCGATCTTCGGAGATCGTGCCATCCTTGACTGCTGCCAGGACGCCTTCATATGCTTCCTCAAAGCTCTCAGGGCAAAGGATCATGTCACAGCCTGCCTTGAGTGCCATGATCGCTGCCTCCTTTGAGGAGTAGAAATCCGTAATGGCCTTGTCACTGAGCATGTCCGTGATCACCAGGCCGTCATACTGCAACTGCTGACGCAGGATGCCCGTTACCACTTTATCTGACAGGCTACAAGGCGTCTTGTCACCGGTCAGGGACTGGATTGCCATGTTACCCACCATGATCATGGGTACGCCTGCTTCCGTCAGCTTGTGGAACAGTTCGATCTCACTGCCCCAAATATCCGCCTCAGAACGACTAGACTCCACGCGTCCCTTCTCGGGATCCGAGGTCACGCTTCCCATGCCGGGGAAGTGCTTCACGCAAGGAGTGATCCCCTGCTCCTGATAGCCCTTGACCATCTGCAGGACATATTCGGAAACCGTCGTCGCGTCATCGCCAAAGCTACGCTCTGCCATCACGCTCTTATCAACGTTTGCAAGATCCGCAACCGGCGCAAGGTTCATCGTGATGCCAAGCTCCCTAAGGTACGTACCGATTGTCACGCCTGCCTGATATGCATTCGCCACATCTCCGGTCGCCGCGATCGCTTTCGCGGTACTGGTCTTCGTTCCGTAATTTGCCTTCGCAAATGCCGCGTTATTTCCGCCTTCTTCCTCTACTGCGAAGAACAGCGGATATCTGCTGTATTCCGCCATGTTCGTAAGCATGGTCTGGAAGGATTCCTTGTTCTTTACGTTCTGCGTCCTAAGCAGCACGCCGCCGATGGCATATTTTCCAAAGGCCGTCTTTGTCGTCTCGCCCGCCTTGTTCACGGTCCGAACGCCGGTAAGGAGCTCCGGCGTGATCAAAAACAGGCCTGCTACTTTATCCTCAAGCGGCATCACTTCGATTGCCGCATTCACGATCTCATCAAGCTTTTCTTCATAAGTCGGTTCCACAACGACCGGCTCTGTTTCTTCAATGCTTTCCTGCGTCTCCTCTTCGGACGTGGATTCCTCCACGAAGAAGTCCGTAGACTCCTCCTCTTCAACATAGGACGATTCGCTTGCAGTGCTCTGCTCCGTCCCCTCCTTAGGCGCCTTATTAGAGATCGCATGGATCAGCGCCAATATGATCAAGGCCAAGGCCACGATCACGACGATGACTACGGAATAGGCCAGGATCTGATTTCTCTGACGCCTTTTCCTTCTCGCCTCGCGCTTTTCCTGTAATTCATTCAAGTTCTGCTTTTCTTCGCTCATGTTACTTCACCTCACCACCCACTATCATACATGAAAATGGCTTAAGTTTCCATAGGTAAAGCAGAATTTTTAGAAAAAACTAAGAAACACTTTCTCACGCGCATGACGGTCATATCACGCAAAAAAAGAGCGTATCAACAAATTCCACGTTGACACGCCCTTTCAGACTATGCTATCCAATGGTCCAGTCCTCCTTTGCAAGTTTGATAGTTTTCCGATATTCAGTTGTCATTGATGGAAATGATGTACTTTATCCACCTTCACGTAATCCGGAATCTCCGATACCTTCGAAACACTCCTTTTTACTTTTCATTCATGTACACTTAGACTCGTGCACCCTTGGTTTCTATGTACCTTGAATTCCATCCTGTCTCATCTAAGTACCGAAACTTCTGTTTCGTACCTTGTCTTTGGTACCTCCTTTTTTCTTTTCTCTCTTGCCTTAAACATATCTTACAGCAGCCCACCGAATTTGTCAATACATTTTTGCTTTTTTGTCATCTTTTTTCTCTAATTAATTTTGCATATGTCTGTTTATTCTGATAATTAGTGTTTGTATGTCAAATTATTGCAAATATTCCAAGATGTATTTGATATCATTGCACATTTCTTTGCGTCGGTGAGGATAGCTTATCCGAGGCGATGGGCTATGGATCCCTTCTCAGGCAGGTGTGCCAAGCGCCGGTACTTAGGTGGCGTATGCAACGCATATGACAGTCTTTACTGGCATATGCGATTGCAGACACCTTATGTACCGATGCGCTGCACTAGCTAGCGCGAGCGGGCCTGAGAAGGTGGTCCATGCCCACGCGCCGAGTCGTAAAATCACAAAAGGCGCTGACCTAAGCCAGCGCCTTTTCATGCGAATATTTGCCATGCAAAATTTTACAGCTTCGTCAATACGAAGATGTCATAGATTGCCTTGATGGCCGCCTCGAAATCATCATTGGACACGCCGATGATGATGTTCAGCTCGGAGGAACCCTGGTCGATCATGCGCACGTTGACGTTTGCATGGGCCAGTGCGGAGAAGATCCTGCCTGCAGTACCTCTCGTGGACTTCATGCCACGGCCCACCACTGCGATCAGTGCCAGGTCTGCCTCGATGTCGATGGTGTCAGGCTTTGCAAGACGATTGATCCCTGCCACCACCTTCTGCTCCTTGTGCATGAACTCATCCTGATGTACGAAGACGGTCAGCGTGTCAATGCCGGAGGGCACGTGCTCGAAGGAAATGCCATTCTCCTCAAAGGCCTGCAGCACCTTTCTGCCAAAACCGATCTCGGAATTCATCATGTCCTTTTCAATGTTGATCGCGCAAAAGCCCTTCTTACCTGCAATACCGGTGATCACGTACTTTGACTTCTGGCAGGTGCTGCCAACGATCCAAGTACCGCCGTCCTCCGGCGCGTTCGTATTGCGGATATTGATGGGAATGCCCTGCTGCCGCACGGGGAAGATCGCATCCTCATGCAAAACGCCTGCACCCATGTACGAAAGCTCTCTGAGCTCTCTGTAGGTGATCACGTCGATGCCGACGGGATTCTTGATGATGCGGGGATCCGCAATGAGGAATCCGGAAACGTCGGTCCAGTTTTCATATACGTCCACCTTTGCGGCCTTTGCCACGATGGATCCAGTCACGTCAGAACCGCCGCGGGAGAAGGTCTTTACCTTGCCATTTTCCTGGGATCCATAAAATCCGGGGATAACGGCGTTCTTAACGCCCACAAGCCTTGCGGACAATACCTCGTTCGTCTTCTCAGCTTCGAAATTTCCCTCTTCGTCAAAGAAGATCACCTCTGCCGCGTCAATGAATTCATATCCAAGATAATTTGCCATCACGATGCCGTTGAGGAACTCGCCGCGGGATGCCGCATAGTCCTTTCCGGCCTTTGCCTTGAACTGCTTTTCAATCTCAGCAAACTGCTGATCCAATGAAAGCTTAAGTCCAAGTCCGTCAATGATCTCCTGATATCTGGCCTTAATGTCAGAAAGTTCCTTTGAAAAATCCTTGCCCTGCTCTGCGAGGTCATAGCATGCATAAAGCATGTCCGTCACCTTCGTGTCCGCCTTGAACCTCTTTCCGGGTGCGGAAGGAACCACAAACCTGCGCTCCTTGTCTGCACGAATGATCTTGCCCACCTTCTCAAACTGCTCTGCGCTGGCGAGTGAGCTCCCGCCAAACTTCACTACCTTAGACATCTTTTTTGTATCTCCTTCGATCTATTCTTTCGCCTAACCTAAGCGAATGCTTCCAAGCACTGTATCCCCAAGACTTTCGCATGCGCTTACGAACGCGCTGTGCGCCATGGGCTTTGTGAAATATGCAAGATCCTCTGCGCGGTCGGGAAGCTCCAACGCCTCTCCCTCAGGAAATGCTGCAAGGAGCGCTGCCTTTGCGGACTTCTTCGCACGCACGTAATAAGCGCAAACGTTATTGCCTGCGTCCTCCACCGTTGCTTCCTGTGCGTCCCAGTCGCAAGGGATCTTTCTGCCGAGATTCCTCGTGCAGTCGATCACGTCACTCACGACAGCGCTGGCCGTTGCCAGCTTTCCTGCGCCCTTGCCGTAAAACATTGCCTCGCCAAGCATGTTCCCCTTGACAAGGATCGCATTGTATACAAAATTCACCATGGCAAGCGGGCTTTCCTTATCCAGCATCACGGGACTTACCATTGCCTCAAGAGAATTCTCACCAATGGCCTTGGCGCGTGCAAGAAGCTTAATGGTCCTGCCTGCTGCCTTGGCATATGCGAAATCCGCAGGCGTGATCTTGGTGATGCCCTCCGTCGGGATCTTTTCGCTGTCTACGTGCTTTCCCATCATAAGGGATGCCAGGATCGCAATCTTTCTGCGGGCATCATAGCCTTCCACGTCCGCTTCGGGATTGTGCTCCGCATATCCCTTCTCCTGCGCTCTTGCAAGGGCCACGTCAAAGCTCTTGTCCTCACGCTCCATCTTCGTCAGGATATAATTGGTCGTGCCGTTTAGGATACCGGTGATCGACTCGATCTTCTCCGCCGTCAGCGAATCATTCAGGGGACGGATGATGGGGATGCCGCCGCCCACGCTGGCTTCAAACAGATAATGGCAGGCATGCTCGCGCGCCGTCTTGATCAGCTCGGGGCCGTACTTTGCCACCATCTCCTTATTGGAGGTGCAGACGCTCTTGCCCTTTTCCAGTGCTGCCTTGGTGAACTTATATGCCGCGCCGGTGCCTCCCATGGTCTCACATACGATCTTGACCTCAGGGTCCTCCATGATCACGTTCACGTCATGAACCAGCTTTGCCTCGTAAGGGTCACCCGGGAACTCACGCAGATCAAGGATGTAAGCGACCTCAATCTCCTGTCCGGCTTTCTTCTGGATCATGTCCTTATTCTTTTCGATCACTTCGACAACGCCGCTGCCGACGGTGCCATATCCCATTACTGCAACCTTTACCATGTCTGCTTCCTCTTTCTCGCCTTAGTTTATTCCTTCGACAACACCTTTACGTGGTGCACGCCGGGTGCTTTTTCCATTAATTCGAGCATTCCGGAGACATCCTCCGTCGTCTCTAAGATCTGAATGCTAAGCGTCAGTGACGCAATCCCTCCGATGGGGATACTTTGATGGATCGTCAGGATGTTCGCGCCATAACGGGCAACGAGCTTCAGTACGTCTGACAAGATCCCGGGCTTATCCTCCATCTGACAAGTCAACGTCACCGTGGTGCCCTTGGCATTCTCATGAAATTCAAAGATATCATCCTTGTACTTGTAAAAGGAGCTTCTGCTGATCCCAACCGCCAGGGCCGCCTCTTGAACGGTCGCGGCCTTTTCGGATTCCAAAAGACGCTTTGCTTCCACAACCTTCAAAAGCACCTCCGGAACAGCCTTTCCCCTTACAACGTAGTAGACGTTTTCATTCGTCGGCATTTCTTTCTCCTCAAGCAAAATGTTTTTCTACGAAAGACAAATGTGCGTTGACGAAAGATATTCTAACACAGCCCTACAAAAATCGCAAGAGGGGAAAAACCACAAAAAAACGAAGGCCCTGCAAGGGGTCTTCGTGATTTTGCCTAAGAATCCGCGCTCATTCCCTACTTTGCGTGGGAAGCGACATATTCCGAGTAGCTCATGCCGGCATATTTCTTAAAACATCTGCCGAAATAATTCGGATCGGGAATGCCCACCTCGGCGGACGCAAGAAACATTTTCTTGCCTTGCTCCGCAAGCTGTATGGCCTTTTCCATGCGACACTCCGTCAGGCACTCCACAAAGTTCTTTCCCGTCTCCTGCTTGAACTTTCGGCTCAGATAGCTTGGGCTAAACCCAAACTGCTCCGCCACGGACGCCAGATTGATCTTGGAATCCGTGTAGTTTGCCTCGATGAACTTCTGGATCTGCTCCATAGTGTTGGGCTCGATCTCAGGACCGCCGGCGTTCTCTGCCGCGCTTTCCTCCTCAGGATCCTCGCGCTCGTCAAGTCTTTTCTTCACCCGCTCCAAAACGGCTGTGATCTCCGAACGCACCATGGGCTTTAGCATATACTCGAACACGGGAAGGCTCACGCACTTCCTTGCATACTCAAATTGATCCAGCGCCGTCATAATGATAATGATCAGATTGGGATATCTCGCCGTCGCAACCTCAGTGAATTCAATGCCGTTCATAAAGGGCATCGAGATGTCCACGAATGCGATGTCAGGGCGCATTTCGTCAATGACGTTGATGGCCTCGATGCCGCTGGCCGCTTCTCCGACCACTTCCATGTTCAGGCTCTCCCAGCCGATGGAAGCCCGCATGAGTTTTCGTGCTGATTGCTCATCATCTATGAGCATGACTCTATATTTCCTCATCTTCCGTTCTCTCCATTCTTCTTTGCGGAATAATGAACTCAACCTCCGTATATTCGCCCTCTTCGCTTCGGATCCGAACCACGTCATCATCATCGCAGAAGCACCTGATCCTTTCGATGGTGCCCCAAAGTCCAAAGCTTTCCGGCAGTTCTCCTGACCTCTCGCCCTCTCTCGGGAGCAACACCTTGTCGATCTGCTCCTTCGGCATGCCGACGCCTGTGTCGCGCACGTAGATGTGCAGCACGTCTTCCTCCATGCGGCTCGTGATCTTGATCAGACCTTCCTCACCCTTAAGGCGGATGCCGTGATAAATACTGTTTTCAACCAAGGGCTGCAGGATCAGTTTCGGGATGATGCACTCCTTCGTGTTCTCGGCGATGTCATATTCATCCTTCAAAATGTCTCCGTAACGAAGCTTTTGCAGGCGCAGATAATCCTGCACGATGCAGATCTCCCTCTTTAACGGGATCTCACGATCACCCTTGCTCAAGAAGTTGCGGTAAAAGCTTCCCAAGGTTTCTAAGGCAGTGTGCACGTTCTCCGCCCCCGCGTCCATGGCCAGAAAGCCAATGGTCTCAAGGGAGTTGTAAAGAAAGTGCGGTTTGATCTGCTCGTGAAGCACGCGCATCTCCGCCTTCTGCAGGATCTTCTCGTTCTCGATCAGTCGCTTGATCAGATCGTTTACGTGATCGATCATGTTGTTATATCCGTCCTCCAACATGCCGATCTCATTTTGAACGTTCACCACGTTGATGTGTTCGAGCTTTCCTTCCTCACGGTTCTTTTCCATGGCGGACGTCAGCTGGAACACGGGACTGGTGATATTCCTGGTGATGAAGCCTCCGGCAACAAACACGACGATCACGACCATCAAAAGCAGGAAGATCAGCACGTACGCAGTCTCGAAGGGCACAAAGGTTTCATTTAGGGGCGTTACGCACAGGATCACGAGAGGCATCTCCTCCATCTTGGCGCCGGAGACCAGCATCTTTCCCGCTTTCGTGGTTTTTGTCTTATGCACCACCTCATCGCCAAATTCGCCCTTGGTATAATATTTCTTTATGAGTTCGTTTCCGGCAAGAAACTGTCCGTCCGTGTCAAGAATGCACACGTTGTCGTTCCAGGTGGCGGCAATCTCCTGCTCAAGAACGGCATCGGAAATGTTCATCAGGAGCAGGCCCGTTCGGCGCTGCGTCAGCACGTCGTAGATGGCACGTCCGATGGTGATCACGGGTCTATTATTGTTCTTAAAGATCGTGTTGTTACTGTTGACCGAGATCACGGACCTTCCAAGGTGAGCTAAGATGTCCGCCTTCCACTCATCGGTCTCCATGCGCTCGTGGTCGAACATATAGATGCCGCGGTTTGTGGACATGTATTCGCCGTCCTCGCGGAAGATAAAGACGGAGTCCACGTTTACGGTCACGTTCAGAATGTCAAAAATGCCATTTCGAGTGATATTGATCATGTCCCTGTCCACGTCATCCTTCTTTGCGCGAAGGTACGCGACCACGTGCTCCTCCACCATGATCAGACGGGACAGCTCCTTATATCCTTCCATGTCGGAATGAATACCGTTGGAGATACTGCCGATCAGGTTTTCCGATTCGCGTTCCGCCGAATCCATTCTCTCCTTGCGGGAGAAGAAATATACGGAAATAAAGAATGCCAAAAGAATCACGAAGATGCTATAGATGACCATCATACGAAGCTTTCCCGAGAGCGACCAACTCTTCGTCTCTTTGGGCGCCATTTCCTTCGACGCCTTCTCCTTGGTCACCTTCTCCTTCGGTGCCTTTTCCTTTGGTGCCTTTTCCTTGGCCACCTTTTCCTTCGGCACCTTCTCCTTCGGCGTCTGTTCCTTATGCACTTTTTCCGGTGCGTTTTCAGCCATTTTCTGCCCTCGTTTTTGAAACAATACCCCAATTTACGACTATTCTAACACTTTTTTTCAAAAAAAGAAAGAGCAGATCTTTCGACCTGCCCTTTCATAAGGATTATTAAGGGATGATTTAAATCAAAGTTAACCTTTTACCGCACCTGCAATGAAGCTTTCCTGGATGGACTTGCTCATGAAGATGTAAGCGAACAACGTAGGGAACGTTGCGATTACCAGCGCTGCACCAATGGGACCCCATTCAATGGTATGCTGTCCGGCCAGAGCCTGGATACCAACGGGCAAGGTCTTGAATTTCTTATCGCTGATAAATACGTTTGCAAACATCAGTTCGTTCCAGCACTGCAGGAAGGTGTAAATGCTGATTGTTGCCAGGGCGGGTTTCATCAAAGGAACGATGATCCAGCCGAAGGTCTGCCACAGTCCGCAACCGTCAATCTTTGCCGCCTCATCCAGATCCTTCGGGATATCATTCATGAAGCCCGTACAGATCAAGATTGCCATGGACAGCGAGAATGCGGAATATGGAATGATCAGTGACCAATAAGAATTCAGCATCTTCATTCTGCTCAGCGTGATGAAAATAGGTACTACGGATGCATGGATGGGAATCGTGATACCCAGCATGAAGAAGCTGTTCATCAGATTGCTTGCCTTCCATACGATACGAGTGATGGCATAGGTTGCCATCAAAGCTGCGATCAGTGAGATCAAAATGGCTGTTACCGTTACGATGATACTGTTCATGAAATAAAGGGGCATGTTACCAGTGGTCATTGCCTTAGCGTAGTTGGACCATAGCCAACTCTTCGGCAGACCCATAACGTTCGCGCCGTATACTTCCTCATTGTTCTTTAAGGAGAAAGTGAACATCCAGTAAATGGGGAACAAGTCGATCACTGCCCAGATCACGAGACCTATGTAGAACAGGACCTTCACAAACTTATTCGTTTTTCCGACCTGATATTGGTCCATTCCATAATCAAACGTGTTTTTTCCTGCCATAATACTCCCTCTCCTTAAATGCTGCACTAATGATCAGCGCAAAGGCAAAACATAATAGAATCAACAGTACGGCAATCGTACTGCCCATGCCGTACCTGTTACGCAGGAACAACATGCTGATCATCAAGGTACTCGGCACCTCAGTCGCATGATAAGGGCCGCCCTCCGTCAAGACATAGATCAAGTCGAAGGATTTCAGTGAACCCGTTACGGCAAAGATCACGCTTACGCGAAGGATGTTCTTGATGCAGGGGATCACGACATACCAGTCAACCTGTGCATCCGTTGCACCGTCAAGCTTTGCAGCCTCACGAAGCTCAGGAGATACGCTGCGTACGCCCGCATACATTAAGAGCATGTGGTAACCAACGTACTGCCATAGTGTCGGTATGAAAACACACCAAATTGCGGATTTTACGTTTCCGAGCCAGCCTCCCTGCGGCATCACGGTATGTGCGGCATCTTCCTTACCAAGAAGTTCAAGAACCGCATTCAAAATGCCGTAATCGGGATTGTAGATCTTACGCCACAACTGACCGATAACCACGGTGGAAATCAGCACAGGCATGAAATAGATCGAAAGGAACGTTCTTTCACCCTTGATTCCCTTACCAAGCATCAATGCCAGTCCCAGCGCCAGAGGCAACTGAAGGAATACGGACAAAGCTGCCAGCAAAAGGGAATTGCCCAGTGCTTTCCAGAAGTTGATGGAGCCAAACGTAGGCAGATTCAGGGTAAGGAATCCAACCTTCTTGGCTTCCGTACCAATGCCTAACAACAGCTCCTTGTAGTTTCCAAGACCAAATGCTTCCGTGCCGTTTAATCTGATGCTTCTCATGTCAAACAAGCTGTAGTAACCCGACATTAAGATCGGGTAGATCAGCACGCCCACAAACAGCATCAGCGCCGGGAGCAAAAAGAAGAAAATTGTAATGTTTCTATATGCTTTATCTCTCATCTTGATTTGTTACCTTCCGGTGAATATAAAACGCGGTCTTCCCGGCTCCCCTTACGGAGAAACGGGAAAGACCGCAATTCTTATGCCATTAATGCTTAGGACTTAGATGATTATCTGATGTCCTTGGACAGACCCTTGATGAAGCCTGCGCCGTCGATCTGGCAGCCGTAAACCTGTGCTACGTAATCAAGATAGATGTTAGCTTCGTCAGCGTTCATAGCGGTATCACCGAACAGAACATAGCTGTCAGCTGCTGCACAAATCTTGGATACTTCCTGGGTCAGGCCGTTAACGGAGCTGGTGTCACCATAAGGATTCCAAGCGGGAAGTCCACAACCATCAAGGTAACCATAGTGGCAGATCTTCTTACCAAGCTCGAAGGTGTACTTAGCTGCTGCTGCTGCATTCTTGGAAGACTTTGCAACTGCAAGAGTATCAGAAGGACCACCGATGAGCTGTCCAAGCTTAGCCTTGTCTGCGTTGATAACAGGGAACTCAGCAACCTTTACCTTAGGGAAGAAGTTTGCATCGTTAGCGAAGTCTGCGCAGTTCCAAGTACCATTCATGTAGAATGCATACTTACCAGCCATGAAGTTAGCCTTAACTTCATCATTCTTCAGGGAGATACCATTGGGATCGAAGTAGCCGTCGTTAACCATCTTCTGGAAGGTGTCAACTGCAGCGCCAACTTCGCTGTTATTCCAGGTAGCTCTGCCAAGGAAGATATCGTTGAGCGCGTCAGCACCAACGGACTTCTCGATAACGGACTCAAGGTACTCGGTTACGCACCAGGTCTCAGAACCAGCGCATCCGAAAGGAATGATTCCCTTAGCCTTCAGAGCGTCGCAGCAAGCGATGAACTCGGTGTAGGAACCAGGGATCTCGTTGTAACCAGCCTGCTTAAGCAGATCCATGTTAGCGAACAGACCAACGATGTTCATGGTCAGAGGCACGCCATAGTGCTTTCCGTCATAAGTGGAGTTTCCAAGCATAACCTCAGGAAGCTCGCTCTTGTATGCCTGATATGCATCGTCAAGGCAGTAAACCTTATCAGCCTTTACGAAGTCGCCAAGGAATGCGCAGGACCAGGTGAAGAAGATGTCAGGAAGCTCGTCTGCTGCAACGGCTGCCTTAATCTTGGTCTTGTAGGACTGGTTCTCGAATGCTTCCCAGTTGAGGGTGATGTCGGGATACTCAGCCTTCATTTCCTTAATAGCTTCCTCATAAGAATGACGGTTGGAGTCACTCTCGGTAGCGATACACCACATGTTCAGGGTGATCTTCTCCTTGGTGAGGTCGGTGCTGCTGCTTCCGGAACCGCTGCCAGAACCGCTGCCAGTGTTAGTGCCGCATGCTGCCATGGAAAGGATCATAGCGCTTGCAAGCAAAGTTGCTGCTACTTTCTTCAATTTCATAATACTTTCTCCTCCTTTAATGGATACGTGGATGGGGTCTGCCCCACCCAGTTACTTTATCAAAAGGCTTTCGCCTTGTGATCAATGAAAGATAAAGGGATTGGGTATTTTGTCTACTTGACTTCCGTTCCGGTAATGACCATCGGCCAGGGATACTCGACGAAGAGCTCCTTGTCATTCAGAACGTAGTAGATGTACGTGTCCTCAAAGTGGTCATTGTACATCAACTTGATCGTCCCTGCCGCCTCATCCACCAGATAATGCCCCGGAAAGTACCCGTCCTCGTTAAACGTCCCTTTGTCCGTAAACTCATAGGACATGCGATCCTGCGGACCGCCTACCCAGACGCCTATGATCCCGTTTGGCTCCCCCAAGCCATCGAAATGATACGTCGTCTGTTCGTAAAGGTACATGCCTTCCTTGGTCATCTTATAGCGCAGCTTGAGGCTTTGGCCCTTGTCATCCGTCATGGTGATGAATTGATCATCCTTGGAGTAAGAATACTCCTGTCCCTTGAACACTGCTTTTCCGTCTTCCTGAAGTCTTAAGATCTCTTTATCGGGCTCGTGGTTGTACGCCCAACTCTCACCAGGCACAACCTCAGTTTCCTTCTTCGGATCCTCTTTCGTACATGCTGCAAGCAAAAGACAGAGCAGTAAACATCCCAGGGCAACGCGGCTAATCTTTTTCATTTCCTTCACGGCCTCATCCTTCCGCCAAAATATACAAAATACCCCATAAGAAATATTCACCTTGTACAAAGTATATGACAGCGAGCCACCTAAGTAAATGGAATTCTTTTACTTCAACAAGCACTTTTTAAACCTATTTCACTCTTTTGAACAATATCAAGCGTTTTTTTAAATTGTTTTTTGTGTATTTTGTCGAAAACACTGTTTAGTTTTTGTGAAAAACCCACGTGAGGTTGCACAAAAAAACTCCGACGCCCCAAAAAGCCGTCGGAGTTTTGCCTATTTACGTAAGAAATCTACATATCCTCATTTTTACGTAAGATTCACGTAAAAACTAGATGAGAGGATACTTGTCGGTCAAGGTCTGTACAATGGCTCTTGCCTCGGGCACCTTCTCCTCGCCGCCCTTGATCACCAGCGCGATTGCCTCTGCGATCTTGTCCATGTCCTCGGCGTTCATGCCTCTCGAGGTAACTGCAGGCGTTCCAAGACGGATGCCGCTGGTCACGAAAGGAGACTGAGGATCGTTGGGAATGGTGTTCTTGTTGCAGGTGATGTGTGCCTGATCAAGAAGCTTTTCCACTGCCTTGCCGGTCAGACCAAAGTTGGTCAGGTCAACCAGCATCAGATGGTTGTCGGTACCGCCGGATACGATCTTGATGCCACGGCTCATGAGGCCCTTGCACAGTGCCTGTGCGTTGTCAACGATGTTCTTCTGATAGGTCTTGAACTCATCGGACAGAGCTTCCTTGAAGCATACGGCCTTTGCTGCGATCACGTGCATCAGAGGGCCACCCTGGATGCCAGGGAAGATTGCCTTATTGAAGTTGAACTTATCTGCTGCTTCCTTGTTGCAAAGGATCAGGCCGCCTCTGGGTCCGCGCAGGGTCTTGTGCGTCGTGGTGGTCACAACGTCTGCATAAGGAATGGGTGAAGGATGAAGGCCTGCAGCGATCAGTCCTGCGATGTGCGCCATGTCAACCATGAGAACTGCGCCAACCTCGTCAGCCACCTCACGGAACTTCTTGAAATCAATGGTTCTTGCATATGCGGAAGCACCAGCGATGATCAGCTTGGGCTTTGCTTCCAGAGCGATCCTGCGAAGCTCGTCATAATCGATGAAGCCCTCGTCATTTACGCCATAAGGAACGATGTTGAAATACTTACCGGACATGTTCACGGGTGAACCGTGGGTCAGATGTCCGCCATGCGCAAGGTTCATGCCCATGATGGTGTCGCCAGGGTTGCAAACTGCGAACTGAACTGCCATGTTTGCCTGAGCGCCGGAATGAGGCTGAACGTTTGCATAATCACATCCAAACAGCTCCTTTGCCCTTTCGATTGCCAGCGTCTCCACAACGTCCACGCACTCGCAGCCGCCGTAATATCTCTTTCCGGGATATCCTTCCGCATACTTGTTGGTCAAGGGACTCCCCATCGCTGCCATCACTGCCTTGGAAACCCAGTTCTCCGATGCGATCAGCTCAATGTGGCTGTTCTGACGGGCCTGCTCGTCCACAATGGCCTGGGCGATCTCGGGATCCACGCTTCTTACTTCATCCAAAGAATACATGCTACTCTCCTCCTAACAATTGGTTTCGTACAAAACACTCCTAGATATCATATCAAAAAAGTCCTGCAAATGCAAACACTTTCCTTAGCAAAATTTAGGTATTGTAAACCTCGCGCCAGATGATCGGGATCATCTTCTCACGCCACTCAGGCTTCACCAGATAATACAGGAAACTGTCGATCAGCCTGCGGGGCGGATAGCTTCTTCCGTCCAGCTTAAAGTGCTGGAAGCCGGCCTCCTTATACTTCCCGTAGATCAAGTCCGTGGAAAGGAACGAGCGATTCGATTTGATCTGCCAAAACTCTCTCGCGATGTTCATGCAAGGCTTCCACTCAGGATCCGAAAACTCCAGCTGCGCCCTGCCCTGCACCACGTAATGCGCACGCCTTCTCGGGCAATTGTCCTCACAGAAGTGATCCGCGATCAGCTCCATGCGGTCCTTGTGATCCAGTGAAAACAGCTCTGGCGTGTTGTTCATGGCAGAGTCGATCACGACGATCGCATAATCCTTTTCCATCTCCGCCTTGATGTCATCCAGCTTGTCGAGGCACTTGGTCGTGGAGGAGATCAAGGGATACTTGGGATAGTTCTTACGCATGTAATCCTCGATGACCGGCGAATTCACAAGCACCTCGTTCAGCCCATTATTTGCAAGTTCCAAGGCAAAATTACAATAGGTGTCATTCAGGTGCTTTTCCTCGATAAGGGGATTGGTGAACGTGAAACGCACGGCAATGTTTCTTGCGTTCAGGTTGTCGATCACGTTTTTCATGTCATCCTTTTTGCAAGAGCCAAGGCACACTCTCCCGCCATTCCAGATCATTCCTGGAAAGCATCCGTAGGCCGATGCGATCTTCGCGCCCTCAAAAAAGCATTCAGGCGTTGCCTGCTGAATGTCTGCCAAGAAACAGATCAGCTTCACGTTGTTATAAAAATCCGGCAAATAAAAATTCGTACTCATCTGCTGCATATCCTTCCGTTAACCCATGTTTTTGTTCAAAACTGCCCGATGGCGGGCACGAAAACATCATATCACGTCTTTCTCCCATTTTCCACCAAATCTTAAGCATTTCCTATAATTCTTAAAGCTTTATTAAAAAAGGCATAAGATACGCCAAAGTATATTGACAATTTATTAACGAGTGTTATACTAACGCTAGATTTGGAGAGAAAACATATGAGAAAACGAATTGCAAACTACATTCAAGACCGGAGGCAGATCCTCTGGAGCCAATACAAACATTTGATACCGCTGGTGCTGTACATGATCTTCTACATGACCTGGTGGACGCATCTTGAAGGCGCGGTGACGACGGACTTCCGCATCATCCATATGGAGATCGATGATCATATCCCGTTCCTGGAGATCTTCATCATCCCTTACGTGGCATGGTTCGCCTATGTTTCCGTAACGGTGCTCGCGTTGTTCTTCCGCGACGACACGAAAAAGGATTATTACCGGTGCCTGATCTTCCTGTTTACCGGAATGACGCTGTTCCTTCTGATCTCGACGCTGATGCCGAACGGCCACCAGTTAAGACCTCAGGTTATGCCGAGAGACAACATGTTCACCCGCATGATCGCAGCGCTTTGGCGCACGGACACGCCGACCAACCTCTGGCCGAGCATCCACGTGTACAATTCATTGGGCGCGCACTTCGCCATTGCAAGGAGCAAAGCCTTTGAGAACCACAAGCTGATCAAGCTCGCGTCCATGCTGCTGGCACTGTCCATCATCCTTTCCACGATGTTTATCAAGCAGCACTCCTTCTTCGACGTGCTGACCGCAGTTTTCCTCGCCATCGTGATGTACGTCATCGTTTACAAGAGAAATCACGAAGCAACCCGTTCCACTCAGGAAAACCTAAGCTTGACACAAGAATAACGCAAACATAACAAGAGCCCCGATCCAATGAAGGATCGGGGCTCTTTACGCACTCTATAAGCTGTGATCAATTGAACTTAAAGACCTTCTGGCAAATGTGATAGAACCACACACAGAAGTCTCTGCCGGGCTTACCGGGAAGGTGCAGGAAAATGCCAAACGCCCCGCGGCGGATCGAGCAATAAAGCCTTTTGTCCTTTGCTTTCAGATAATCCCAAAGCTCAACTTTCTTTGCAAGGTTTTCCTCCGTGCCGGAACGGATAAGCAAGATCGAAGAAACGGCCTGAATGATCTCCAAGTAATTACGCATATACTGCCAAAGGCGCTTATGACCACGGATCTCGGGGTGCGAAACCATATAATCGATCATAAGCTTGTTGACGCGGATCTGCTGGTCCACTCTCGAGATCATGACGGATTCGTTCACGGACTGGTCCTCGCGGCCTATGTAATAGCGATAAAAATTCACGTCGAGGTAATACATTCTGTGAACAAAGGGGAGCGGCTCGAACACGTAAAGATTGTCCACGTAGAACGTGTGCTCCGGAAGGCGCAGCCCGCAGTCCTTTAAGAGCTGGGTGCGGAAGATCACGGAGTGCATCAAAATGTAATGCCCCTTTGCAAAATGCCCACATTCCTCCCAGGTAAAAACGCGGTCCGTCGGAAGGCTGTTGCGGTACTGCATCACCTTCTTTTTCGTGGCGCCGACCTTGTCATATACAAAGTTGCTCACCAGCATGTCCAGGGGCTCTTCCTCATCCGAAAACTCCCGGAGCGTCTCCAGGATTTTTAAGTAAGCACTCTTTTTCACCCAGTCATCGCTGTCCACAACCTTGAAATAAAGGCCCGTGGCATGATCGATGCCCGTATTTACGGCGGATCCGTGTCCACCGTTTTCCTTGTGGATCGCCTTGACGATGGTGGGATATTTTTCCGCATATTCATCCGCGATCTTCGCGGTGTTGTCCTTAAAGGACCCGTCATCCACGATCAGGATCTCAACCTCTTCTCCTCCTGCCAGTAATGATTCAATGCACTTTGCCATATATCCTTCCGAATTGTAACAGGGTATGGCAACGGTTAACAGCTTCATGGTACTATTCTTCCTCCAAAAATCGTTTCTTTCCTCGGATCATGGACAGCTTGGCCGCATAGGCTTCGTATGCGGAGGGAATGGGATACTTTTCCCTTGTCTCCTTCGGATCGACGTAGATCCACTTGCCCGTCTCCTCATCGGCGATGGCGTTCGCAAGCTCATCCACGCGCACTTCATATCCGATCATGTGCCATTCCTTATGCGTGAACACATGCTTTGCATCGCCCATGGGCAATATGCGAAGGACCTTAAGGCCATGCTCCGAAAGGTATTTAGCCACTTCCTTGGCGCTCACGTGCCCCGCAAGACAAGGGAATTCATACATTCCCGCCAGCAGCCCTTTGGAAGGGCGCTTTGTCAGCGCAACGCGTCCTGCGTCACGGATCAAAAGCACCGTCTTATCTTCCTTTGTCCGTGCCTTCTTTGCCTCCTTCACGGGATATGCTAGCTCACTGCCATTCGCATGTGCCTTGCACTCGAAAGCCAGCGGACAAGCCTCGCAGTGCGGCGCTCCGTTTGGCATGCAAACGCACGCACCGATTTCCATCAAAGCCTGATTAAAATCCCCCGGACGGTCCTTTGGCATACTATCCTCAAGCTCCGCTTCCACGGCCCTTCGCACCTTCTCGTCCGAGACGTTCCTTACGTCCGCGCGAAGCCTTGAAAGCACGCGAAGCACGTTGCCGTCCACCGCAGGCTTTCCCAAACCAAAGGCAATGGATGCGATCGCACCGCCCGTGTAGCTTCCAATTCCCGGGAGCGCAAGGAGCGCATCATATTCCGCCGGCATTTCGCCGCCATAGAGCTCCATGATCCTCTGGGCCGCCTTCTTTAAGTTCCGCGCGCGATTGTAATATCCAAGGCCTTCCCATAGCTTTAGGAGCTCCTCCTCATCTACGCGCGAAAGCGCAGAGATGTCCGGAAGGGCATGCATAAACCTCTCGTAATATGGCTTTACTGCTTCCACTCGGGTTTGCTGTAACATGATCTCCGAGATCCATACCCCATAGGGAGTAACCTTTTCCCTCCAGGGCAAGACCCGCTTGTTTCGATCATACCATACTAAAAGAGGTTTTGAAATGCGTTTTATGGACGCATTGTTTAATTCTTCCTTAAGAATTCCTAAATTCCGTTTCATGTCGTCACCGCATACGGTTGCATTCAAATTTTTCCATGGTGATCAGGCATTTTTTGAGCTGTGAATACCGCTCTTCCACTTCTCCTTCGCCCACCTCCACGTCACACGCCACTGCCATGGTCGTGATCATGTCCTGCGTCACCCTGTGATGCACTGCCGCAAGAATGTTCAGCCGCTCCTCATATGTGTCCGCATCCAAGAATTCCACGATCAGCGGATCAAGGTCAGGCTGCTCGGGTGCAGAAGTGCCAGTAGTTGGTGCAGGTGTGGGCGCAACTGGTGCTGGCGCGGGCGCGCTTACAGATGCGGCAGTTGGAGCCGCTGTGGTCTGCGTGCCTTTGAACATCGCTGGCGTCGGTGCTGCCTGTACAGGCGTACTTGCCGTTGGAGTTGCCGAAGTGCTCACGGCTGGCGCAGGCGTACTCTGGAACACCGTCGGTGCGGGAGCCACCCCACACTCCCTGCGCTGGCGCTCGGCATTCGGCCCCATCAGCTCGAAGCGAAACTCCTGCGTCACCTGTGGATACTTCACGCGGTCAACGCGACTTGTGAACATTGAAAGTTCCCTGGCATAAGTCTTGAAATCGCCATACATTGCCTGATAGATCACCAGCTTTTCACCCGTCTCCGAGTGCTCGGCGATCGTGACGATCTGATATAAATTGCCCTTAAAATGTCGATAAATCTCCTGCGGTCTGGGAACAAACGTCATGTCATTCTCCTCCTTCGAGCCTTACTAATAAGTAGTATACCTCTTTTTCGGAAAAAAGTCACGTCATTCTTTATGTTTCTTTCGAACTAACAAGAAAACTTCCGATCATTCTTTGCTCTCATCGTCGGTTACTCGATATAACATGAAAACCACCGAAATGCGCACCACGTCATCTGTCCACTCCATGGACTTGGCGTTAAACCCCACCCTGATCTTGTCGCCTGGTTTGAGATCCGACCAAGTTCCTTCGTATAGTGGCGTCTGGATTTTCTGAGGCTCGGAATCCCCTCTCACTTGCGTTGCGGGAATGACGACCCTTGTCGTCTCTTTCCACTTCCATTCTTCCGTTGGTTTCATTACCAAATACTCATCGGACACTTCCGTGATCTCTCCGTTGAAATAGTCGATCGAAGTATAGAACTCTCCACTTCTGGAATAGTCAGCAGGTTGTTCAATCAACCATCTCACCCCTACAAGGGCTACAACGAATACTACCGTCAGACAGATGGCGAATACATTGACAAACTTCTTCATGAGCGTCCTCCTTTCTGCGGATTCACGGGTTTCTGATATAACCATATCAAATATCCCAAGGAAGCGCAAGGCGCTATATGCGGAAACGGATGACACGAAACGCAAAAGTGCATTTCATGAAACACGGCCTTAGCGGAGTACGACCTGCATCTTGGCGTCTGCTCCAAAGCCCTCCGAAAAGTCGGACAGGTTTGATACGAGCACGATCCGGGAGTGGTCGTCAAGCTTATCGATTTTTCCGTGATGCACGGTCAGAAGGTACTCTTCGCTCCCGTCGTCCAATTCATGTCTGGTGATGGAGATCCCGCTGTTGGTATATCCCTGCGCATTGAGGTAATCGCGCACGGATGCCGTAACGCGCACTTTGCCTGAAAGGTACTGTCGCTGCTTTTCCTCGCGTTCCATGCGGTTTTTCGCGATCACCGTCATGCCAAAGCAAAGACAAAGTGCCACAAGTACCAGCGCCGTGATCAATACGATTTCCAATCCCTTCTGTGATCTCTTTTCCATTTCCTGCCATCCTTTCTAAGGCCATATGCCTTTGAAGCTCTACTCTACTTAGCGTCTTTACCGCTTTTTAGGTTACGTTTGCGGGTTTTCCCGCCTTCCGTCAGGGATCTCCCCCGATTTCGTTACCTCTAGGATAGCAGACTTTAAGTCCAATAAACCCACCTCAAAACAAGAAAAACCGGTTACCCTCATCAGAGGGTAACCGGTCTGGAATCCTTTTGTTTAATTCTTCGTTTAGATATTCTCGCTTGGTGCCTTAGTTCTCAGCTGCCGCGAGTTTTTTCTTTGCTGCCGCGGAGCAGATCGCTCTTGCGATCACAAAGAGCAGAAGACCAAACACGAGGATTGCGGAACCAATGATCAAAACGCTCGTAAGGAGCGGATCAATGAACTTGCAAGGGATCGTGCCGGGGATCCACTTTTCATGCATCAGCATTACGATGCCTGCCGCTGCATCCATCACAAGACCTGCAAGCAGGAGCGTCATTCCAACGAAGGAGAAGCCGCTGCGAATGGTCTTGCCATTGATGAGAAGAACAAGAATGCTAACAAGTAACGCAACTGCTGCAAACGCAACGATTCCCCAAATGGAAAGTCCAAACTGAACCATTCCGAAGTCGGCGCCGAGTTCTTTCTCAATGTAGCTCATCGTTACTTCATCCGTGCCAAGATCCTTGAAGGCATTCTTTACGTCAACGTCGTAAACCACCTTCTGGCCGGTCTCAGGATGCGTGTAAATAAACGAGAATCCGGTCAGCTCCAACAGATCGTCATTGTGCTTCTCAACGAAATCTAAGAAAGTCTTTGCGGAAATGGGCTCAGGCTCCTTGCCTTCCATGAAATAGCCAACAACGCCGCCGGCAAGCTCTGCCACTTCCTCTTTGACATAGGACTTGGAAAGGAACTTTTCAAGATCCTTGTTGGAAATGCCTGCAGACTTCTCAAAGTCAAATCCTGCGGCATCCGAAAGGAATTCAACGACGCCAAGCTCTTTCTTCAGATCTAGGCTCGGCAGGGTATCATCTGCCAGATCAATACTCTCAACAATGCTTTCAACTTTACTTTGCGAATAGCTCATGCGGACGCTTCCGATCGCGCCTGCGCCAATCGTCGCAAGGAAAATGATAATGCAAAGCAGGAATGAGAAGAATGCTACGATGAAAGAGGGCTTAGCCTTCGCGGGCTTCTCTGCCTTAGCGGGCTTTTCCTTTTTAGGCTTTTCCGCCTTCTTTTCCTCTACAGGCTTTTCTTCCTTCTTGGGCTCTTCCGCCTTCTTCTCTTCTACAGGCTTCTCTGCCGCTTTAGGCTCTTCCTTCTTAGGCTCTTCTGCCTTAGGCTCTTCCTTCTTAGGTTCCTCAGCCTTCTTTTCTTCTACAGGCTTCTCTTCCTTTTTAGGTTCTTCTGCCTTCGTATCCTTTGCGGGCTCCTTGGCGGGTGCCTCAGCCGGCTTCGTTTCCTCCGCCGGCTTTGCCTCTTCCTTCACTTCCTGAGCTATTCTAGTCCCACAGTTAGGACAGAAAACCACTTCATCATCCAAACGAGTTCCACAGTTTGTACAAAACATGAATCTCTCCTTCCTCTGAAGTATGCCTCAGGCGATATTAATTTACGGACAGGACTACGCTAACTTCCTCATCCAGCTTCACGGGCTTGCCACCCTTGTAGAGATACAGGTCACCCTTAGAGTACTTGGTGCTGTAATCATAGAGATACAGAACGTAACCGTTCGGCAGAACAACGGGATCATAAACGTCATCCTGGATCTTCTTTGCCTTGCCGCCGTTCTTGCTAACCTTCAGAGTACCGATTTCCTTATCGCTGTTGTAATCGGTCATGTAGAAGATCTGCTTCGTATCCTTGCAATAGTTAATGCTGTAGGCATAAACGTCGCTGTCAACCTTCTTCTTGTTGCAGTAGAGGTCGCCTGCGTTCTTCTTGTAATCCTTGAAGTAGAGCACCTTGCCATCCGTAATGGTGAGACCACGACCGGTAACGTCGGTGTCATACTTTTCAGGCTTGCCAATCTTAGAACCGGAAACGGAAATGCGATACAGGTCACCAGCGGTGCCGTCCTTGTTCAGGTCAGCGATCACGTACAGGCTCTTGCCGTCAGATGCGAAGCTTCCGCCTGCAACGTCTTCCAGATCCACCTCGTTCACGTTCTTCTTAATTGCAACGTACAGTTTTGACTTAGAGCTGCTCTCGGACTCGTTTGCGTAGAAAGCAACTGCAGTAGCCTTGGTGCTGGAGGTCACGTAACCTGCATAATACTCGGCGATCTTTTCGGAATCCTTGCCATTGTAGAAGTAAAGCATCTTGCCGCCGTCGTTCTTAATGTAATAAACTTCGCCGGTCTCAAAGGTTCTGATCACGGAAGAAATCTCAGAAGCGATCTTTTCCTTATCCTTGGTGCCAACCTTCTTGAACAGGGAACCATCCTTTACGTAGTAGATGGTCTTGTCATAAACTGCCTGAATCTTGGAGATGTCGCTGTCAAGCTTCTCACTGCCCTTCTTGGTCCACAGATAAAGCTCGCCAGTGTTCTTGCGATATACAACCTTCGCGCCGTCATCAATGATCCTGAAATCAGCAACTTCGGAAGCGATCTTTTCCTTCTCTTCCTTCTTTACGTTGTACTGATACAGATCGTCAGAAGACTTCGTATAAGTTACAAGCGTTCCGGTCTCGTTTACATAATAATCTTCCATGGAGGAATCAACCTTCACGGGATCCTTCTTCATCTTGGACAGATTTCTGAAGTACAGAGTGATTCCGTCATCAGATGCTTCCAGTCTGTCAGGGAAGAAGATGGTCTTGCCATCCTTAGAAAGCGTGCAACGAAGGTAACTTGCTGCGCCAACAAGCGTATCCGTGCTGATGTCGCCTTCCTTGGAAAGCTTCGTCGTTACCTGCTTAGCTGCCTTGGGCTTTAAGTTGGAGTACATGATCTCCTTGTCCTTCAGGTAGATGGCATAATGCTTGCCGCTGCTCTTGCTTCCGGAGCACAGAGCAATGAGGAGGATCAGGAATACGACAACGGCTGCAGCGATGGCGCCATAGGTGATCCACTTCTTGGGGATCTTCTCGCCGTCTTCTTCGCCGTCCTTCTTAGCCTCTTCCTTCTTGGCTTCTTCCTTCTTAGGCTCTTCCTTCTTGGGTTCTTCCTTCTTGGGTTCTTCCTTCTTGGGCTCTTCCTTCTTAGGCTCTTCCTTCTTAGGCTCTTCCTTCTTGGGCTCTTCCTTCTTAGCCTCTTCCTTCTTAGGCTCTTCCTTCTTGGGCTCTTCCTTCTTAGGCTCTTCCTTCTTGGGTTCTTCCTTCTTAGGCTCTTCCTTCTTAGTGTCAGCCTTCTTAGGTTCAGCCTTCTTAGGCTCTTCCTTCTTGGGCTCTTCCTTCTTGGGCTCTTCCTTCTTAGGCTCCTCAGGCTTCACGTCGGAAAGGGGAGCACCACACTTGCTGCAGAATTTAGTGCCGTCAGGCAGCTCCTTCCCACACTTCGGACATTTGATCATATCTTTTCCCTCCATCATTTTTATTTGAAAACTCAGTTTTTATTTCGCTTCCAGATACTTATAGGTCATTGCTGCAAGAGCTGCGCCAACAAGCGGTCCAACGATGAAGACCCAAACGCAGACAAGTGCATCAACGTTTCCGGTGATGGCTGCCACGATGGCGGGGCCAAGGCTTCTTGCCGGGTTCACGGAAGTGCCGGTAAGGCCAATGCCAAGGATGTGCACGAGTACCAGTGAAAGACCGATCACCAGGCCACCAAAAGAACCATGATTTGCTTTCTTGGAGGTTACGCCCAAGATTGCGAGTACAAAGATAAAGGTCAGGACGATCTCAACAAGAAGTCCTGCGATAAAGCTTCCGTTCACGCCTGCAAGGCCGTTGGAGCCAAAGCCTCCAGTCTTGTCAGTCACGCCGCCAAGCCCAAAGATTGCCGCGAGGATCCCGCTGCCAACCAATGCGCCGACGCACTGTGCGATCACGTACTGAACAAATTCCTTCACTTCCATGCCGCCCGTCATCAAAACGCCAAGGGAAACGGCCGGATTGATGTGGCATCCCGAGATGTTGCCGATGCTGTACGCCATGGCCACGATGGTCAGGCCGAAAGCCAGTGCCGTCAGGATATATCCGCCGCCTGAAGCCGCGTCACATCCCACAAGCATTGCAGTTCCGCATCCACAAACCACGAGTACGCAAGTTCCGATACATTCTGCGATCAACTTCTTCATAACCAAAACCCCTTTCATTTTTATTCCGTCGCCTCTGCGACATACCCCTAGACTTCAACAACTCTATTCTACCACGTTTCCATCAATGCAACAAGTTTTATTTCTTTTTTACGGCATATGTTTCCACCAGGCGGACCAAAAGCTCCGCGGTCTTGATCATGCCCTGCACGTGGACATATTCGAAGCGGCTGTGATAGTTCGCTCCGCCCGTGCAAAGATTCGGGCACGGAAGCCCCATGAAGGACAATCTCGCACCGTCCGTGCCGCCGCGGATCGGAACCACCTTGGGCTCCACGCCAAGCTCCTCCAATGCATCCTTGGCATTCTCGATCAGGTGCATGTAAGGCCCCATCACGTCGCGCATGTTTGCATAGGAATCCTTGATCTCCACCGTAGCGATCCCCTCACCGTACTTTTGGTTCAGGAACTCAGCGCACCTTGCGAACGTCTCCTTTTTCTTTTCAAAGAGCTTTTTGTCATGGTCGCGGATGATATATTCCGCCGTCGTCTGCTCCACGTCGCCGTTTATCTTATCGAGATGGAAGAACCCTTCATAGCCTTCCGTGTACATCGGATTCTCAAACGTGGGAAGTAGGCTCTGGAACTCCTGCGCGATCAGGATCGAATTGATCATCTTGCCCTTCGCGGTTCCGGGATGGGTGTTTCGCCCCGTCACGATCAGCTTCGCGGCCGCCGCATTAAAGTTTTCATATTCCAGCTCGCCCACCGCGCCGCCGTCGACCGTATATGCAAAGTCTGCGCCAAACAGCTTAACGTCGAAATGGTCCGGGCCGCACCCGATCTCCTCATCCGGCGTGAATGCAATGCGGATCTTGCCGTGCTTGATCTCGGGATACTTCACCAGAAACGCCGCCATCGTCATGATCTCCGCAACGCCAGCCTTGTCGTCCGCGCCAAGAAGCGTCGTTCCGTCCGTGACGATGAGGGACTGGCCCTTCAGCTCCGCCAGCTCCGGGAATTCCTCCACCTTCATGACAATGTTCTTGCGCTTGTTCAGCAAAATGTCCTTGCCGTCATATTTCTTGATGAGCCTTGGCTTTACGCCTGCTCCCGTCACTGCCGGCGACGTATCCATGTGCGCGATGAAGCCGAGGGTCGGTGCTTTTGCATATCCCCTCGAAGCGGGGATCGTCGCGTAAACATAGCAATGCTTTTTGTCGTAAACGACCTCCGTCGCGCCAAGCTCCTTCAACTCCGCAGAAAGAACCTTTGCAAGGTCATGCTGCTTTGCAGTGCTCGGGCTCATGCCCGAATTCTCGTCCGACTGCGTGTCGATCTGCACATATCTTAAAAAGCGTTCCACGGGATTCATTTTCTCCATGTACAAAACCTCCCTTTTCCAATTTGACAGTACAAAAAACTATATCTATTTTACCGCTTTTTCCGCCGATTGTAAACCTCGCCGAGCAACAAAAAACCTCCGGGGCGGAAAGCCCCGAAGGCATTTGTTTTTTTTGAATATTCAAACAGTTTACGCACTCGCCGTGTTTCCGGTGTAGAGCTGATAATACTTGCCCTTCTCCTCCAGGAGCTCCTCGTGAGTTCCGCGCTCGATGATGCGTCCCTGCTCCATGACCATGATGCAGTCGCTGTTTTGCACGGTGGAAAGTCTGTGGGCGATGACAAAGGTCGTTCTGCCCTTCATCAGCTTGTCCATGCCGTCCTGTACGATCTTTTCCGTTCTGGTATCGATGGAGCTTGTTGCCTCATCCAGGATCAGTACGGGGGGATCTGCGATGGCGGCCCTTGCGATGGCAAGGAGCTGGCGCTGGCCCTGACTTAGGTTCGCCCCGTTTCCGGTCAGGATCGTGTTATATCCGTCCGGAAGCTGGCGGATGAAGGTATCCGCATTCGCAAGCTTTGCGGCATCCACCACCTCCTCATAAGTCGCATCCAGCTTTCCAAACCGAATGTTGTCGATCACGGATGCAGTGAAAAGGTTGGTCTCCTGCAAAACGATGCCCAGGGACCTTCTAAGATCCGCCTTCTTGATCTTGTTCACGTTGATGCCGTCGTAACGGATCTTACCGTCCTGAATGTCATAGAAGCGGTTGATCAGATTCGTGATCGTGGTCTTGCCGGCACCGGTGGAACCAACAAATGCGATCTTCTGACCAGGCTTTGCAAAGAGCTTGATGTCATGCAACACCATCTTGTCGTCCGTATAGCCAAAGTCCACGCCGTCAAACACAACCTCGCCCTGAAGCTCTACGTAGGTAACACTGCCGTCTGCCTGATGGGTGTGCTTCCAAGCCCAGGTACCCGTGCGCTCCTTCGTCTCCTCATAGTAGGGCTCGATCTGGTCCATATGCTTCTTCACGCTGACAAGGGTAACGTAGCCTTCGTCCACCTCAGGCTTCTCGTCAAGCAGGTCAAACACACGCTTTGCGCCGGCCATTGCCATAACGATGGAGTTCATCTGCATGCTCACCTGATTGATGGGCATGTTAAAGCCTCTGTTCAAGGTCAGGAAGGATACGAGTCCGCCGACGGTGAATCCAAAGTTACCGCCGAGGGCAAGCACGCCGCCGACGCAGGCACAGAGCACGTACGACACGGTGCCGAGCTGTGCGTTGATGGGCATCATAATATTCGCAAATTTGTTCGCCTTATATGCGCTGTCAAAGAGCTCATTGTTCAGCTCCTTGAAGTCCTCAAGGTTCTTGCTCTCATGGCAGAATACCTTGACAACCTTCTGGCCGCTCATCATTTCCTCGATGTAGCCGTTTACGATACCGAGGTTTCTTTGCTGCGCCACGAAGTTCTTTCCGGAAAGACCTGCGATCTTGCCCGAAGTGAAAAGCATTAAGCCGACCATGGCGAGCGTAAGAAGCGTCAGAGGAACACTCAGAACGATCATCGCGATCAACGTGGAAACAACCGTGATAATGGAGTTGAACATCTGCGGCATACTCTGGCTGATCATCTGACGAAGCGTGTCCACGTCGTTCGTGTACAGCGACATGATATCACCATGCGCATGTGTGTCAAAATACTTAATGGGGAGCTTTTCCATGTGCTCGAACATCTCGTTACGAAGCCTTTTCATGGTTCCCTGAGTTATCACCAGGAGTATGCGGGCCTGCGTGTATGCAAATACAATGCCAAGCGCATAATAGATGGCAACCCTCTGCATGGCGTGGAGCAGTCCTGTATAATCGGCCCTCCCGGCAAGCTCATACTGTCCGTCTACGATTTTTAAGCCCCACGTAATCCCCTCGCCCAATGCATTGTGTGTTGATTCGTAAAGCGGTTTGATATACGCATCGATCAGAGTTCTGATAAACAAGGTACCCTGGAGGTTCGCGAGCACACTGCCGATGATACAGATCGCCACGATGATCCAGTGGAACCAATAATACTTTCCGACATATTTGATGAGCCTAAGGAATATCTTTCCGGAGTTCTCGATCTTAGCGCCCTTTACGCCTCTCGGAGGCCTTGATCCGGGGCCGCGTCCGCCGCCCATCTTCATGGTAGGTTCTGGTCTCTTAACTGCCATTAGTTCTCACCCCCATTCTCATCAAAATCTCTGTTGCCGCCAGTCTGTGCCTCATATACCTCGCGGTAGATCACGTTATTTGCAAGCAATTCCTCATGTGTTCCGACGCCGTCCACCTTACCGTCATTCATGACGATGATGCGGTCTGCATGCTGCACGCTGGAGATCCTCTGGGCGATGATCAGCTTGGTCATCTCCGGGAGCTCCTCGGCCAACGCCTTGCGGATCTTTGCGTCCGTGGCGGTATCCACGGCACTGGTGCTGTCATCGAGGATCAGGATCTTCGGTTTCTTCAAAAGGGCCCTGGCAATGCAAAGCCTCTGCTTCTGACCGCCGGAGACATTGGAGCCGCCCTGTTCGATGATGGTTTCATATCCCTGCGGCATTTTCTCGATAAACTCATCCGCGCAGGCCATGCGACACGCCCTCCTGCACTCTTCCTCCGAGGCAGTCTCATCGCCCCAGCGAAGGTTATCCAAAATCGTGCCGTAAAACAGCTCGTTCTTCTGAAGCACCATGGAAACCTGATTTCTTAAGGCTTCAAGGTCGTACTCCCGAACGTCCCAGCCGCCCACCATAACTTTTCCCGAAGAGGCGTCATACAACCGGCTGATCAGGTTCACAAGGCTTGTCTTGGAACTACCCGTACCACCAATGATGCCGATGGTCTCGCCGGATGCGATCTTCAGGTTCACGTGGTCAAGCACGGGGGTCTCGGAATGCTCGTCATAACGGAAGGTCACGTCGCGGAATTCAATGCTTCCGTCGCCTACGTTCATCACGGGGTCTTTGGGATTCTTGATGGTGCTCTCTTCGTTTAACACCTCAGCCACACGCTTTGCGCTTGCCATACTCATGGTGATCATGACAAATACCATGGAAAGCATCATCAAATTCATCAGGATGTTCATGCAATATGCAAGGAGCGTTGACAGATCACCGACCAAAAGCTCGTCGCTGACGATCATGTGTGCGCCGATCCAGCTGATGAGAAGGATACAGGTGTAAACGGTGGCCTGCATGAAGGGGCTGTTTAAGATGATCATCTTCTCTGCCCTCACGCCCAGGTCATACACGTCGCCGCTGGCCTTTTGGAACTTCTTGATCTCATAATCCTCACGCACGTATGCCTTTACCACTCTCGAAGCGGTAACGTTCTCCTGCGTGCTTTCGTTCAACGCGTCATATTTCTCAAACAACTGGGAGAAATATTTCATCGCAAATTTCATGATGGTCACAAGAACCGCGCCGAGCAAGAACACTGCCGTAAGATAGATTCTCGCGATCCTGGGGCTGACAAAGTAGGATGCCACCATGGCGATCACAAGACTGAACGGTGCGCGGATGCACATACGCAGGATCATCTGGTACGCGTTCTGAAGGTTACTTACGTCCGTTGTCAGTCGCGTCACGAGACCTGCCGTTGAAAACTTGTCAATGTTTGCAAAGGAGAAGGTCTGGATCTTCGTGAACATCGCCTCTCTTAGGTTCTTTGCAAAGCCCGTGGCAGCCCTTGCGCCGTATTTACCGCCCATGGCTCCCGCAAAAAGTCCGATGACCGCGGCGACCAGCATTGCAGCGCCCATCAGATAAATGTGCTGAATGTTCCCCTTTTCAATTCCATCGTTGATGATCGAGCCCATGAGCAGAGGGATCAGGACTTCCATCAAAACCTCCAGGATCATGAAGCAGGGGGTCAGGAGGGAATCCCTCTTAAATTCCTTGACCTGTTTTAATAGTGTCTTTACCATTTTGTTACCCTTTCTATTTTTCGAGATTCTTCCGGATTTGATCTAAGATCCGAAGGAACTCCTTTTTTTCTTCCGGAGAGATGCCCTCTTCCAGCTCGCGATGAAATTTCTCGATCTGCTTTTTCACCTTGAAGTGGCGCTCCTCTGCCTTCTTCGTCAGGACGATCTTTTTGAGGCGCTTATCCCCCGGCACCGATATCCTTTCGATCAGGCCCTTCTGCTCCATGCTCTGCAGCATGACCGTCGCCGTGGAGCGTCTGATCTGAAACCATTTCTCGATGTCCTTCTGAAACACGTCTCCCTTTTTGCTGTTGGAATAGATCGCGCCGATCACCGGTCCCTGGATGCCTCCAAGATCCTCCAAACCATTCTCCGCAAAGCGCTGATTCAGGCAACGTCTCGTCAGATTGTTGATCATGCCAAGCTCAAAACCAATGGCGCGTTCGCTGTCTTGTCCCATGTTCCACTCCTTTCCTCTTATTCCGTCCAAAAGAAAGTTAGGTGACTAACATCTTTGTTAGCCACCTAACATTATACTCTGCTCTCTGAAAAAATCAAGTACCAAAATAAAAACATTTTTTCATCAATGCGCTATGCTTCCATGATCCGCTTCTTTGCGGCCTCCAGCTCGCCGATCAGGCGGTCGCACCAGGCATCAAACTCAGGATCCTCCACCTGACATTCCGGGTGCGAAAGGATATATTCTATCGTGCTGCGAACGCCCTGTTCAAATCGAACGTTCATGCAAAGCCCGGGAACGGCACGCTTTAACTTTGTGTTGTCAAAGACAACGCAATTGGACTTGTCTCCAAGAAGTCCGCCGTAAAGATCATATTTCCCAAAGGACGCCAAATAGTCCGAAGCAACGTAATACGGCTTATACTCTACGCCCAGCACGTCCGCGATGGCCCAAAAGATCTGATTCCAGGTCAGGGTCTCATCATTTGTGATCTGATAAGCCTCACCGATGGCATGCACGTTGCCCATAAGACCGATAAAGCCCTTTGCAAAATCGCTGTTGTGTGTCATGGTCCAAAGGCTTGTGCCGTCGCCGTGAACGATCACCGGCTTTCCTTCCATCATGCGCTTTAGCACCTGGAAGCTTCCCTTACTGCCGTGAACGCCCATGGGAACGTTGCGCTCGTCATAGGTATGGCTGGGACGGATGATGGTCACGGGGAAGCCATTCTCCCGATATTCCTTCATCAAAAGCTCCTCGCACGCGATCTTGTTGCGGGAATACTCCCAATAGGGATTGGCAAGGGGCGTGCCCTCCGTGATCCGAAAATCCCCCACGGGCTTTTGATATGCCGAAGCCGAACTGATATACATGAATTGCTTTGTCCTGCCGCTAAACAGGCGCACGTCGCGCTCTACCTGTGCGGGAACAAAACCAATGAAGTCGCAGACGGTGTCAAAGGTCATGTCTCCAAGAAGCTCCGCGATCTTTGCCTCGTCTTTAATGTCGCCGTTAAGTACCTTCACGCCCTCAGGCAGTTCTTCCTTCCTGCTGCCGCGGTTTAAGAGCCACAGCTCCCACTCATCTCCCTTTGCCAGCTGCCTTGTGATGGCCATGCTGATCGTTCCTGTTCCGCCAATAAACAATGCCTTTCTCATATGCTCTCCTTTCAGAAAAACCTTCTGAAAAAATTATAGCATTTTATGAGAAAGGCATGCTAACGTTCTCTTGCTATATGCTTCTTAATTCTTGACCATTCAGGCTTACTCTGATTTCCAGATCGGCTCAAAGGCAATGTTCAGATCCACGTCGCCCGTGATGCCGGAAACGCGCCCCTTGTCGGAGTACTGTAACACCTTGTAGTCATAGGGATAGTAAAGGTCGCCGTTATAATATGCGAACCACTTGTCATACTCTTCCAGCTTGGAAATGTCGAGGAGCACCGCACCCATCTCCAGGTTGTGATAGATCATGGGTCTGTAGCCGGCCTTGATGACCTCATCGCAGAAGGCCTTCACCACGTCAGTGCGGAGCTTTACGTCCAGCTGGTTCATTCTTGCGCTGGCGCTGGAAACACGCTCCACGTCAACGACGATGGGACAGTCAATCCGATAGCCCCGGATGATGTCGGTCACCATGCGGACCTCTTCCTTCGCCTCTTCAATGGTCGTTGCCTGGGTGTAGAAGTAAACGCCCGTTGCAATTCCGGCATTGTTTGCGCCCTTAAGGTTATCCCTTGCGCAAGGATCCTCCACAAGCGTCCCGTTTTCGCCATAGCCGCGATATCCGACACGGATGTAAGCAAAGCTTACGCCGTCTGCCGCAACCTTCTTCCAGTCAATGGTACCCTGGAACTTGGATACGTCGATGCCCTTGTAGGACGTCACTTCGCCGGACTGTACGTACTGCATCTCGCCGTTTGCCTGCTTTACGAGGTTTTCGGCGCTGTAAGAATTTCTCTTTAATGCATTGTTGATCGGAATGAAATGATAGGTTCCGCCGCTTGCCACCACAAGCTGATCCGGGTAAAGCGCACGCAAGGTCTCCACCACGCTGGTGCCGCTCTGAATGCTCTGGCGAATGCGATTAAGAACCTTCTCCTCACCGTTGTTTACGCCTTGAGAAAACTCATTCGCAAGACGCGCCTCGAGCTCAGCCTTTTGCTTTTGTTCCTCTGCAAGACTTGCTTCCTTCGAAGCCACCTGCTCCTCCAAAGAAGCAATCTGATTTTGCTTCTCCGTATAGACGTCGTAAAGCTTAAAGCCTCCGAATGCGATCGCCAAAAGCAGCACCAACACTGCGATCAGGATGAGCGGAAGACGAATGGCACTCTTTTTCTTTTTCGGTGCCTCCTGCGGTCCGTCGTAAACGGGCGCATACCTTACGCCTGCGGGTGCGGCGCCTGTGGTCTCATCCCCTGCTTCGCCGCCCTCTTGCGGTACGTCTTCAAAGTCTCCCTCGGGCTCGCCTTCATACGCTCCGTCAGGATCACCCTCATAGGTTTCTTCCAATTCGCCTTGCGCGTCTCCGAGCTCTTCGATTTCTTCAATTTCCTCGATCTCTTCAGGGAATTCCTCTTCGATCTCGCTATCGGTCACCGATCTTAGTTGCCCCAATTTCATGCTTTTGTTCTCCTAAGCCTTTATTCCATTGCCCCTTCATCGTAGCTTGCAAGCCACTGCGTGGCCTTTCTGGCTGCATCTGAATCCGGGAACAACTCAACCACGCGATTGTAAATGGTCACGGCATTTACCGCGTCTTCGTTTCCGCGATATGCATTTCCAAGGCCAAGCAGTGCCTCGGAATTCTTCGGATCATAATAAACCGCCTTGGCAAAGCTCTCGATGGCTGACTCATAATCCTTGTTGCGAAGGGAAACATAGCCTGCGTCATTATATGTCGTCGCAAGCTCCGGACCAATGATCCCAAGAAGCACGTTAAAGAGCTCCTGGAATTCCTCCGAGGTTTCCTCAACCTTTACGTTCTCACGTACCTGATCCATCAATTCCGCAGTCTGTCCCACGTCCTTCGTCGTAAGGTAAGTGGCAGCGGCCGCGAACAGCCGATCCATCTCCTGAAGCTTTCCTTCCGTGCCTTCATATTCATCAAGGCTTGCCTCCAGGCGCGCAACGGAAGCACGCAGAGTCGTCACCTGATTTTCGAGTTGCTGGATCTCATTGGTCTTGGAATCAAGCTGACCTGCAATGGTCTCAACGCGCTCTTGCGCCTCGCTCTGCGCAGCCTCTTTATTTGCCGGCAACACAAGGAAATACATTGCGGCGGCACCGATCACCAGACCGATGAACACGTTCAGGACAGTGGAGAAACCGCTCCTGGTCCCTTCCGCAAGGTTGGACGGCTGGATGATCACCTCGTTGTCGCTCTGATAGCGAACGGTTTCTTCCTTTCTGCGCCTCTTATCGTTCTTTTCAATGTCGTCGGGTGCAAGCATACGCTCCACTTCCTGGACGTAAAGCAGCGCCTGCGTGTTCCCGCGGTCCACGCTAAGGACCTTGCTCAGTTCTCTTCTTGCCCTTTCCCACTCTTCGTTGTCAATGTGAAGCAATGCAAGCAAAAGATGTGCCTTCACAAAACGAGGACTTAGCGACAGTACCTTCTTTAACTGGATCACGGCAAGGTCTTTACTGCCCTGCTGACAGTAAGCGAGTGCCTGATTAAACTTTTTCATGGTCTGTCGGATCACGTCATATCTCGAAGGATTGTTCTGGATCCTCTGGATGTAATCCGACGCAATGTTCTTCTTTGGCTCGACGTTCATGCTCAGGATCCATTCGCTCATGGCTTCCGTACATTCGCCGATCTCATAATATACCAGACCCAAAAGGTTTCTGGCTTCTACGTTTCTGCTATTAAACTTAAGGCTCTGTTCCAAGCTGTCAATGGCACCGGTCAGATCCCTTACCTTCGCCCTGTCGAGTCCCACGTTATAATAGTGGTTCGACAATGCAAGGATCTTCTTGTACAAGGAGACGTCCGCGCCGCAGGAAGTGCAATAGTCCTGCTCCGACAGTTGGCAGCCGCACTGGTAACAAACCATGTCAACCTCCTATCATCGGCTCCTGCGTTTCTTCTTTTTTAACGAACATCTGCTCGAACACGCCCGCCACGTCCGTTGCGCTGTGCTCATATATGCTGTCCTTGATGTCTTCCACCTCTGTGCTTGGATGGAACTTCTTCAATTCTTCTTCAAAGTTGATCATTTTTCAATACTCCTAAATGCGCTTTCACTTCGCCCACCAGATAAAGGCTTCCGGCTACGTAGAGAGTCTGGCTCTCCTTCTTTTGTGAAAGGAGCGTTTTCATGGCATCCTGCACTTCGTCAAACGTACCGATCTTTAGCCTTGTACCCTTGGAAAGCTTGATCGCAAGCTCCTTTAAGGTCTCAAGACTGGTCGCACGCCCGGAATGCAGCGGTACCAGGTAAAGTTCCGTGAACAAGCCGGAGGATATGATCTCCCCCAGCATCTTGTCATACTGCTTATCTTTTACGGCAGAAAAGAGCAGGATTGCCTCTTTCTTTTGCCGGTTGGCACGAACGGAATCCAAAAACGCCCTGACGCCGTCCTCATTGTGCGCGCCGTCAATAAACACGTTTTTCGCGATCTCCTCCATGCGACCAGGCCAAAAGCATTTTGCCAGTCCCGCCTTCACGTGCTCTGCAGTGATCGTCCTTCCTTTGTCCCATGCTTCAAGGGCCGAAACGGCCAATGTGGCATTCTCCATTTGGTACAGGGCATATGTATGCAGAGTAACGCTAATATCTTTATAATAACGAGTATGTAAAGAAAAATCAATGATTTTATTCCGAAATTTTGTGAGCGAGTAGTTGTCTTTCGAGATCGGACAAGGGATCGCGCCCTTTTTCTTTGCTGCTTCCAAAAGAACCTTTGCAACCGGCTTGTCGTCGGCAAGATATACTGCAGGGACACCCTTTGCCATGATCCCGGCCTTTTCGGCCGCGATCAGCTCCGTGGTGTCGCCAAGATATTCCATGTGATCAAGGCTGATCCTTGTGATCACGGCAAGGTCCTTACGGGATACGGCATTGGTGGCGTCAAGCCTGCCGCCAAGCCCCGTCTCCAAAATGCAGACGTCGGGTGCTTCCTCGCGGAACGTGACCATCGCCATGAAGAAAAGATATTCAAAAAAAGTGGGGTGATAAAAGCCCTCGGGCAAAGCGCCCGCTTCGTTAAAGGGGTCCTCTGCGGAAAGCACTTCCCAGGGGATCTGTTCATATACGGTAAGGAATGCGCTAAGGAATCGCTTTTTGCTGATCATTCTTCCGCGGATGAGAAACCGCTCGCGCACGTCCACCAAATGCGGCGAAGTGAACACGCAGGTCGTAAGGCCGGCCGCTTCGCACATGCACCGCAAATAGGCACAAACGCTTCCTTTGCCGTTTGTGCCTGCCACGTGTAAGATCCGAAGATCCTTGTCAGGATTCCCAAGGCGCCCTAAGAACGCCTTGGTATCCTCCATGCTGTTTTTCTTTGTGAAGCGGGGAATGTTCAAAAGGTATTCCACCGCTTCATCGTAAGTCTTGATTTTTTGCTTGATCATATTCCCGTTCTTTTGCCTCCCCCTTTGGGAAGGTGCCCCGCCTTGGCGGATAATGCTTACTTCAGCTGCGCAAGTCTTGCAGTCACCTGCTCCATCATCTTCTCATACTTTGCGAGCTTTTCCTTCTCCTCGGCGATCTTTGCTTCCGGTGCCTTGGAAATGAACTTCTCGTTGGAAAGCATGCCTTTGGATCTTGCGAGCTCGCCCTCAAGACGCTTTTGCTCCTTCGTAAGACGCTCGATCTCCTGCGCGATGTCCACCAGCTCCGCAAAAGGAATGTACAGCGTAGCGCCAGGGATCACTACGGAAACCGCATCGTCCGCGATGCCTGCCTTGTCGCTCTGAATGAACACTTCGCTGGCATATGCCAAAGAAGCAAAGAAGAGCTTGCCTTCGGTAAAGATGGTGCGGATGCCTTCGTCCTCACTTACCAGGTGAACGCTTGCCTTCTTCGAAGGTGCAACGTTCATTTCGCTCCGTACGTTACGGATGCCGCGAACCGCTTCCTTGATCGCCTCGATGGCCTTTTCTTCCTTCACGTAATTCCTTGCCTCGTCATAGGTGGGCCAGGTGCTGATCATGATGGACTCTTCCTCGCTCTGGAGTGTGCAGAAGATTTCCTCCGTGATGAAAGGCATGTAAGGATGAAGCAGCTTTAATGCATTGATGAGCACGTTCTTTAAGGTCCAAAGGGCCGCGTTCTGGCTCACTGCGTCGTCCGTGTTGTAAAGCCTCGGCTTTACCATCTCGATGTACCAGTCGCAGAACTCATCCCAGATGAAGTCGTAAACCTTCTGAACCGCAATGCCGAGCTCGAAGCACTCCATGTTGTCGGTCACGTCTTTTACCAGGGTGTTCAGCTTGGAAAGGATCCACTTGTCAACGGGCTGCAGATCACTTTCCGCAGGCGTGGTCACGGTCTTTCCGTCCATGTTCATCAGGATGAAACGGGAAGCGTTCCAAACCTTATTTGCAAAGTTACGGGAGTTCTCCACTCTCTCATAATAGAATCTCATGTCATTACCAGGCGCATTGCCGGTGATGAGGGTCAGACGCAGTGCATCCGCACCGTACTTATCAATGATCTCCAGAGGATCAATGCCGTTGCCGAGGGACTTACTCATCTTGCGGCCCTGGCTGTCACGCACAAGACCATGGAAGAGCACCGTCTTGAAAGGCTTTTCGCCCATCTGCTCGAAGCCCGAGAAGATCATTCTGATAACCCAGAAGAAGATGATGTCGTATCCGGTCACCAACACATCGGTGGGATAGAAATACTTCAGGTCTTCCGTCTTTTCAGGCCAGCCAAGGGTCTCAAACGGCCAGAGCGCGGATGAGAACCAGGTGTCCAGCGTGTCGGGATCCTGCGTCAGATGCTCGCAGCCGCACTTCGGGCAAACCTTCGGAGCTTCCTTCGCAACAACAATCTCGCCGCACTTGTCGCAATAATATGCAGGGATCCTGTGGCCCCACCAGAGCTGACGGCTGATACACCAGTCGCGGATGTTATCGGTCCAGTTGTAATAGGTCTTCTCCATGCGTTCAGGGATCAGCTTGATGTCGCCTTCCTGAATGGCCTTTACGGCAGGTTTGATCAGTTCGTCCATCTTTACGAACCACTGCTCTTTTACCATGGGCTCGATGGTTGCCTTACATCTGTCATGCGTACCAACGTTGTGAACGTGGTCCTCAATCTTCACGAGAAGCCCCATCTGGTCGAGTTCTTCAACGATGGCCTTTCTTGCCTCGTAGCGATCCATGCCTGCGAACTTGCCGCCGTTCTCATTGATCGTTGCGTCATCATTCATCACGTTGATCACGGGCAGGTTATGACGCTTTCCAACCTCAAAGTCGTTGGGGTCATGGGCAGGGGTGATCTTTACGACGCCGGTACCAAACTCCATGTCTACGTAGGAATCCGTAACAACGGGGATCACGCGGTTCATGAGGGGCAGCATTACGCTCTTGCCGATCAGGTGCTTGTATCTCTCATCGTCCGGATGGATTGCAACTGCGGTATCGCCGAGCATCGTCTCGGGACGCGTGGTCGCAAAGGTCAAAAACTCCGTGGCAGAAGGCGTTCCGTCCGCATTCATGATGGGATACTTGATATGCCAGAAATGTCCGGCCTGCTCCTGATATTCCACCTCTGCGTCAGAGATCGAGGTGTTACAAACAGGACACCAGTTGATCATGCGGGCGCCCTTGTATATATATCCTTTTTCATGCATCTTAACGAAGACTTCGGTCACGGCCTTGTTGCAGCCTTCGTCCATGGTGAAGCGCTCTCTGTCCCAGTCACAAGAGGACCCAAGCTTTTTCAGCTGTGAAATGATCCTTCCGCCATATACCTTCTTCCAGTCCCATGCGCGCTCGAGAAATTTCTCACGGCCCAGATCGTGCTTGTCAATGCCCTCTTCCTTCAGCTTCTCGATGATCTTGACCTCGGTCGCGATGGACGCGTGGTCCGTGCCGGGCTGCCAAAGGGCATTATATCCCTGCATCCTCTTAAAGCGGATCAGGATGTCCTGCATGGTGTTATCCAACGCATGGCCCATGTGAAGCTGTCCGGTGATGTTTGGGGGCGGGATCACGATCGTAAAAGGTTTTCTTGAATAATCCACTTCTGCATGGAAATACTTCTTGTCCAGCCACTTTTGGTAGAGCTTGTCCTCAATGCCTTGAGGGTCGTAGGTTTTTGCCAGTTCCTTGCTCATCTTTCTCCTCCTTTAATGCTGTCTGCCAATTCATAAAGAATTCTTGGAAACCGTCCGCTTCGCGTACGTCGTTGCTTTTGCAATTAGAAAAGCCCTCTGCAAACGGTTTGTTTGCAAAGGGCGTCATTAACGCGGTACCACCTTTGTTTTCAGAAGGCCTTGCGACCATCCTCTCCGTGACTTCTCCTTATCGCATCATAAGGATTAAAGCCGGATCCTGTAACGGGGATCACTCGTGAGAACCTACTGATTCGTTCAGCCCTCCGGCTCCGAAGCTACCTTCCGCTCTCCGTTCCTTGCTTGCCCTCGCAGCGCCCGGATCTTTACGACCCTTGGCAGGCAGCTCTCTGACAGGCGGTTTTAGCGTACTCTTCTTCCTCACAGCCTTTTCTTATAGGGAGACTATACACCGCGATCGCCTAAAAGTCAAGCCCTAATTCTTATGACGGGGACGGCGAGGTTGCATATCCAACGCAGGCCCCTTTAAGGAACCGCAGACGAGATATGCCGCTTAATGAGGCTTGGCACGCAGGATGAGAACAAATCGTCCGTGAACATCCTGCGTGCTTAGCCTCATTTGGCGGAGAGCTCGGCGTTGCGCGTTCCCCGGGGCCTGCGTTGGATATGCAACCCCGCCGCCCCCGTCAATATACCTCTTATTCTTTATTCTGTCGAACGTAATTAACTGCGAAGTCTGTTTAGAACTGCTTCGTCAGGCTTAAGGGAAGCTCCACATTCATGCCAAGCGGACGGTCGTTTTGCTCTCCGTCTTGGTAATACTCCATCAGCGTAAGGAGCGACCCGCGGAGCAAGAAGGTCAGGTAATCTTTCCCTTCGGACAGCTCGCTCACCGTTTCTCCTAAGTAGATGCGATCGCCTCGCACGGCATAAAAGCTTGCATAGCGCATGGCCGCATCGTCAAGTTCGCCGCCGGCCTCGCGGATAATGTCGCCGACGTAATCCTCAAGGGAAATCCCCATGAGTTTTAAGTATTGCTTGGTGCTAAGATAGCTGGAGTACTTTTGGACATAGGAATCAAAGTAGGCATATGCCGCCTCCGTGACCTGCGCCGTCACGTAATCCATGAGCGCCTGGTAGCTCTCCTCCTCCACGGAAAGCACGGCCCTGCCGTTCTCGGAAAATTGGAGCTTGGCATTGATCACAAGTTTTGTTTCATCCCACGAAAGGTAAGGCACCAGAAAGCTTGCGCTCTCCATCGCATTGTAGATATCCTCGCTGACCGAGATTGGCGTGCTAAGGAATGTCCCTTGCAGGCGCTCCCGGATGCGTGCGTCCGCTTCCGACTCCTCGCCGATGATGGTACCAAGAAGCGCGCCTTCCGTCAGGGTTTCTTCGGTGCCATCGCCAGAACCTTCCTCGCCCGTGCCGCCTTCACCAGAACCCGTGCCAGTGCCTTCGCCGCCTTCGCTGCCTTCCAGTCCGGCGCCCTCACCTGAACCTTCCGTACCTTCGCCGCTGCCAGAGCCTTCGCTGCTTCCCTCGGATCCTTCGCTGCCTTCACTGCTGCCAGTGCCCGTTCCAATACCTTCCGCATCTTCGCCAGTGCCTTCCGCACCCGTTGCGTTGCCTTCGTCCAAGTCACCTGCCTCCACGCTTTCGGCAATGGGCGGCAGCCCGCAAAGCTCCCGGACAAATGCTTCATCCGCATAACGAACTCGGCCCTCGTCAGAGCAGGCACAAAGTGCCAGCAAGACGAGCGCCGAAGCAATGAACAATATCCATTTTCTAAGCCTAGTGCTTCGCTTTGATCTCAGATTCGGATTCATAGACCGTTCCTCAAATCCTTTAGGAAAGCCTTGCCACGGAACTGCGCAGGATCATCTTTCCGCCGACCTTGATCGGCTCTTTGGAAACCTCCTGATCCTCTCCCTTCAACATTCTGATCAGCTTGTTGGCGGATGCGATCCCAACCTCCTTTAAGGGCAGTTCATTGGTCGTCAGGCCCGGATAGAAATATTCCGCCACCTGACGATTATCATAGCCTGCGATGGAAAGATCCTTGCCGATGATGATGCCCTTTTCGCGCGCATAATCATAGGCCCCGCCTGCCATCAGGTCATTCATGCACCAGATGGCCGTCAGGTTTTGACCTGCAAGCTTTTTGGCGCATTCATAGCCCGATTGCTTTTCCCAGTCGCCGTAAACCGTCCACTCGGGATTGTAAGGAATGGAAGCTTCGAACAAAGCTCTCTGACAACCAAGGAGACGCTCCCTGGTGTGCATGTTGTCCGCTGCGCCGGCAATGATGCCAATGCGCCTGTGCCCCATGTCCGTCAAGTATTTGATCATGTCATATCCACCCTTTTCGTCGTTGAGGACAACGGAAGGGAAACGGTGATTTTCGGAAGTCGCATATGCAACCACGGTCGGAAGGGAGAAATCATCCGGAAGACACTTGATGCTTCTTCCGTGACCTGCTATGTAAAGAAGCCCGTCCACCTTGATGGATTTAAGCTCGTTCAGCACGGGGCTGAGCATGCTCTGGAGCTTCGTCTCGTCGTTGTACCAAGTGTCACGCCACTTGTCGTAAAGACGCAGGTTCATGATGACCGTGCGGTATTCGTGCTCCTCGCAGCAAGCCATGGCCGCCTCAAGGATGGGCGTCGTGGAAAACTGTCCAAGATCCTCTGCAATGATGCTGATGGTCCTGGTGCTCTGCTTACGCATGTTTGCGGCATAATAGTTCGGCTGATAGCCCGTCTCCTTTACGGCCTGCCAAACCTTCTGCCTGGTCTTTTCACTCACGTTGGGCTTTCCGTTCAGTATGTTTGAAACCGTGCTGGGGGAGACATCGCACATCTTTGCAATTTCTTTCACCGTGGTCATGTCTGTTTCTCCTTCTAATTCGTTTCTGGATATGATTCTATCTTTGAGCAAGCACAACTCGATATTTGACTTTCTTACCCTGGTATTTCATAAAGCCACGCCTTTGCGGAGAAGTCTGAATCTCCGGAGCCATATTCCGCAAGGATCCGGCTGCCCGAAGGAAACTCTGGCGATGCAAAATGAGAATCCTCAAAGCGATGCAAGATCGCAAGCCGCTTTCCGTTCCACTCGCGCACGACAAACTGTTGACCTTTTGGTTTATTATACGCCGTATTTTCATAAATGTGAAGAATCGTTTTACCATTTTTAATAATTTCAGCACATTTTACGTAAAATTCCATGCCTTCTTCAACAATTTTCCATTGTTTATCAGACAGATCGTAAATCTCCCCGGACAAACACATCCGTCCAAACAAGGTAGCGATCAAGGAATATTCGATCCTCTCCTTAGAATCTCCCGCACGCAGCACCGCCCAGATCTGGCTTTGCTCAGGCCTTATCACGCGCTGTACGTTTGCCGCGATCAGCGGGATCGACTTGATCTCATGCGCATCGGAAAAGCTTGCCTGACTGCAAAGCTGCATCATGGAAGGCTCAAGGCGGTGACCGCCGCTCGAGCAGTTTTCAATGACAATGCCCGGGATCTCCTCGCGGATCTTTGCAAAGAATGCCTGGGATGCAAGAACCTTTCGGCGAAGCCCTTCTCCAAGGCTTTCGGCACCGTCACATCCCATGCCGAGAGTGTCATTGTAATCCACCTTGAGGTATCCAAAACCAGCATCCTTCAGGATCCCGATCACCTTGCGGCTTAAGTACTCTGCCACCCAAGGATCCTCCATGTCCCAAAAGCGTCTGCCGCCCACCGTAAGTGGCACGCCGTCCTTCTTTACAAGGTGCTCTGCGTCGTTATAGAACCTACTTCCGTAGGCAACGGCTTCCATCTCATACCAAAGCCCGGGGATCATGCCCTTCGATCTGACGTAATCCGCAATGGGCTTCATGCCGCCGGGAAATCTGTTTTCATTGACTTCCCAGTCGCCGACGCATTCCCACCATCTCTCATTCCCATACCAGCCGGAGTCGATGACCAGGAAGCGGATGCCCTTGCCCTCCAGCTTGTCAGCAATCTTCTTTACGTTTTCGAAGGAAGGATTGCCCCAGGTCGTGCAATACTCATTGAACAAAATGGACATGTCCTGATCCATGGGAGAGATCATGGGGTGCTGCGCCTTGACCAGCTTGTCGCAAACGTCAAGGAGCGAGGTTCCCGTTGCGATCACGGCCTGCGGCGCGTCAAAGCTTTCGCCGGGTGCGAGGGTTTTGGTCCACTGGCCAAAATCCCGATCTCCCAACCCTCCAATGACCGTAAGGAAATCGCCTTCCTTACAGAGCAGCTCCATCTGCCAGGTAGAGGCAAGGTAAAGCTGTATGCCAACGAACTCTCCTGTCTTGGAGTTTTCCAGCGCAAGGAACGGGAAATACTTTCGCACTGGCATGGAACCACTATTCCCAAATTTCTCACAGCGAAGGCCGCAGCGGTTCCAGGAGGGCTCTATGTGAAGGTCCTCCAAACTCTCCGTGCGAAGCTTCCCTTCCGCACTCCAAAAGGACTGCATCCTGTGCACACGATCAGCCACAACGCCGCGAAGCCCAAAGCTTGTCAGCATTTCAAGCGTGACTTCCTTTTCTCCTTTGTTATGGACGCTCGTCTGCACGCGCAAAGCTTCGCCGTCTTTTGTACGATTCAAGACCAGAGTGAGGCCGTCTTCGGTTTCATATACTGCGGTGCCTTCTCCAAAGTCCTCTGCCCCGCTCTTTAAGGTAAAACGCTCCATTGTCTGGCTGCCGTGCATGGTCATGCCGCAAGAAAACCCTCCCGCATATCCATCTCCCATGCATTTTATTTCAGCGAATGTCTCCACGCCTTTTGTCCCTTTCATTTTAGAAAAAAAGGGGCTGCGAAATCTCTTTCACAACCCCTTTTTCAATTTTACTTTTGGATTACTTTACAGCGTTCTTAGCGTTCAGCTCGATGGTGTACTTCTCCTTGTCGAACTGCATGAGCTTATCGAAGCCATAACCATTCAGTTCCTTGGTCATGTCATCCCACAGCTTGTCGAATTCAGCATCGGTCTTCGCATAGATCATACGCCAGGAGTACTTGTTAACAGCATCCTTACATTGACCGCGGATCAGGCTGATGTCATTGTCGTCGGTAGGAAGAGCTACGCTTACGTTAGGGCTGATCACGAGAAGGTTGTTCTTCAGCATGTACTCAGCGGGCTCCTTAGCGCCAAACTTAGCTTCCCACTCTTTTCTCATCTGGGTGTAGTTTGCTTCCTTGTAGGTGGACCAGTACTGCTTGGAGTAAGGCTCGCCAGTCAGAGGGTTCGTAGCGTTTGCGCTTACGATCCACTGGTTGATCTGGTTGTTACCATCGTTCCAGCCGCCGCCGCCCCACTCTTCGGGAACGGGAAGGTTGTCAACAAGCGCGTTAGAGTTCATCTCAACGTATCTGCCGTCATCACCCTTCTTGTAGTTGAAGCCTTCGATACCGTCATGCTGGAGCATAGCGCCTTCAGGGCTTGCATACCAATCAAGGAACTCCATGATCTTCTTATACTTGTCCTTGGAAACCTTGGAACCAACTGCAAACACACGGCCGCTTCCGAAGAAGGAGTCTGCTTCTGCGTAATACTTCTGATCCTTAACGGGAGTGTAGATGAATGCGGTGCCGTCAGCCAGTCTTTCGTTGGTGTTCCAGAAACCAACCTGCCAGCTGTACCAGAACAGGTAAACCTGACCTGCGGTCATCTTTGCACATGCATCGTCCCAAGTCTGAGAAGCGGAGTTCTCATCGATGAGGCCGCGATTGTAAGCGGTGTTCCACCACTTCAGGATCTTGTAGTAGGAACCAGCCTTATCCGTCAGAGGAATGAAGCTTCCGTCGGGCTTAAGGATCAAGGACTGCTTGATCTTCTCGCCGTACCAGGTGGTCAGCTGAACAACGTTAGCGATACCGATCATGTCATCGCCGCCGTCCCAGTCAGGCCACAGGGATGCCATGTAGCAAGGATCGCCGGAGGCATTCTTGGGATGCTTTTCCAGCATCTGCGCAATAACGTCCATAAGGCCGTTCAGATCCTTGATCTCAGGGCAGCCAAGCTCGGAGTACAGATCCCAACGAAGCATGGGGCTGGAGTAAATAACGTCCTGAGAGTAGGAAGTGGGTGAAGTGTTCATCATCTCGGTAGGGATACCGTAGATCTTGCCGTCGGGATTGTCAGGAAGGCCCTTGTTCAGAGCATCGATCTGCTGCTGGAAGGCCTTCAGGCTGTCATGCTTGTAGATCTCATCGGAGATATCCTTCACAAGTCCGTTCTTTACGCAATCCTGGAACTGTGCGGACTCAAGGATGAGGATGTCGCCCAGATTGCCGGATGCAGCTCTGGTAGCATACTGCTGCTCGCCTGTACCCTGACCGGAAATGATGTTGATCTCCAGATCAAACTTATCCTTGACTGCCTTTGCAAACCAACCGCCCTGAACGCCGTTGTAGTTTGCGGCAACGTCAAAGAATTCCAACGTGGAAGTCTTAGAACCTCCCGCACATCCTGAGAGCATGCTAACAGTCATGGTGACTGCGCACAGGAGTGCAATGATTTTTTTCGTTTTCATAAATCTCCTCCCTTTCCTGCGCTTTAGCGCAAATATAACATATGGCTTTCTGCCATTTGTTAACCCTTTACTGCACCGACCATGATGCCCTTGGTAAAGAACCGCTGGAAGAACGGATATACCAGCATGATGGGCGTTACTACCACCATGGTCACGGTCATGCGGATCGAAGTGTTGGTCGACGCCGTGGCAAGAAGCTGTGCCATGGAATCCGTCGAAGTGGAGCTGTTGACCAGTGATGCAAGCGAATTCGCGGACTGCAGATAATTGTAAAGCGTGAACTGCAGCGTGTAGAGATTCTTGTCAGTAACAAGGAGCAGCGTATCCTGGAAGGAGTTCCACTGCGCCACGGCTGCGAACACCGCGATGGTGGCGATGATCGGCTTGATGACGGGAAGAATGATGCTGAAAAACACTCTCATCGTTCCTGCGCCGTCGATCTCCGCCGCATCCTGAAGCTCACGCGGCACGGACTCTACGTAGGTCTTACACAAGATAATGTAGAAGGGCTGCACGGCCACGGGGAAAATGTAACCCCAGAAGTTATTGGTCAGCCCAAGGTTTCTCATGGTCAGGTACCAGGGAATGATGCCGGCATTGAAATACATGGTCGCCGCAACGAAGCGGAACCAAAGCTTTCTGTGCCACAGGGACTCTCTGGTGAACATGAATCCAAGGAATGCGGCCACGATCACGGTCAGGATCGTTCCGACCACGGTTCTCGCCACGGATACCTCCGCCGCCTGGATCAGGCCATCGATCTTGGCAACCTTGGCATAGTTGGTCAGGTGAAAGCCGATGGGCACCAGGAACACCTTACCCCTGGCACTCGCTTCATTGTTACTGAGGGTATTGATAAAAATGTAGTAGAACGGATACACACAGACAAACGCCAGCATTGCATACGTCACGTATATGATCACGCTGATGACCTTGTCGGTAGCGCTCATGTGCATTTTCGTCTTAGGCGGCACATAGTCCACGTAGCGACTTCTCAGGTCGGCTTCACTTCCCGCGCCGACGGCCTTGAGCTTATCCGTCTCTATGGAACTTAGGCTTTCCAGCTTGTTTGGTTCACCCATATTAAGACTTCGCCTTTCTTTTACTAGATGATGCTCTCGCCCCTGATCTTCTTGGAGATCCAGTTGGTTGCAAACAAGAGCGTGATGCTTACGATGCTCTTAAGGATACTGAAGGCCGTCGACAAGGGATAGCCTCCGATCTCTCTCGAGAGGTCATATACGTAAAGGTCGAGCACGTTGATGTAATCGCTGTTGAACTGATTGCGGAACACGAAGTACTGCTCCATGCCGTTGTTCAGGAAGCTTGCCAGGTTCAGCATCACGAGAACGAAATACGTAGGCAAAATGCCGGGGATCGTGATGTGCCAAATGATCTTCATGCGCGACGCGCCGTCCACCTTGGCCGCTTCGATCAGCTCCTCGTCAATGCCCGTGATGGCGGCCAGATACATGATGGCGGCCCATCCCGCATTCTTCCAGGTCAGCCACAGCCACATCTTGAACCACATGTGATTGCTGTTTTGCAGGAAGTTGACCGGCTTGTCGATCCAGCCTGCGTTCATGGCAAGATTACTAATGACGCCGTCGCCGTTAAAAATCGTGAACGCCACGGAAAACACCAGCACCCAGCTGATAAAGTTCGGGAGCGTCGTTACGGTCTGAACAAATTTCTTGTAAGGTACACACTTGATCTCATTCAGGAAGATCGCAAAGATCATGGGGAACCAGGAGAAAAACAGGCTGATGCCGCTGATGGCAAACGTGTTGCGGAGCACCTCCAGGAGCCTTTTCAGTCTGGTGGGATTCTCCACCATGTAAACGAACCATTTGAAGGCTACGAATTTGGAATCTGCCAGAGGAGTGGGCGGCCTGTAATCAAAGAAGGCATACACCCAACCATATAGAGGATAATAGGAAAAGATCAGAACGAGGAGCAAAAATGGCAGAATATACAGGAATTCCCGATAGCCCCTGATTTGTTTTTTTGTCAGACCACGTCTCTTCATGCCCTGCATTTCCATAGCCCCCGTAAATCGTTTTACTCCTAACACAATAATAATACGTTGTCACAGGAAAACCGTCAAGTTGATTTCTTTATTTTTTTGGCACTTTATGATTTTTTGACATTTTTAGAGGCATGATTTTGTAATAATTGAACAATCCATTTTTAGCATTGGCGAAACTATAACGTTTTTTCCAGTGTACCCAGCTTTTTCTCTTTTCGAATTGATTTATGCAATATTTTATTTTTTTTGCAATATTTCAGACACTTTAGCCAAAATCCAATAAAACGGTTCAGTGTGCCACTGGGGACGGTTCTTTTTGGCACGTTTTGGCCCTGGGTAAGGCTTGGAATGCGTAGCATTCCATGATCCCGACCGAAGGGAGGGACGTGCCGAAGGGCACGCACAAAACGTGCCAAAAAGAACCGTCCCCAGTGGCACAAAAAAACACGGACCCTTGCGGATCCGTGTCTCGTCTCAAAATTTATTCGTTCGTGTAGTTGTCGAAGTAGCCCTGGATGAGAATGATGGGGGTTCCCTTGTCGCCAGAGCCGCTGGTCAGGTCGCAGAGGGATCCGATCAGGTCGGTCAGCTGTCTGGGCGTCGTTCCCTGAGATGCCATGTTGCCCTTCAGGTTCCCGTCCTTTGCCTTAATGCTTGCGGAGATGGCCTTACGAAGTTCTTCCCCGGAAAGGTTTGCGTAATCATTGTCCGCAAGGTACTTCAGTTTTAACTCGTTTGGCGTTCCAAGAAGGCCATCGGTGAAGGCCGGTGAAACAACGGGGTCTGCCAGCTCCCAGATCTTTCCCTGCGGATCCTTGAAGGCGCCGTCGCCGTAAACCATGACTTCCACGTGCTTTCCGGTTGCCTTGAGAATCTGATCCTGAATGTCAAGCACCAGCTGCTTGCAGTCCTGCGGGAAGAGCTTGATCTTCGTCTCGGTGGACTTGTTTGAACCAAGCAGGCCGTAATTGGAATTGAATCCGCTGCCGCCGATGGGCGCCGTGCAGATGTCATCGAGTCCGCAAACAACCTTCGCTCCTGCTTCCTTAAGGATTCTCTTGGTGCGCTTTCTCGTGTGGATGTCGCAGGTCAGCACGTGATCCGTGTACTTGAGGATCGTCTTCGCCTGATTTGCAAAGATCACTTCCACCTCCGCGCCGGCTTCCGTGATGATGTCGGAATAATATTGCACATAGTCCACGCCAGTAAATTCATGTTTATTCTCACCAAAGAGCTCGCGATATCTCTCCAAAGTCAGCACGTCGGAATAAGGATTGATCCCTGCGTCGTCCAGCTGATCATAGGTGATGAGTGCGTTACCCACTTCATCGGAAGGATAGCTCAGCATCAAAACCACCTTCTTGCAGCCCATTGCGATACCCTTTAAGTTTATGGCAAAACGGTTTCTCGAAAGGATCGGGAAGATTACGCCCACGGTACCGCCGCCCAGCTTTTCGCGCACGTCCTGTGCGATGTCCTGCACCGTCACGTAGTTGCCCTGTGCCCGTGCGACGATGGACTCCGTCACTGCGATCACGTCCCTGTCGCGAAGCTCAAAACCCTCTTCCTTTGCAGCCTCCAAAACGCTGTCCACGGTGATCTCCACCAGGTTATCTCCCTCGCGGATGATGGGACCGCGAATGCCCCTTGAAATCGTACCAACTCTTCTCATGTTTTCCTCACTTCCTCGCGCCAGGCAAAATGCAGGCGCATGTTTATTCAGTCAGCAAAAATAATTATACATAGAAATCAAAGGCATGACAAGAGGTTCTTTATTATAAGTCATATTTTTTCGACCAACCAATTTCATCTGACTTTTTGTAAATTATACTTGACATATTGTCGGGAGGGTGTTATGATACACTCAGAAACGAAAGTACGACATGGCCAAAGTACGATCAAAGCACAATCAAAGGAGGTTTGAGTATATGAAGAACAATAAAAAGAAATCCTGTACCTTATGGCTCTGCATCTTAATCGGACTGCTTGCGACTGACCTGATCGTCATGCTTGCCAACTGGATCTTCAATTTCCTGAGTGATGACTGGGTAAGAACCTGTGGCGGCTGCGCACTGTGCCTGATCGCAGCAGTAAGCTTTACGGTGGTGAATATCCGCAAGGCAGATCAAGAATCATAACACATTTCTAAACTTAGGAGGCTAACCATGAAATCCAACAAGAAACTATTATCCCTGCTTGCCCTGATCCTCATCCTTCCATTCTTTGTGATGTGTGTCCTTTTCATCCAGTTGAACAACTACAAGGGTGAAAACATAATGGATTTTGAGGAGGGCATCTACCATATGGTAAGGGACGGCAAGGTCAATCCCACCGACAGTACGATCAAGGTCCCGATCCCCAAGAGGGGAGCTTACCTTTTCGACATTTCCTGGGACGTGAAAGACCCCGGCTTTAACACCGGGTGCGTGATCAAGGATGGAAGCGGTAAAATCCTGCAGTGTTTTACGGCTTTCCAGTACTCAATCCCGATCACCGTTACCTGTGACGAAGGCACTTCCGTTGAACTTTTCTTCTTAGTTGATGAAAACGACTATCGCGACTTCGCAAAGAACTACATGGGATATGCAGATGGTCCTTCCCTGGATTCCTTTGTGAACGGCCTTGCCCCCTTCGAGACTCCCAAGGACGGCGAACGCCACTTTACCTTTAAGCTAAACGTAACGGAATTGGTTGGCGCTCCCTGGATCCTTCAGCTTCTGACCATTGCCGTGGGCGCAGTACTTGTCTTGCTCTTATGGCTTGCCCTTTCGCCTGAAGGTGCTGAGGGCGTTGGCTTAAAGGAGCGCTTAGATGAGGTTGGACATCGCCTTAGCATTTTTATCTGCGCCGTCATGCTTGTGCAAATGGTCGTGATCTTTCTCCTTGGGAATTTCTTTGCAGACTTTACAAACCAGCACGGCATCATGCTCTCGCTGATCCTCGTCATCCTCAGCGTGGACCTCATCGGCTTCCCCGTGACTTACCTTGCATGCAAGGGCGTTCCCAAACAGGAGATCCCTCAAAAGAAGCTTGGCATTGGAAAGTTCCTTCTCTTTGTGCTCATGAGCTACGGCATTGTGCTCCCTGGTGCAATGCTCGGCAACATCGTTCACAATCTGATCACCCTGCCCTTTGGCGGCGCTACCTCTGCCATTCAAACACTGCTCATGAACTCCGACATGTTCTGGCGTGTTCTTGCAGTCGGCATTGGCGCACCCATCTTCGAAGAGCTTGTGTTCCGTAAGCTCCTCATCGACCGCACGATCAAGTATGGCGAATTCATCTCCATCTTCTTCTCCGGTCTTGCATTTGGACTGTTCCACGGCAACTTCCAGCAGTTCTTCTTCGCCTTTGGCCTTGGCATGCTGTTTGCCTTTGTTTACGTGCGTACCGGAAGGATCCGTTATACCATCGGCCTTCACATGGTGGTCAACATGGTCTCCTCCGTCATCACGGTATTCATCAGCCAAAAATATAATGAATATGGCGTCGCAAGCAGTGATCCCGCGGTCATTCAGGCCGCCATGCAGGCGAATCCCACCGTGGCACTTTACACGGTCCTTTACTCCCTGTGGAACGTTTTCCTCACAGTGCTCGCCATCGCCGGCGTCATTATTTTGGTCGTATTCCTGGCGCAGAAGAGATTTACCTTAAGAAAGCAGGACGGCGAACCGACAAGGGGAGAAGCACTCCGTGCCCTCTTTACCAGCAAGTGCGTCTGGATCTTCCTTCTCGGGACCCTTGGAATGTTCCTTGTATCCTATCTGCCCGTGTTCCTTCGCTAATCCTTCAGACAGACTTGACACAGCCAAACCGTTAAAGGAGTTTTGTCATGAAAGAATTTTTTACTAAGAAATCCGTAGCATCGCTCATTGCTTTCGTTGCACTCCTGTGCGTCTTCGCTGCTGCCGCCTGGACGATGAGCCATGCAGAGCGTGAAGGCACGGAGTGGCATTCTGACTGGCCCGTGACCGTCTCCGTAAAGGACGGCGTGGCGACCCCGTCACAAACCATCAATGAATTTACCATAATCAAGGAGGGGCAGTACCATCTGACCCTCCTTGGCCTCCCTGAAGGCGTCAAGGAAGCCTCAAAGGTCAAGACCTCCGACATGGGCTTTGTCACGACGGCGCTTTTGCTGGATGCGGCAGGCGAGGAAGTATTTGGCAATACCGGCACCCCGCTTCAAGGCGACATAAGCGTCGGGCTAAAGCCCGGCAAGTACCAAATGATCTTTTACTATCACACCGACAAGGCCGCGTTCATGAACTTCGCAACAGAATGGCTCTGTGGCAGTCGAAACGTGGAAAGCTGGGCGCGGGAGCAACATTTCGAGGAGCTCCAAAGGAATGGCAGCTGGACCATCCATTATGAGATGAGCGTGTACCCTGACACCTTTTTGGATGGCTATCGGATCGGAATTTTGTTTGGCATCCTGATCGCCGCCTGCGTTTGCGTCATCCTCCTTTGCGTAGTCACGAAGGGGAACCATCTTCAAAGCGCAAAATACGACGAGCGCCAGGAAATGGAACGTGGACGCGGATTCCGCTACGCCTTTGCGGTCTCCATGATGTTTATAGGCGGCACCCTCGTCTGCAGCATGATGGGGTTCCTAAGACCCGCCACGGAGCAGACGTTGGTCGCCTTTGGCCTGCTCATCGGCATCACGGTCTATTCCTCCTATTGCGTGCTGCATGAGGCTTACTTCCCGCTGAATCAAAAGTGGCTTAGCTTCGTCGTCGTAACTTTCTTCGTCGGGCTTATAAATCTTGCGTTCGTGATCTTCGATATCATAAACGGGACTCTCATCGTTGACGGCCAGCTCGGAGACGGGTCGCTGAACCTTGGCTGCGCGATCATGCTCCTCACCATCGGCAGCCTGTCGCTCTTTAAGTATCTTGCGAACAAACGACAGGCACTCGAGACCGAGGAAGAAGACGAGGAAATGGAGTAGTCAAAGCACCCCTGGGATAAAGGAGGGTTTTTATGAAGAATTTAAAATTAAAATCCGCCAGGGCTGCTTTGGATCTTTCTCAGCAGGACCTGGCAGATAAGGTCGGTGTATCCAGACAAACGATCAATGCCATTGAAAAAGGGGACTACAACCCCACCATCAATCTTTGCAGAGCCATCTGCAAAGTGCTTGGAAAAACTCTGGATGAATTATTTTGGGAAGACGAGTGATCGTCTTCCCATTTTTAATAATACTATTTAGCGATACCACTCATAATGTGAGGTCTTCTTACGTTCTCTCGCCTGCGCTTCCAAGGCTCTTTCCACCTCGTCTCTCGCATGCACCTCACGCTTGATCTCATACATCAGCCTGTCCGCCTCACGAATATACTCCTGAAGGGGATTTCCACTGTCGGGCTCCGTGATCACGTAGCCGCAGCTCGCGGAGATCCGATAAGGCCTCGTGCCGTCATTGTTCTTCGCTTCCATATACTCCAGGATGCTGTACTTGACGTGACAGGCCTGATGGTCGTCACAGTCCGGCGCAATGATCAAAAATTCATCTCCGCCAAATCGTACCGCGATCCAGTTTTCCTGAACGACGGCCTTGATGGCCTCCGCAACCGTCTTGATCGCAATGTCACCGTGGATGTGTCCAAACTGATCGTTGATGCGCTTCATGAAGTTGATGTCTACGAACATCACCATCATGGGCGAATGCTTGCGAACGCTTTCCTGATACAATGGGATCGCACGGTTCTCATATCCAAAGCGGTTGTAGAGATCCGTCATTGGATCCCTGTCGTAAAGCTTCGTCAGGTTCTTGTTGAGCATGTCCAGGCGAAGGTTCGTGCGAAGCATCTTTAACGCCTGCTGAAGCTTTTCCATGTATTCGTAAAGAAAGTTCGCCTGCACGACGCGCGACGTATCAGCCAGCACAAAATAGCCGTAATTATACTGCATGTAATGCAGCGGCAAGAGGAAGAACACTCGCTGCTCTCCTGCCTTTTTCTCATACCCCGGGATCAGCTTGGAGCGATCCACTTGATCGATCATTTGCGCCTTTCCGTCCTTCAGGGTGACCACGACCTCAAGCTTTCTTTTTGCCTTCTTTTGCTGGATCTCCTGTTCCGACGCCATCACGTCGCGGAAATAATCCGCATTGACCACGAGACTAAGCTCCGGTCCTTCATACAAGTGATACTTTTCGAAATGAGCCCGAAGGGCCGTCTTTAATTCCGCATAGCTTGTGGACTCTGAGATCTTGTGGCGCATGGTGCGTTCCCTCTGCTCCATCGTGGCATCATCCGTGTTCTTCTCGTAATAATGCTTGCAGAATTCCTTGCGAAGCGCCCAATGATCTATGTCTCCGTTGCATCCGCAGCTTTCTCCGATCACCATGTTCGCGGGGATAAGGTTCTTTTTCTTGCTCTTTTTCCCCTGGATCTGGTCATAGAGTATCTTGCAACACTGCCATCCAAGTTCTTCATAATTCTGGCGCACCGTCGTCAGGGAAGGATACAGAATGTGACCATCCGCCACATTGTCAAAGCCCGTCACGATCACGTCCTTGGGAAGGTCATACCCAAGCTTCGTGAGCTCCGTGATCACCGACATGGCCATGACGTCGTTGGCACATACGATCGCATCCGGCAGCTTACCTTCCTTTTCGAGAAGCTCATCTATGGCATCTGCCGACAGTTGATTCGTCCACATGCCGTAGCGAACATATTTCTTCGGCAGGCTGTGCCCATGCTCCTTCAAAACGGCCCTTGTGATCGCAAGACGAGCGTTGCTCTCTTCATGGTCTGGCGTTCCGCCAATGAACCAAACCTTTTTTACGCCGTGCTTTTCCACGAGATGCGTGATCATGTCGCGCATCCCGGTATTTCCGTCCACGCCCATGTAAGGGATTCCCTCAAACTCATTACCGATGCTGACCACGGGAACGCCCTGGCGTTTTGCCAGAGTGCAGGCCTCAAGTGCCTTTTCCTCCGAGTTGAACATGTTGGAAAAAACAATGACGCCGTCATAGTCCTTGAGGTTACAAAGCTTGTAAATGCCAAACTCGCCCTCTCTTTGATCCTCGGTAACGTTGTAGCTTGCAAAGCACGTGAAAACATAGACGTCAAAATCCTCCGACGCCGCGTATCGTTTGATCCCATCCAGGGCCTGTGCCAGGAACTCATAGCTCCATCCATTTGCAAAAACTGCGATTTTTTCCTTCATACGCTCCGAAAAATCCTCTTTTGTGCGGAGCCCTCCGCGTTACGCCTTCTTTTTCTCGAAACGGAATACGTTCCAGGAGAGAGGCTTTACGTGTGCGGAAAGAATGCCGCCTGCAAAGCTACCGCCAAGGTTTTCTACAGGTTTGATCCTATCCGGCTCCTCGAAACTGTTTTTCGCATCCAGATCCTGATCGCATAATTCGATATGCTTAACAAAATTATACTCCTCGAAACCACGTACGTCCAGTTCAATCGGATACTCCGCATCTTCGTTGCGGTTGATCACAAATACGGTGAGCTCCTGTGCATCCTCATCCCATGCCGTTGCGCTGTCAATGAAGGTCAGGCCTTCCTTGCCGGTATATTGCGAAGTGTCGTCGATGGCATATCCCGGAAGGTCATAGGTCTCACTCTGTATGTCCGTCTGCATGGAAGTTCCCTTTGCAAAGTTGATCAGATCCATGAAGGCATAATGCGATGCGGACCTCCAAACGTGATCATGGTTGGACGCACACAGAGCACCAAGGCCGCCCGTCATGCAACCGATCTTTACGCGGTCTGCATGGCGCAGGAACGCGAGCTGGATCGACACCATCGAAAGCATATGCAGGATGTCTCCGCCGGGGAATTGTCTGTCAGGCATCTTGTCGGGATCGTGCAAAATGTAGGGACGCTTCGGGTCAAAGCGATAATGTGCCCTTGCCATGTTGTGATAGCCGTAGCCAGGATGGAGCGGGCTGTTGGGACGCACCATTGCACCGTATTCGTCGAAGGAAAGCATGATCTTCTTGGGCGAGCGGCACTTAGCGCCAACCAGGTCGCACATTGCGATCTCGGTGTTGATGAAATCCTCGTAATATGCAGAGCCGCCAAGCAGTGCCTTCCAGTCTCCGGGAGGTGCGCTGTGATAATGATGCATGGAGAGATAGTCCACGGTTTCATAACATTCCTGAAGCACGGTCTCTTCCCAGGTGGGATAATGATCCATGAACAGTGCGGAGGAAGCACACACTGCGGTCTCAATGGAGGCATCGATCCACTTCATTGCCTTGGAAAGCTCGTTGCAGCGAACGCCGTAGCCTCTGGGATCCTTGTCCCAGGAGCCCAGCTGCCATGGGCCGTCCATCTCATTGCCAAGGTACCAGGTCTTTACGCCGTAAGGCTTCTCATGACCGTTTTTCTTACGCAGGTCGGACCAGTAGGAACCGCCCTCGAAGTTGGTATATTCCACCAAGTCCATGGCATCCTGGAAGGTGCCGGTGCCGCAGTTTACGGTGTAAAGGGGCTCAGTGCCAACCTTCTCCGCCCACTGCAGGTATTCGTCATGTCCCACGTCGTTGGGGATGAATTGATACCACGCCGGATCGAGGTGTACCTTTCTCTGATCCTTGGGGCCGATGGAATCCTTCCACTGCCATGCGGACACGAAGTTTCCGCCGGGCAGACGGCATGCAGGCATGCCAGTTCCTTTCAAGCCGTTAATGAAGTCGGTTCGAAATCCCTGCTCGTCCGCGGTGGGGTGCTTGGGGTTGTACATCGTGCCGTTCACCATGCTGCCGATCGGCTCCAAAAACGTACTGAAGAGCCGCGGGGAAATCTCCCCGATCTTGAACGACGGATGCACCGTAATTTTCGCTGTTTCTGCCATTTCTGTAACCCTCCTGTTTTATTGTATATGATTTTATATTATGTGATTTTGCCTTGTATGATTCTGCCTCGCATGTTTTTGCCTCACATGATTTTGCCTTGCATGATTTTGCCTCACATGATTTTGCCTTGCATGATTTTGCCTCGCATGATTCCGCCTTGTATGATTTTGCCTCACATGATTTTGCCTTATATGATTCTGCCTTGCATGATCTAAAGTTCTCCTACCTCCCGTCACTACCTCTTCATTTCCGCTTGCTCGGTTCTCATTTGGGTTTTCCAGGCAAGCATTTCAGTCACCTACGCTTGCCTGAGTCCAGTTTTTTATTTTTCAGGCATGTAATTGTTGCCGCTTTTGCTTGCTTATTATCCACCTTTCGCTTCTCCGGCAAGCATTTCCCACCTCTCTTGCTTGCCTGGATTCCTTTTTCATCTCTCAAGCAAGCATTTCCCACCTCTTTTACTTGCCTGGATTCCTTTTTCATCTCTCAGGCAAGCATTTCCCACCTCTTTTACTTGCCCATCGCCCACTTTCCACTTCTCAGGCAGTCGATGCTGTTTCAAAAATACTGCCTCATTTACAAAAAATCCTTCCGAGCAGTCGTTAGCTTGAGGACATTTCTGTCCCGTTTATAAAATAACATCCTAAACAGTGATAAATGAGAGCATTTTACTGTCCAATTTCATCTTTCGCAATCCAGACAGTTATTTATGGCAGAATTGTACTGTCCAAATGACAAATATCAAAAATAGCCAGTTGTAAACTACTGTCTGTCTTCCCAAAAACAAAATCTGACAGTAGACACCTTATTACTTTCACTGTTTAATAACAAAAAACGAAAGCAGGACAGTTATGAAAGGGCTAAGGACCCGTCAAATCAGCATCTTAAAGAAAACATACGGAAATCAGAGTGGTAAATCGTTTTATCTGAAAAGAGAAATAATAGGGGAGCAAATCAAATGAAATACTCCCCTATACAAAATCTAACTTACGTCACTACAACCACTTCGTTCTGTAGAATCCATCCTACATCACTACGATAACTTCGTTCTCATCCTTCATTTCGGATGCGGGAACGTAAGGCTGGTCGAGCTTTACGCCGTTGAGGTAGAACTCCTTGAAGCCGCACTGTGCGCCGCTTTCGTTGCGGACGGTGATGTGGAGCTTCTTGCCACGGAAATTCTTGTCAATGGTCATTTCCTTCCATGCCGAAGGAATGGTCGGGCAAACCCAGAGGCCGTTCAGGTCAGGTCTCATGCCGCAGATACCTTCCACACAACCTACCATACAGGTGGATGCGGTACCAGTCAGCCAATGCACGTGGCTTCTGCCATGGAAAGGAGACTCGTCTGCTTCGGTGAACTGGCCATGTACGTAAGGCTCCAGGCGACGTACGTCTGCGTCGTTGTTCTGCGATGCAGGAGAGCTCTCGGTGAAGTACTCGAAGGCTCTGTCGCCATGTCCCATCAAGGATTCCGCAAGGATGATCCATCCCTGAGGCTGCGAGAAAATACCGCCGTTCTCCTTGGTGGAGGGGTTAAAGAGCAGTGCCAGCGCGCCGTCAAATGCATGGTCAACATAGGAAGGTGCCATCACGCGAACGCCATACTTGGTGTTCAGCTCGCGGTGTACGCTCTCGAGGGCCTTCTCCGCCTGGTCCTTGGTTGCAAGGCCACTGATGACTGCCCAGGACTGAGGATTCAGCCACATGCTTGCTTCAGGATCATTCTTGGAACCGATGACCTGACCATCCTCCTTGATGCCGCGGACGAATCTGTCATCCTCCCAGCACTCCTTGTTGATGATGTCGCCCAGTTCCTTCTGCGTAGCCTCAAGATATGCAAGATATTCGGTATCATTCAGATCCTTTGCAAAGCCCTTCATAACGGTGAATGCATAGTAAAGCTGCAGTGCCACGAAGGTGGACTCACCCTTCTTGCCAAGACGCAGGCAGTCATTCCAGTCTGCATGCAGACCTGCGGGCATCTTGTGGTCGCCAAGGCGATCCATGGAGAACTGAATGGCTCTCTTCAAGTGATCGTAAACAGTGCCCTCGTCCTTGTTGGCATAAGGGATCACCTGCTTGATATAATCCTTGTTGCCGGTTTCGGAAACATATTTCCAAACGGTCGGGAAGAGCCAAAGTGCATCGTCTGCACGATATGCGGGATGTCCGGTTGCGCGAACGTAGGACTCGTCGTCCGGCGTGTCCTCATGTCCGGGATTGTGATCATATTTTACCAAAGGCAGTCCGCCACCGTTGTCCACCTGTGCGGAGAGCATAAAGGTGATCTGCTTTTCTGCCATCTCGGGATCCAGATGGATAATGCCCTGAATGTCCTGTACGGTGTCACGATAACCGTAACCGTTACGCTGTCCGCAGTAGCTGAAGGATGCCGCTCTGGACCAGGTAAAGGTGATGAAGCACTGATATGCATTCCAGGTATTGATCATGCTGTTGAATGCAGGATCCGGGGTGTTCACCTGGAAGTTCATGAGCTTGCCGTGCCAATAGGTGATGAGCTCTTGCTTTTCCTTCTCCACAACGGAAAGGTCCTTGTATGCGGCGAGGATCTCGTCTGCCACCCAAGGCTCTGCCTGACCGAGCAGGAACGCAACTTCCTTCGTCTCGCCGGGCTCTAAGGTGATCTGCGTATGCAAAGCGCCGCAGCCGTTGGAGTTGTAATTCAGCACGTTGTCGCAAGCGCCGTTTTCCACGGCGATGGGATTGCCATAGGAATGATAATTGCCAAGGAAGGCCTGCTTGTCGCCGTTATAGGACTTCACGGTCTGACCCGCCATGCCAAAGAAACGCTCCTTGTGGTTGGAACCGGTCGCATCCTTGCCAAAGTTCTGATTGATCTTCTGGTAGATCTTATTGTTCTCAAAATAGGTGGTGGTGATGAACTGCGTGTACTGCAGGTTTACCTGATCCTGCTCGTAGTTGCTCTCATTCGTGAACTCCGCATAACCGAATACGGAAATGGTACGAGGCTTTGCGCTCTGGTTGGTCACCTTTGCGGCCCATACCTCATAGGTCTTTCCGAGGGGCACGTAGTACAGAACCTCGGAACGGATCCCGGCGTACTCTGCGATCATGGTGGAGTAAGAGGTTCCGTGATGGCACTCGCTCTTATAGTCCTTTAAGTCTTTGCCAACGGGCTGCCAGGTTGCGGACCAGAAATCCTTCGTGTCGTCATCGCGAAGATAAACATATCTGCCGGGCGTGTCATCACTGTTGAAATGATAGCGGATGATACGTCCGTTGGCGCCGCTCTTTACAAAGCTGTAACCGCCCGCGTTGTTGGAGATGATCGCGCCGTAAGCCGGGGAACCAAGGTAGTTCGCCCAAGGTGCCGGGGTGTTCGGCTTGGTGATCACGTATTCCTTTTTCGCCTCGTCAAAATAACCGTATTGCATGTTTTATACCTCCTATGGGTTTGATATCACTTTGCTTATTACTTTACCTGTTTTATTACAAACTGACAATGGATTTTATTGTCATAAAATGAAGGCTGCAACCTCCGTTTTTAACTCGTCCATACTGCTGCCAAGTTCCCGTGCCGTAACGCCCAGATGGATGATCTCCTCTTGCAGCTGCGTGAGCACGTCCTGTACCGTTTCGGCATTTTCACCGGCCTCGCCGATGATGTTGGAAATGCTTCGTACGCTCTCCACGGCCTCGAGCCTTTTGGCGTCTGCTTCATTCGTGGTCTGCGTGATCTTTTCGAGCTCCTTCGTCAGCTGTTCCATGGAACCCTGCATGCGGTCAAACACCTGCGTCGTCTGGTTCATGAGCTCGAACTGCTCATTTGCGATCTCGCGGGCCCGCGAAACGCTACCCGTACTCATCTTCGTCTGATCGTTGATCTTCTCCACCATCTTCTTGATCTCGCCTGCTGCCTTTGTGGACTCAGCGGCAAGATTGCGGATCTCCTCAGCGACGACGGCAAAGCCTTTTCCTGCTTCGCCGGCGCGGGACGCTTCGATGGAAGCATTCAGCGAAAGAAGATTGGTCTGCGCGGAGATGTTCCGGATCGTCTCCACGAAGGAATTGATCTTCGAGGTCTCACCAAGCAACGCGCCCACGGAATCCTTCACGCTGTCCGTCGCCTGCGCCGTGTCCTGTGCGCGTTCGCCCAAGGTCTTCACCATGCGCATGCCCTCGCTGATCATGGCATCCGTCTCCTCCATCACGGTCTGGATGGCACTGATCTGACGGGAAATGGCACGCATCTCGTCGGAGAGCTTATCCGTCACGGTAACGCACTCCTGCGCGTGAAGCTTTTGCTGCTTCATGCCTTCCGTCATCTCAGCCATGGCCGCCGCAATGTTTCCGGACTGTGCACCGAGCATAGCCGAGGCGTTCTGTACGTCGTTGGCACAATCCTCCACGCCGCCCACGGCGTCATCCACCTTTCCAACCAAACTCCTTGTCTGGTAGATCATTTCGGAGGTCGTTTCCGCCAGGTCTGAGAACTCGTCCCTGCCATCCGCCTCGATCTTCACGGTCAGGTCACCCTTGGCCATCTCGCCAAGACCGTCCGAAAGCTTTTTTATGTTCCTTTGAATGCGGATCGTGATCCAAAGGCCGACTGCGGATGCGATAAGGAGTGCAATGAGCACCACGATAAAGGTGAGGATCCGGATGTCCCGCGCCTCGGCCGTCACCGTGGAAAGGGGAACCAGTGCACAGACGACGCATCCTGGCTCTTCGCACAGTGCGTAGAACAAAAGGCTGTCTTCTCCGTGGTAACTGATCTCGCTCACGCCGCTCGTCGTTCCTTCGGCAATCTGCGCCTTGACTTTTCCATACATGTCCGAGCCTGCAAAAATGCTCTCCTTAGGCCAATCCAGCGCCTTGCCGGACCTGTGTGAGATCTCCCTGCCATTCATCGTGACAAGTGCGATCGTGCTTCCCTCGCCAAGGTTAATGCCGTCAAGGAATTCTTGCATGGCAGATTGCGAAACGTCCATTACGATCACTGCCGTTTTGCTCTGCGTCGTTGCGTGATAGCCGAAAAGATAGGCATCGTTTTCCTGGAAGCTTAGCTTCTCGTCCAGCAGAGGGTGAGAATCAAACCAGCCGGAGTTTCCCTGCATGGTTTCCAGGTATTCCTCAAGGAACCCTAACGGCATGCTCCGCTTCGTGGAAAACATGCGCTCACCGTCCTTGGTGATCACGTGAATGTGCCGTAGATACTCATTCCCCGTCTGCGTCGCGTTGATGTTGGCGCTCACGGCATCGGATGCCTTGTTGAACCCCTGCGGGTCGTTGGCATATTTCCCCGTCGTCAGCCGAAACAGTTCGTCGTCGAAGGAATATCGCATGGCCTCCGCCTTCACAAAGGAGGACACCAGGTCCACCTGTGCGGCTGCCATCTTCATCGTCTCATTCGTGGAGTTCACGTACTTTTCGCGCATGCCGGACTGTGCCTTATTGTACGCGATCACGCCGACCAATATGATAAATATGATTGGGATCAAAAAACTGAGTAAAACCTGATATCGGATGCCAAATCGTAGCTTTGGCAAGTCCATAGACAATTTAGGATGTTTTTTCATGAGATACCCCCAAGCCGACCTCTACAAACAAACCCCCAGAATACAGAAATATTTTATCACGTTTACGCGTACAAGGCAAAGAGAAGTTTTGCTTTTTTTAGGTCCTTGCCATGATCTCGAATGCTCTTTTCATGCTTTCTTCGTCAATGTCGCCGTAATAGATCAAAAACTTGTGTCGGTACTTTTCCTGACCACCATAGCAATAGGCCGAAACGGGGGAGAGGCGGATCCCTTCCCGCGCAAGGCGGTCAAGCCATTTTTCATCATCGCGGATGCCACGGACCTTTACGATAAAATGCAGTCCCGCGCCATGCTCCTCCAGCGTTACCCGCTCCGAAAGAGGCGAGAGGGAAAGGGCCTGCAGGATCTTGGTGCGCTGCTGGCGATAGTAATTGCGCATGCGATTTACGTGGCGTTCATAATAGCCGTCCTTCAGGAATGCCGCCAGCGTGTACTGTTCAAACGAAGAGACGGCACCGGAATAAAAGAAAAGCTTCTCCTGAAACCTTTGAAGGAGCGGCGTAGGCAACACCATAAAGGCAATGCGGATGGAAGGCGCAAGGGTTTTCGTAAAGGTATTCATGTAGATCACGACTTCGTCATTTAAGCTTGCCAGCGTTGGTACGGGCCTGCCGTCAAAGCGGAATTCGCTGTCGTAATCGTCCTCAACGAGATATGCGCCTTCCGCCTGCGCCCATGAAAGAAGGCTTCTCCTTCGTCCGATGGGCATAACGCACCCCGTCGGAAAATGGTGTGAGGGCGAAAGATGTACCAGCTTCGCATTGCTTCCCACAAGCCTTTCCGCGATGAGTCCGTTTTCGTCCACGGGTACGTGAAGGCACTTCAGGCCATGCGCCTCATAGATCTGGCCGACCTTTTTATATCCCGGATCCTCCACGGCCACGATGCGACCGGGGCCTACCAGCTGCAAGATCAAGTGATGCAGATACTCCGTCCCGGGGCCGACGACAATGCGGTCAGGCGTAACGCAAAGGCCCTTTGCCTTGCGCAGGTACTCGGAAATGGCCTCCCGAAGTTCCGGCACGCCAGTGCTCTCCGGCTTTCGAAGAAACGCCTCCTCGCGATCCTCCATAATGCGACGCATGAGTCTGGTCCACGTTGCAAAGGGAAAGGCGTCACGCCGAAGGTTCGAGGAAGAAAGATCTATCCATGCAGGGGGCGAGGCCTGTGCTTCCTGCACGCTTTGACTGCCGGACGATGCTGCCGCAGCCGTAGCGCTTTGTCTGCCGGACGCTGACGAATTTTCAGGCGTGTTTTTTTGCGTTGTCGGCGTGGCGTTCTTAGGCATGGTCTGTGTTTCAGCAAGCGCCACGCGGTTCACAAAATAACCCCGTTTTTCCTTGGCGGTGACATATCCCTCGATGATAAGCTGGGCATATGCATTCTCCACCGTGATCAGTGCGATCCCGTATCCCCCCGCCATCTCACGCTTGGACGGAAGCTTCTCGCCGGCCTTTAGGTTGCCCTGCAGAATGTCCTCGCGGATGCAGTAATACAAATATTCATAAAGGGGTTTTTTCCCTCTTTTTTCCAGATCATAGGTCAGCATGGTACCCTCTCCTTCCACATGATTTTTGTGGTCTTTGGCGTCTTTTTACGCAAAATCTGGTCTTATAAAAAAATCGTAAAATGGCACTATTCATAATACCACTTTTGCGTCATACTTGCAACAGTAATCAAAAACACTTGCAACAAGGAGCCAGACATATGAAACGGATCATGACCATCCAAGATATCTCCTGCATCGGAAAATGCTCGCTGACGGTTGCACTGCCGATCATCTCGTCCTTTGGCATCGAGACGGCCATCGTCCCTACGGCGATCCTCTCGACGCACACGCAGTTCTCGGGCTTTACGTTCCGCGACCTGACGGACGACATGGAGCCCATCCGCGAACACTGGAAAAAAGAAGGCTTTGAGTTTAGCGCCATCTACACGGGCTATCTTGGGAGCGAACGCCAGATTGCGATCGTAAGGGAATATATCAAGGACTTTAAGAGCGGAGACACGATGGTCATCGTGGACCCCGTCATGGCGGACAATGGCAAGCTCTACGCAGGCTTTGACGACAGCTTCCCGAAGAAGATGGCCGGCCTGTGTAAGGAGGCCGACGTGATCCTGCCAAATCTTTCGGAAGCTGCGCTGATGCTGGGCGTTCCCTATCCTGGAGAAGACGCTGCCCCGGAGGTGACAAAAAAGCTCCTGAAAGGACTGGCAGAATTCTGCGGCGGCCTTGTGGTGATCACGGGCGTGACCCTTGCAGACAAAGCCTTCGGCTACATGGGACTCGATGTGGCAAAGAATGAGTTTTTTGAATATGGCAATCCCAAGGTACCCTTTAAGTCTCACGGCACGGGGGATATCTTCGCGAGCACCTTTACTGGCGCCGCGGCGCGCGGGATCCCGACATGCGATGCATTAAGGCTGGCTGCGGATTACGTAACGGCCTGCATCAAGAATACTTACGAAGATCCAAACCGCGTAAATTATGCGGTGAATTTTGAAGCAGAGCTCCCCGGGCTCCACAAAATGATCAGCGAAAGAATATAAAATCAAATAGACGGAAAGAAGGGAATCATCATGGCAGAAGAAGTAAAAGAACTGATAAACGAAGAAACAAAAGCAGAAGAAACAACGGCGAAAACCGATGGCAAGGAAAAGGGAAAAGTACAGAGAAAGAAAGGCTTCAGGCTTCTCATCGTCGGACTGGTACTGGTACTCGGCAGTGCGATCTTTGCAGTATATGCAAGGCAAACCTCCTATCAGCAGTCCAAGATCGTCGGGCAGGAGCTTTCCAGCGTGAAGTCGAAGATCAGCAGCATAGAGGCAGGGAAAAGCGAAGGCAATCTGGAAAGCCTGAAAAAGACCAGCGAGTCCCTCGCAGAAGAAAAGCTAAGTCTCGAGCGCCCCTACTCCTTTAGCGTAACGCTTCTCTTCCTGGCATTGGCCCTTTTCATCAAGGGTCTTTACAACGCATTTGTCGGCGTGCATCCTTCCCAGGCACTCGACACAAAACGCCTGGCCCTGGCAGGCTTTATGGCAGCCCTTTGCTACATTGGCTTTGCATTCTTTAAGATCGACATTCCGGTAGGAACGGAAAAGACGGCCTTCCACTTGGGAAATGTGTTCTGCGTCCTTGCGGCCCTCCTTCTTGGGGGATATCTTGGCGGCCTTGCAGGCGCCGTTGGCATGACCATTGGCGACCTCACCACCTCTTACGTAACCAGCGCTCCCAAGACCTTTTTGTTAAAGCTCCTGATCGGCCTGATCGTTGGCCTTGTGGCACATAAGATCTTCAAGCTCAGCCGCGCGCATTCCGCAAAGTTCGTGACCGGCGTGACCATCCTCGCAAGCATCTGCGGCATGCTCTTTAACGTGTTTGCGGACCCGACGGTTGGATATTTTTATAAGATCTACGTCCTCGGCATTCCTCAGGAGGTCGCATCGATCTTTGCGAAGTGGACGGCCCTTACCACCTTTGTCAATGCCATCGTGGCCGTGATCTGCGCATCGGTATTCTACCTTGCGCTTCGCCCCGCACTCAAAAAATCAGGCCTCTTCCCCAGCGTATCCGCGGAGGAAGAAGCCTGAGGGCTCCTTTGTTCAATTGAATCCTTAATTGTTGAAGCTTACACGGACGCTACCTGCAGAGCACTTGATCTCTAGGTCAGCGTCCGCTTTGTTATCGATCTTTTCCGTCTTGGAAAGTCCGGCATATGTCTTCGAACCAACCTTTACGGAACCTGCGGAACACTCGATCTTTTGATCAAACTCCTTTTCTTTGTTGGTAAGTTTCACTTCCGTACTTCCTGCGGAACAGTCAAGCTTCACGTCGCCGTTTACGGCGCCTTCATAGAAAAAGCTTCCCGCGCCCACATTCGCCTCTAGCTTTTTAACAGCCGCATCCTCAATCTTCACGGAACCGGCGCCCATCTTGACTTCCAGCTTGTCACAGCCAAGGCTCTTCACCTGTGCTTCGCCTGCTCCCAATTTAATTTCGATCTTATCACCATCAATGGCATCCACCTTAAGGGCTCCGGCACCAAGCTCGATCTTCACCTCATCAAAGCTGATGTCCTCAGGAACGTAAAGGTTGATCACGCTCTTTTTGATCTCCGCGCCCTTGATGCTTCCATTCTTGGTGCTGATCACGTGGAGCGTATCATTCTTCACGTATGCCTGCAATTTGTCAACGTTCTTTGCGTCGATGGCAAAGTCTTGATCCGAGGTGGTGATCAGTTTCATGGTGCAACCACCGAGGTCCAGCTCAAGCCTATCAACGCCATTCGCAGAGATATTGAATTTTTCCACGTCGCCGGTAAATGTTGTCTGGGCGTTATCATACATCGAACCAAAGTCTTCGATGTCATAGACCTTATTGTCCATGATCCCCTTGACCTTGTCAATCACGTCGTCCGAGGTAATGTCTCCAACCTTCACGCCCATGAAATCACCGCTAGGATCCAGGCCAATGTCCACCTTTCCGCCGGTCACGTCCTTTACGACCTCGGAAACCTTATCTGCGCCGCCAAGCGCGCATCCTGCCACCGTCAGCGCTATGCCGAAGCCCAGCAGGAACAATACAATGATACAACAAGTCTTCATAAATGCTTTCATGTTTTTCTCTCCTAAACTCCCCAGGCGGGGTCTTACTTAATCCTTGCGAACAGCTTCTTTGTGCCATTCCAGCAAAACTTAAAGAAATCAATGATCTTGCCGCAGATAAACGGCGTTGCCTTGCCGGACATCCAAACGGTCAGCATCAGGAACAAGATGCCAACGCAGGCAAACAACATGCTGATGCCGAGAAGAAGGACTCCAGTCATGGGGTGTCCGATCAAGCACAGGATCGCAACGACAACTACGACAATGGCTACCACGAACATGCTAAATGCGATGGCGCCAAAGGCAATGATCAGTGCAAACCAAGTAACGAAGATGCCGCTGATCACGCCGAGCAGGCCGCCAAACACGCTTACGATGCCAGGAATGACCACGCAGATCACTGCGATCGCAATGAGGATCCAGGCCCAGAACGGAAGCTTTCTGCCAACTTCCGTGACCTTTGCAACGACCGTGCCTGTGTCAGGGTTCGCATAGCTTGAGCCACCTGCTCCGCCAGCGCCGCCTGCTCCCGCGCCGCCGGCCCCTCCGACGCCACCAAAGGCTCCGAAAAAGCTTCTGCCTCCTGCGCCAGGCGCTCCAGGCTGGCCTTGACTCGTATTGCCATTGGCATGCTCCGTCTTATCCTGAACTTCCCCTGCGGGAACGATCTGTCCATATTTCGTAAGCTTGTGCTCCCCTGCGTTTGCGCTGGTGGGGATCGCTTCTCCGCTCAGCTCCGCCTTAATGTTTTCCGCAACCTTCGCCGGGCTTCCAAGAGATTCGATCACGGACTGCTCGTTCTCAGCGCCCGCATCCTCGAAATAATCATTATAGTACTGCAGCGCTTCTTCTCTCTCCGCTGCAGGAACGTCAGCCAACAGGCTCTCCAGTTGGCCCATAAATCCGACCTTATTCATTTTGTTCTCCTTACCTTCTTACGCATTTTGATTTACGTTCGGCCCTGCCGCGTCAAACGCTCACGACGCCCTCTACAAGGGATTTTCCTTCAAAAAGGCTTGTGATCTTGTCTGCGTAATCCCTCCACTCGTTTTCATATAAATGGAGCTGTGCCCAGCCCTGGCTTGTGACCTTGTAATATCTTCGGTTTCGCCCGGAGCATTCCATGTCATACACCTCAAGGCATTCATCCTTTTGTAACCTTCGTAGCACTGGATACAACGTGGACTCGGAAAGCTCGATGACCTGTCGGACCTCCTGCGTGATCTTATATCCGTAGGTTCCTTCCGGTTCCCGGCTCACCACCGCCAGCACGATCGCATCAAGCAGCGCCGCACCCGTGTTAAAAACCATGTTCTCACCTCTTTCTGAAACAATATTATATGGCGTATACTATTGTTCGTTATCGATACTATACATCGTATAATATTATTTGTCAAGACCTAATTTTAAAATATTAATGTGCCAGTGGGGACGGTTCTTTTTGGCACGTTTTGTCCCAGGACAAAACGTGCCAAAAAGAACCGTCCCCACTGGCACATCTTTATTCACAATAACTTATTGATAAGATCGTAAATGCTTTGTCTTCGCTGCCTTCGGCCATCTTGACTTCGAAGGTGTGGTTTGCCGCTTCCTTCTCGTCCAGGACCATGATCACGTTGCAGTTGTTCCAGCCGCCGGCACTATACCCCTCGGCGGTACCAACGGCCTTGCCGTCCACAATAAACTGCGCGGTGCCAAAGCTCTTATCCGTGCTGGTCTTGTAATTCACCAGGATCTTCTTGCACTTCACCGTCATCTTCAGGGGATCGTTCTTCGTTCCGGCCTTGTGGTAAAAGTTGTTGGGGAAGGATGCGCTCTTGGTAAAGTACATCGTCACGACCTTGTCGTCCACATCCCCAAAGCTTCCCGTCTTCATGCCCTTCACCTTGTTTGCCGCATCCACCTGAACGATGCCCGTAAAGTCGCGCCCCTTGACGGCGTTCTCGGGGATCTGTGCGGGCGCTGCGCTTTCCGCCGCATCTGCCTTGGCAAAGAGATTCATCAGACAATCCTTCATGAGCTCATGCCCGTAGAACTTCGGATGATAATCATCCATGAAATATTTCGTCGCCGCCACTCTGGTCTCGTTCTTCGGCGTGAACAGTGCTTTCTTCAGGCTCACCAGCGGGATCTGATAGTGCTTTGCGATGGTCAGGTAACTGTCCTGCGTGTTCCACGCGGTCTTCGCCACGGAACAAAGGCAGATCACTGCGGCATCCTCCTTTGCGGACAACGCCTCGTAAACCATGCTCTCATAGGCCCTGCCATTTGTCGCTTCCTGCCAGTCATTCACGGCAAATTCGATGATCAAAAGGTCCGGATCCCCGCCCAGCGGCGTCACGACGTCCTGCTGATACCGCATCCATCCGAGCACGGAAGGCGTTCCGGAAAGGCCTGCGTTCACGTAAAGGATCTGATCCTTTCCGTTTGCGGCATATTCTTCCGCCAGCGCATCCAAAAACTGGTAGGCATAGCCCTTATCATTGCTTCCTGCGCCCGCGCCCTCCGTAACGGAACCGCCAAGGATCGCCAGTCGGATCTCCTCGCCCGCACGCAATTTCCCGATCAACTTCTGAATTCTTTCGTAGTTGCCCTCATACATCAGCGAGAGCTCCACCATCTGCGCGTAGATCTCCTCGGGGCTCGGCGTAGGCTCCGGCGTGGGATCGGGCGTCGCTTCCGGCGTAGGCTCTGGCGTTGCGACCTGTGATGCTTCCGGCGTTGCCTCCGCCGAAACCTGTGCCTGCGAGCTTTCCTTGCCCTCACCTTCCTGAGCGCCTGCTTTTTCGCAGCCTGCGATCATGCAAAGCATTACAACACACAGGGCAGCCAGCGCTGCCCTTTTTTTCAGATCCGTAAAGATTCTCATTTTCTCAACCTCTTATTTCTTTTTTCCTTTTTTCTTCATCACGGCTCCCACCACCAAGGGTGCGATCAGCACGGCGAGCACGTAGCTTATGATGATCGACGGCACAAGGAGCGGTGCCCAGCTTGAAAACCACATCATAAGTAGCGGCGGTGCCTGCCCCGCAGGGATCTTGGAATATGCCATCGCAACGCCCAGGAAGCTTACGACCGCGCTCACGATCACCGAATTCCCAACGGCAAGCGGGATCGAGTTGATCAAACTGAATTTCATGGAAGGCTGCGTCGCCTTTGCCTTCTTTGCAAGTGCCGCGCCCATCTTCCCAAGCGGGATCACAAGGGCCACGATCACGCCAACGATCACCGACAAAACAATATTGAGAAGACAAAAGAGCACAAATGGCGGCGTCTGCGTCTTCGGATCATAATAGATGACGATGGATGCCAAAATCCCCATTGCTACGGACATTACGATCGCCATAATGAGATTAATCTTTTTTTCTTGATTTTTCAAGTTCTTTTCCTCCCTAACTTTCACGGCAAAACCTGTCAGATTCCCAAAAGCCATATCAATAATACATCGCCAGCATGACTCCGCCAAGAAGGAGCCCGCCAAAAAGCCCAAGCAAACAAGTCGCCACGGAAAAGCGATCAAACACCCGATGCAACCTTTTGTTCAGGAGCACGTGATATACCTTATCTTCCTGATAAAACTGCTTTCTAAACACACCCTCCTCGGGGAAAAGACAAGGGATCTCCTCGCCGTCTACGAGATAATATGCCACCTTAAACTTCGAGCCTTCCTTCGGCGTATCCAGCCCCACAAACTTCGCTTCCTTCCACTTTGACGTGAGAAGAAGGATGCAGCAGACAAAGAAGGTCACTACCATCAGTGCTGCCATGAGCAGCAAAAACCCGGACATTCCAAAAAGAACGTACCCCAGGTTCCCGGTCAATACGGCGCCAAAGATAATGACAATAATGAGGATCAACAAAATCTCCACGCGCTAACTCCTTCTCCTTCGGCGCCGTCTCTTTGGCGGCGCGAGGTGCTCTCTTGCAAAGCTTTGCCTTTGCTCCAAAAGTTCCATCAAAGCAGCTTTCTTTTCAGGATCCGTCTCCTGGTCGATCTGCTTTTCCATCTCGCCCTTGCGGTACTCGGCAAGCGTCTCCTCCACCTTGGAATAATCCCGTTCAAACAAAAGGTCGCTGACCTGGCGGCTTAGCAATTCCTCCGAGATCCGATCCGGCACGCGCTCCAAGATCTTATCGCTCACCTTCTGCCTGCCCAGATCCTTATATTTTGGCATGCCATTCCATTCCGTCAGCTGCGCCAGCTCTGGTCGCCAAAGAAGGGAGAGCTTTTTCTTCCATTTCCTCTTAGGGTTCGGCTGAGGGGGCCTTAGCACATAGAAATCATATTCCCCGTCCACCAGCTCCACCGTGATGATGCCCCAGTAAGGAGGAACGTGCTCCGGCACGTGCTCGCCATGGCTTGTGCCAACGACCACAATGTTTGCGTCAAAGTACTGATCGTAGTCCTTTACCTGATCAGCCAATCTGGTATATGTATCCGCATCGCTTTTGATCTCAAGTCCGTAAACGCCGTCCTGCACCACCATCACCACATCGGCGCGGGACCTGCCCACCACCTTTTCCTCCAGGATTCTCACCTTTCCGTAAGTCTCCTCCAAAAATAAAAACAGCGGCTCGCGGATGTCCTTATCCTTCAGGGTATTATGCGCCCGCACAGCCTTTCCTGCACGCGTCCTCGTCGGCTTATCTTCCTGCGCACTTGCAGCGTTCTCTCGCGCCGCCAAGGCATCCTCGGCCTCCACAAGCTCCGCTATGTCCAAAACGATCTCGCGCACCTGCCTGCCGCTGCAGTCCACGACCTTGTGCGCATACTTTCTGTATAAGGGCTCGCGCTCCTCGTAAAGCTCTCGCAGCGTCTGCCCGGGCTGCATGGTCACGCCACGCTCGAACAGATCACCCAAACGACTTTCAATCTCCTCATAGGGGAGCTGCAGGTAGATCACATAGCCCATCCTTCGGAAATGCCGCATGGCCTTCTCGCCGTAAACGGCGCTTCCCCCGGTGGCGATCACTGCCCCATCCGCCTTCAGCGACGCATTGACCTGATTTTCCATTTCCAGAAACCCATCCACGCCATATTCACCTATCAGCTCATGCAGGAGCTTGCCATATTTTTCCTGAATGACAAGGTCCGAGTCCACAAATTTCAGCCCCAGCCTTTTTGCCAAAACCACGCCCACCGTGCTCTTTCCCGCACCGGGCATGCCAATCAAGATCAGATTCTTCATACCATCCTCTTATGCGACAATCGAGCGCCGCCAAAGCGCCTTCTCTATGTTGTGACAGACGCTTCTTTACGCCGCAAGATAAATGATGCATGCCGCCAGTACCAGCAGCACAAACCAAATGATCGCCCAGACCAGTGCGGCAATGTTTCCGTTCTTTTGGTCTGTCTTCTTAAAATACGCAAACAGCGATTCATAAGTACCGATCGTCCCGCGATTTCTGAAAATGATCGCTTCGATGACATATGCCAAAAAGCCTGTTCCGACAAACACTCCGATCGCGATCAACGCTATTTCTACTTTGCTCATGTCTCAAACTCCTTTGTTTTTCCCTTATGCCGCGGCAACGGAAACTGCGCCAGCGCCGCCTTCCCCTCCGGCGTCACCGGCTTGATCCAGGTGCCCCGGAAAAGATGGATCTGCATAAGTATATATCGGATCGGTTCATCAGAATAACAACAGGCAAACACGAACAGGGTCGGAAGATGCCACGTCATGCCGCAAAGCCAAACTAACGGCACAAGCATCACCCACATGAAAATGATCTCAAGAACCGTACCGTACACGGCGTCTCCGGCGGCGCGATAAGTGTCATTCTGCACCCAGTTGCCCATGCGGATGATCGCGGCAACCACGTAGATCAAAACTAGCCCAAAGGCGATCCGGAAGCTCTCTCCCTTCATTCCCATAATGCTCAGGATCGGCGTATGAAGAGCGATAAGTAACACGCCGATGAAGGCGATAAAGCCCTGGCAGAGGTACACAAGTCGCCAGGCTCTTACATAGGCCGTGCGAAGATTTCCCGCGCCGACCTCCTTCCCCACAAGGATCGAGGAAGCATTCGAAAAGCCTGCAAAGAATCCGATCACAAGGCCTTCCAGCGTTCGAAAGACCGCCAGTGCCGCAATGGCTTCCTCCGGCTGCCTTCCAAGAACGACGTTGATCATCATATTGCCGACGCCGATCAAAACCTCGTTTGCAAGGATCGGAAGACACTTTTTGAAATAGGCCGGGACAATCCCGTCGCTCCAGTCAAAGTGTTCCTTTACCGCGAAAACATAAGGGTGCCCATTCGCCTTTGCCAGCACTGCGATCACAAGAATGCCGACCGCCTGCGCGATCACGGTGGCAAGAGCCGCGCCGCGAACGCCCAGCGCAGGAAAGCCAAAGTGCCCGAAGATCAGCACGTAATTGAGTACGATATTCGTCGCAACGGACGCCACGGAGCCATAGAGCGGGAGGCGCACCCGCTCGGTGCACCTTAGCATGACTGCCATGGCCATGGAAAAGACCATGAGAGGATAGGAAAAACCTGCAATGCGAAGATATTCCACGCCGATCCTCTGAATGGCCTCTTTGTCCGTATAGAGCCGCATTACGTATTCAGGAAACACCGTGGCCATGATGCAAAAGCACGTGGCCACGGTCATCATACAAGTTAAAGTGATCCCGTAGGATCGATTGATGCCCTTCTCATCCTTGGCGCCCCAATATTGGGAGATGAACAGCATGCCGCCGCCAACGAAGCCCCAATATCCCGAAAACATCAGGGACGAAAACTGCGCGCACAGTCCCACTGCACCGATCTGCGTAGTCCCCAGGGATGCGATCATCATCGTATCGATCATGGAACCGGTGGTCGTCAATAGGTTTTGCAGCGCCACCGGGATGGCGATCACTGCAACCTTTGTCAGAAAATCCCACCAATTAAATTTTTCAGTCTGCATATTACTCTAAATCCTTACGTCAAGATTAGTCCTTCGGCGCGATCCTCACACAGTTCGGAACAAGGCCGTTCGTGGTATATACCACCTGTCTGGAAATGCCCGTGGAATCATCATAGGCCTCATAGGCAGGGCCATAGGATGCTCCGTCGTCTTCCCGATAGGCCGTCATTTCAAGTCCAGGCGCCAGGTAAATGGTCTGTGCAAGGTTGGACTGCTTCACCATAAGCGGAGGATATGCATCCGAATACTTTCCGCCGTAGATCTCCAGCGTCACGCCCTGATCCACCATGATGCAGCTCTCGCTACCTTCTGCCTCCAGGATCAGGCCGCCGTTGTCGATGCCATAGTCCTCGTTGAATATAAGCGAGCCCGTTCCCGTAAAGTGAACGCTGCCGCCATAGCTTGCACCCCAAATGCTCATGCGATCGATGGTATTTTCTCCGATCAGCTCAATGGTAAAGCCATTGCCCATCAGGTTGATCTCACCGTATTCCCCTTTGAAATGATCTAGGGTCAAAGTATTTGTCGCGGGATCATAGCTTGCACCGGGAATGTTCGATAAATTGTCCGTGATGCCCTCGCCTGCTGCCAGGAAGGTATACTGTGTCTCTCCCCTTCGCATGAGCGCAATGTACCACTCAGGCCCGCCGTCACTCCAGGCATAGTCTCCCGCAAAATCAGGATCCTGGTTCGGCAATATAGGCATCCAATCGGTATCGCCGTAAGTATCCGCATATTCCGTCACCTCATAGACCGCAAAATCCATGAGGATCGTGCTCAGAACGCCGTCTTCGAGTTCATATTTGGTGTCCCTGCGGATCGTTACGAACTGCATCGAATCCGGGTCACCGCCAATGCTCTCCACCCATTCTCTTGCCTCGGCAAGGCCAAGTTCACCCATTTCCGTGGGATAGTACTTGTCCCCGGTGGGCACAAAGATCACCAGGATCGGGAAGGCATCCAGCTTACTTTCCTCCGGCTCCTTTTCCAGCTCCATGCTCTCGTAGGCGTTGAAATATGCCACCGTCTTGTAAACGTCAGTCACGGTGCCTTGCGCGACATACCAATCTGAAGGATTATCCTCGTCACCAACGATAATGGCATCATCGCTGATCTCACGTCCGACATATATTTCCTCCGAGCCAACGTAGGTAATGGTATCGGGGTCACCGCCCTGCCTCAGTACCCAATGTCTTGCCTCTTCAAGGCCTTCCTCACCGGTTTCCTCCGCACGGTAGGACTCGCCCGTCGGAACGTAGGTCACGTCGATGATCACGCCCGTGATGTCGCCAGGATACTCTTTTACCTCTCGGTACTGCTTGTCACCCTTGTCACCCTTATCACCCTTGTCCTTCGACGTTCCTTCTTTCGCGCCCTTATCCTTCGTGCCTTGTTGTTCCTGCTCTTCTTCGACAACCCAATCGTCGTTATTCAAAAAGTCGTTTCCAAGCGGATCCACTCCTAAGGACGAAAAGACAATGGAAAGCGTTGCCACCGTTGCTGCAACGGGCATGAGCATGATCTGTTTGATCAGGCCATGGCGGGATTTTGCTTCCTCGCTCTCCGCCCCGCCGCTCTTTCCGTCAAATTCCAGGGAAGGCGACAAGGAAACCTCCGGTACGGCCGTAAATTCCGTCGGAACGTTCGCAGGTTCCGGCGGCGTGGCGCGTTCGCCACGCGGCATGCCGAATTCATCCGGCATACGATACTTCTCCATTTACTCACCTCCTTGCTTCGCACTTGCAAAGAGCTTATCTGTCCATATGTACGTCCACCTGAGGGAACGGTACCTCAACGCCAAGCTTCTTAAAGCCGATGAGCAGGTCGTGATTTAAGGTACGCGCGCCAGTAAAGATGTCTTTCTCGTCCACATGCACGTAGAAACGAAGAACCACTGCGCTGTCCGCCAGCTCGTTCACGCCAAGGTAAACGGGGGCTTCCTTCATCATGTCCTTATGCTTTTCGTAGATCTCCTTCATCAGGTCCGGAATCTCGCTTTCAAGCTTTTCCAGGTCCGTGCCGTAAGGGATGCCGATGTCGCTAATACTGCGGCTCGTTCTGTCGGAACGGTTCAGGATGTTCTTCATCGCGGAATTGTTCACGATCTTCACGTTGTCGCCGGGATCCGTGATGCAGGTAGTGCGGATGCCGATGTCCGTTACGGTGCCGCGGAAGCCGTCCACTTCAATGATGTCGCCCACGTTATAGTGATTTTCAAAGATCATAAATGCGCCGGTCACCACGTCAGCGATCAGGCTCTCAGCCGAGAAGCCGACGATCAGGGCAACGATCCCGACACTGGCTACGATCGTGGAAACGTTCACGCCAAGAATGGAAAGTCCCCAGCAAAGGATCACGATCGCCGCAACGTATTTCAGCAGGCTCGAAATGATGGACAAAATGGATTTTGCCCTGTGATTCTTAGGTTTTGGCAGCCCCAGAAGGAATACCAAAAGCGTCTCAACGGTGATCACGCAAACGATCATCACAAGTAGCTTCCAAACCGCTGAAAAGCTGAAATTCATGTCTTCCAGTTCCTCCATGCTGAACACCTGCGTAAGGAACCCCACAGGGATCAGAACGGCCAAGATCACAATCATGACGATCAATCTGATCAATGCGGATTTGTTCCTGCGAACCTTTTTTTCTTCCACTTTCTTCATGACTTCACTCATCTTTTTACCTCCTGTAGCTATATTTCTTTTTACGGAATGTTCCTCCGAAACCCCTTGTTTATTTTCTGAATCTCACCTTGCCCTTGGTAACCCAGAGCACTTCCTTTGCCTTAAAAGGCGTCTCGCCGTCAAAGTGTACCCACTGCGGTTCATCCGCCACAAGCCGCATGGTCTTGCAACGATGACAGTTCACGCCGCATAAGATCAAATGCTTTTTGATATACACCAGCACCACGGCCAAAAGAAGCTTCCATTTTGGCATATCCCTCACGACGCAAAGGTCCATCTTCCCGTCCGTCGCATCCGCACTGGGACAGAACGGAACGCCGCCGCCCTCGCAGGGGTGTTCCATGCCCACCACGAAGAACAAGTCACGGATCTGCATGGGCTCCCTGTCGTCGAGATAAAGCCTTGCGTTCACGGCCTTCCTGGTGAAGATCTGCTTGAGTCCGATCATCAGGTAAACAAGCTTTCCAAGATGCACCTTGTTCAGGATCTTTTTGAGCTTGCTCCGCGAAACCTCCTCGCAGATTTCGGCGTCATATCCCATGCCGCAACTGATGAGGAACCGCCTTGGCAGATGTTCGTCCGCACGCACCGTTCCATAATCAAGCCTTGTCTCCATGGGACTGTCGAGGAGCTGCGAGAGCGCCACGAGCGGATCTTTTTCCACGCAGACGTTCGCGGCAAAATCATTGCCTGAGCCCGTCCGAAGGCACGACAAAATGGTATGATCAAAATCCTGGATGCCGTTTAGCACCTCGTTGAGCGTCCCGTCGCCGCCAAGCACCAAGAGGTGACAATCCTTTGTAAGATTTTTCGTCAAATCGCGCACAAGGAGCGTAGCCTCACCCGGAGCACCCAAAATGTGCTTCCGATAAGGCACGCCCCTCGCGTCCAATTCCTTCTTTACTTTTTTCCAGACCTTCATCCCCCTGCCCGAAGAGGAAGTGGGATTGATCAATATTTCCAGCCTGCCTTTGTCTATGTTAGTCATGCTATCATCCATCCCTTTGCGAAGGATCCTGTGCCTAAAAATCCAGCCAAACCTTCTTCTTATAGCATAACATTTTTTACGAAATTTCGCAATGCAAAAGGCAAGGAAATTTATTCATGTCTCAAGGCTTCGATCGGGCTTAATTTTGCGGCCTTTTTCGCCGGATAAAGCCCAAAGAAGATGCCGACTCCCACGGAAAACAGCGTTGCGCCGAGCACGGCTCCCACGCTGATCTTTACGGAAAAACCAATGACCTTGCATATGATCGCGCCGCCGCCAATGCCAAGGATGATGCCGATCACGCCACCAAGGAGCGTGATGATCGCCGACTCCGAAAGGAACTGCAGCATGATCGAGGAGGTCCTTGCGCCAAGCGCCTTGCGGATACCAATTTCGCGCGTTCTCTCCGTCACCGATACCAGCATGATGTTCATGACGCCAATGCCGCCTACGAGAAGCGAAATGGCAGCCACCAGGCCGATGAACAGCGTGATATAATCCAGAACCTGATTCATCTCAGACATATACTGCCCAAAGTTTTCAACACTCACAAGTCCCTTTCCCTGACAATCATATTTCTCCTCGATATAGTCCACGATGTCTTGTGCCACCTGGTTTTGCGATTCCGATGAATCTGCAACGACATAGAAAAAATCATAGCCAGGCAGTGAATATCCAAAGTGACTGAAGATCGCCGTGTCCGGAAGCTCCAAGTAAACGCTCGGGATTTCTCCTTCAAACGACATGGCCTCCGCGATGTAAGCAAGGACGCCGGTCAGCTTTTCTTCCTCCCTGACGCCTATGATCTCAAGCTCAACGGGGAATCTGTTGTAAAACATGACTTCGAATTTCATGCCGATCACGTCCGCCGTTCCAAACAGCTTCTTGGCGGAATCCTCGTGTATGATACAAACGCCGTCGCCTGAGTAATACTCATTTTCGTTGAAATATCTGCCCTTGATGATCTTTTGGTCCGTGTAATTCGCGTTCATGTCGGGCGTGCCGAGGATCAGCCTCAGATCGAAATCACCCCTGCGGTTGCTGTAGTCCGTAGAATAGGTGCCCATCGAGTAGATTTCCTTGACGTGATCGATCGTTTTCTTGATCGTATCAAAGTCCTCCATCGTGAGATCCAGGTACTCACCGCGTTCATTTTGATGGTAACATTCAAAAATGATCTGATTCCCGACAAGGCTGTCCAAACCGCTGTTGACGCCATTTTTTACGCCGCTTCCGACCGTGACGATCAGGATCACGGAGGAAATGCCGATGATGATGCCCAGCATCGTCAGAAAGGCCCTACCCTTATTGGTCCTGATGTTCATCAGAGCAATCTTAAAATACTCTAACAATTGTGCCATATGTCATACCCTGTGTGCTTTTCCATGGTTTCTGCCATGGTTTGCCGTGGTTTTTTTACTCTGCGGACGAGACGTTGACCGTCATGCCCTCCTCCAGGTTGCCGTCGTACTTCGCTACGACCTCTTCACTTTCCGTGATGCCATCCGTGATCTGCACGATCCCGTGGGATACAATGCCGACCTTCACGTATTTCTTTGAGATCACGCCGTTTTGTACCAAGTAAACAAAATCTCCGTCCTTGTCGGCATTCACGGCATGCGCGGGAAGCTGGAGCGTATTCGCCGCAAAATTCGTATCGATCGTCATCTTCGCTTCCATGCCAATGTAGATGAGTTCGTCCACGCCGGAAATCTCCACCTCAAAGCCAACGGTTGCGTTATTGTTGCTGATCGTAGCGATCCTGTCAATGTGTGAGACAACGCCTTCATAGGTACGCTCTCCGATCGTCACCTCTGCCTTCTGGCCAACCTTTAAGCGCTCCATTGCATATTTATTCGCACTCGCTTTCACAATCAGCTTATCCGTGCGCTCAATGACTGCGACCGCCATGCCGGCAGCAATCTGGGTACCAGGCGTCACGTTCACGCTTCTTACGACGCCCTGCACCTGGCTTGAGATTCCTGCCCTTGCCAGCTCTGCCTCATCCAACTGCTTTTTATATGCAAGATCCGTCAGCTCCTTGTCAATGTCGAGCTGCCTGCGGTTAGAATCATCCATGACGGAAGCTTCGCCGGAGGTTTTCTGCGCCTGCATCTTTGCCTGATATTCCTTCAGCTCCGCAATCGTTTCCTGCTCCTGACTGATCTTCTTTTCAAGATCCTCCTCATAGGCAGACTTTTGCAGCAAGGACTGGGAAAGTGCGAGCTGTTCAAGCTGCGTGTTCACGCTCTCCAATGCCTTTGCCGTATTGTTGTAATCCGTTGTTCCGGGCGTCTGGGTTGCAAGCTTCGCCGTGAGGTCTGCCTGCTGCTTTTTCAGGTTATAATTCGCAAGCACCGTGTCATTGCTAGACTTCGTCTGATAGTCCTGCAATGCCTTGCTTAGGTTGTTCAGATAATTGGTATGATCCTCGATCTGCTGCTCGAGCACGGGAAGGTTCACGTTTGCTTCCTTCACCTTGCCGTTCCCCTTAGAGCTGCTGCTTATGGCTTCGTCATATGCGATCTGGCTCTTTTCGTTCTGGAGCTTTGCCTGATACAGACTCTCCTCGAGCTTGGCGAGATCATAGTCTACAATCGGATCGCCAATTTTGATCTCATCTCCCTCGCGGATGTCGACGCTTAAAACGGTTCCGGAAGCGGGCGCATAGACCGTGATCGTATCCACGCCAAACACGTTGCCCGAGCTGCTGATCTGCTCCTGCAGATCGCCGCGCGTCGCATGTGTTACCAAAACCATGGGCGTCATGTCTACGGATTGGCTTGCTCCCTTAAAGTAAAGTAACCCGCCCACAATAGCTACCAGGACGATGACCACAATGAAAATCCGTAAGCCCTTCTTCTTTTTCTTATTCTTCTTTGCTTTCATGATTCATTCCCTCTGTCGTTTTCGTTGCCTTGTTATCTGTCTTGTTATCCGCGCCGTTTTCCAGCTCGCTTTCCGTCATTTCTCCCGCGAGAAACCTTCGCAGCTCTTCGCTCATTGGTTTGGGCGGCTGTTTGGACGCCTTCTTTGACAGGTTATCGGATTCATTTTCAAGCGGCTTTTCCGTGGAAGGTTCTGCGCCAATGCTGGTGATGCTGTAGAGCTTTTCTGACTCCTTGCCGTCGGATTCCTTTCCTTCGCTTTGCCTGCCGCCCAAGTTGCCATCGTCAGGCATTTCGCCCTCCGGTTCCTTGCTGTCACTTTCGATGCGGCCGTCCATGATCTTGATGGTCCGCTCCGCGCGCGATGCGATCTCATTATTATGTGTGATCACGATCACGGTTCTTCCTTCTTTATGAAGCGTCTCAAGGATGTCCATGATCTCCCAGGTGGAATGGGAATCCAGATTACCCGTCGGCTCATCCGCCAAAATGATCGGCGGCGCCTGCGCGATGGCTCTGGCGATCGCCACTCTTTGCTGCTGACCACCCGACATTTCAGACGGTTTGTGATCCATTCGATTGGCCAGGCCGACCTTTTCGAGCGCCGTCTCGGATAACTTTCTTCTTTTTGACCTTGAAACGCCCCTGTAGATCAGCGGCAGCTCCACGTTTTCAAACGCCGTCAGGTTTGCGATCAGGTTAAACCCCTGAAACACAAAACCGATCTCCTGATTTCGGATGTCCGATAACTCGTTGTCGTCGAGTTCCGACACGTCATTTCCATGTAAAAAGTATTTTCCTTCCGTTGGGACGTCCAAACAGCCCAAAATGTTCATGAGGGTGGATTTTCCGCTTCCGGACTGACCAATGATCGCCACGTACTCACCTTCCTCGATCCTGACGGTGACGTGATCCAGTGCCCTCACTTCGTTCTCTCCGGGATTATAGACCTTGCTAATGTCCCGAATGTCTACCAGTGCTCCCATGTTTTTCTCCGTTGTTTTACTAATAGCTATTGTTATTTTATTAGTTCCGTGACTTTTTAGTTTCCTTTGACCCGTTTTCTTGGTTTGATAGCAGCCGTTTTCGCCTGTGTTCAACGCATTTGGAATAACTGTCGTTTTTAAATCGCTTTTGCCTTATTTATCCACCGAATCCACAGGGATATCCACAATGACGCATCTGTCATTCTTGCATTTTTTAAAGTGTCATTGACCGACTTGCTCTTGATTTTACCACACAACATGAGGATTTGCAACAAAATTAGTTTCCATATTTGCCCCATGAATCCCAAAATCTCTCCAATTTGCTTTCCAAAAGTGTCGTATTGACGACTTCAATGTGCTCCCATTCCCGAGGAAAACACTTCCGATAGGACAGCTGAAGGAACCTTTCGTCCAAGAGAGCGATCACGCCCACGTCCTCCTGCGTGCGGATCACTCGTCCCGCTGCCTGGAGTACCTTATTCATGCCGGGAATGCGATACGCGTAATCAAAACCATTCTCTCCCCGCTCATCAAAATACTGCTTTAACAGTTCCTTTTCAAAGCCGACCTGTGGCAAACCGGTCCCGACGATCACGGCGCCGATCAGCCGATCCTCCTTGAGGTCGATCCCTTCGCTGAAAACGCCTCCCAGAACGCAAAAACCGACCAAAGTGTCCGCATCCTCTTCCTCTTCCACGTCCATCTGGATCAATGCGCCAAGGTCGAGCTCCTCGTTACCGTTCCCCTGGAACCTTCGAAGGAACAGTTCCTTGTCCTCCTCGGACATGATCTCCTGCTGCAAAAGGCATTCCCTGCCGGGAGCGGAAAAATGCTCCGTAAAAACTTCATAGATCGATCTGAGGAACGCATGTGAAGGACAAAATACCATGTAATTCCCGGATCTGCAGCTGACCACCGAGTTAATATAACATGCGATATTATAAAATTCTTCCTGAGATCTGCGCGTATACTTCGTCGTTACGTCATTCGCTATAAATAACGCTCGTTTCTCATTATCAAACACTGATCTCGCATAGACTTCGTAGTCTTCCTTTTCCCCTCCGAGAAGCTCCTTATAATACTGAATGGGGAGTAGCGTTGCGGAGAACAGGATGGCACTTCTTCCCCTGAGCATGCATTCCTTCAGGTTTTCCCTTGGATTCACGCATAAAAGCTTGATCAGGAAGGTTGCGTCATCGCGAAGCTGCACATATTTGACATAATGCTCGTCCACGCGTTCGTACATTTCAAGGAAATGCGCAACCTGGAAAAAGAAGTCCAACAGTTCCTCCCGGCAGGGCACCTGCTCTTCCTCCTGCTCGGAAAGATAATCTGAAAGACAGGCATGGAGGCGAAGGAGGGCATTCACGAAATCATCGATCTCCTCCACCACCATCGCAGTCTCACATTCTCGTTTTAATAACAGTAGTTCTTTATTGCATTTTTCAAGATGATACGTTATTTTTTCGCCGTATCCTTCCCTGACAAAGACGCTCTTTGCCTTTCCTTTTTTCCCCTTTTTCTTGGATTTTTTCTGGCTCGACGTCTCCGTCGTTACCCTCGTCAGATCGAGAGTCAGTTGCGTGCCGCCATCCTCCGACGGTCCATCAAGACCAAGTGTTTCTTTATCGACTTTTTCCTTTTCTGAAAGAATGGCTTCTCGAACGGATCGCTTTAGCGCCAGGAAATCTTCCTTGACGAGCTCCGCAGAATACATCTCGCGTCCTCTCTCAAGAAGGTTATGTGCCTCGTCGATCAAAAACAGATAATCTCCGCCGCCGCCCTCAAAGAAGCGCTTTAAGTACACATGAGGGTCAAATAAATAGTTATAATCGCAGATGATCGCATCTGCAAAAAGGCTTAAGTCAAGTGAGGCCTCAAATGGGCAGACCTTATGTTTTTCAGCATATTCTTCGATCTTTTCACGGCTAAAACGATCTTCATGCGTGAGCATGTCGTAGAGCATGGCATTGATCCTGTCATAATGCCCCTTTGCATAGGGACAATGCTCCGGATTGCACTCCGTATGCTCCTGAAAACAGATCTTCTCTTTTGCCGTGAGCACAATGCTCTTAAAGCGCAGTTCCTGCTCACGAAGAAGCTCGATCGTGTCATCCGCAACGGTCCGCGCAATGGTCTTTGCGGTGAGATAAAAAATCCGCTCTCCCATGTTCCGGCTCATGGCCTTCATGGCCGGGAAGATTGTGGAAATGGTCTTTCCAACGCCTGTCGGCGCCTCGATAAAGAGTTTTTTCTTGTGATATATGGTTTGATAGACATAGGACACAAGCTCCTTTTGCCCATCACGATAGGTAAACGGGAAGGAAAGCGCCTCCAGGGAATCCTGACGGATCCCGCGCCATTTCCAAGTGAAATCGGACCACTTCCGATACTCCGCAAGAAGCCCCTGAAACCAGGCTTCCAGATCCTCGAAGGAATGTTCCTCGTAGAAATATCGGATGTCTTCAGACTCAATGTTGCAATAGGTGATGCGAACCTGGATCAGCCTGCGCCCGTTCACCTCCAAAAGCGGCTGGTTTTTTGCCAATTTTTGCAGGGCGTAAAGATATGCATAGCATTTCGCCTGCGCCACGTGCACGGCAACGGGTCGCTTTAGGTGATTTAAGTCACGATAGGTGCCCTTGATCTCATCGATCATGAGCTTTTCGCGCACGTCCAAAATACCGTCCGCACGGCCTTCCACGGTCAGCTTGTACCCGTCCGCAGGGAAGCTTTGGCGGAGCGAGACTTCGGCTTGATAGTCCGCACCCATGCGCTTTTGCAGCATGCGATGGATCCTGCTGCCCTCCTGCATGGCATTCTCCGCTCCCACCTGATGGCGATTGTCAATGTCGCCCTCACGAAGCAGGAATTCAACCAGCCTTCGCACCGAAACGCGCAGCTCGCCCATGGGCTGTTCCACATATGTAGTTTCATTGTCTGCCGGCCGCATTGCCGGATAGTTTGCGTCCATGCTGGTCTCCTCTAGGTCAACGGTTCCCGGAAAACGTCAAAAGCGCTTGGGAGCAACTTAAAACGCCTTCGGGCAAAAAAACACCCTAAGAATGATGTTACTCCATCTTCCTTAGGGTGTCAAATTAAGACTTTATTCTGTTGTATTGGCGATCAGCCAGAGCGCGAGCCGCGTCCTTAGCAAGCCACGGTCAGCTGCTTTAAGAGTTCCTCGAATTCTGCATTAAAACCGTCATAGGAGACCTTCAGCGGTCTGGTGAAATCCAATGCATACACTCCGAGAAATGACTTGCCGTCCACGACGTAGCGATTATAGCTCACGTCAATGTCAAAATCACACTTTGAAGCCACGTTCACGAAATTACGAACGCCATCCGGGGTCAATCGAATTGTCTTGATCATATACATCCTTCCTTTCCTCTAAAGCCAAACAATTAACTGCGAATTACTATCATTTTACACGTTTACCGCCAAAAGTAAACCGCAACGTTGACCAAAGTTTCCGCGATTCTCCCCAATATTTTGTGGTTTTTTCCGTCCATGTCCCCAAAAGGGCGGAAAAAAGTTAAAAGTTACACAAAAAAAGCCTTGCAATCGAAGAAAAAAAGCGTTTTAATAAATAGTGGCATGAATTTGCCAGAAAGGGCTATCACTATGAGCAACTTAAAACTCCCTAAGGAATATCATTCCGAACTAAACCTTTACGATACTCAGATCGCGATCAAGACCGTCAAGGACTTTTTCCAGACTCTGCTTGCAGAGAGACTTAACCTTCTTCGCGTGTCTGCGCCCCTTTTCGTTGACCCGGCTTCCGGCCTCAACGACAACCTAAACGGCGTTGAGCGCCCCGTATCCTTCGATATCAAGAACGAGGGCGGCAAATCCGGCGAGATCGTGCAGTCCCTGGCAAAGTGGAAGCGCTACGCACTGAAGAAATATGGCTTCTCCGTGAACGAAGGCCTCTACACCGACATGAGCGCCATCCGCCGCGACGAAGAGCCCGACAACATCCATTCGATCTACGTAGACCAGTGGGACTGGGAAAAGATCATCGCTAAGGAAGATCGTACCCTTGACACCTTAAAGGACACCGTCCGCACCGTGTACAAGGTACTCCGCAAGACGGAAAAATACATGTCCATCCATTATGACTACATCGAAGAGATCCTGCCGCACGACATCTTCTTCATCACCACGAGCGAGCTGGCAGAGATGTTCCCTGACAACACTCCCAAGGAGCGGGAATATTACATCGCCAAGGCCAAGGGTGCCGTATGTATCATGCAGATTGGCGACGTTCTGGAAAACGGCAAGCCTCATGACGGCCGCGCTCCGGACTATGATGACTGGGCACTCAACGCCGACATCATCGTTTATTATCCCGTTCTCGACATCGCTCTCGAGCTTTCCAGCATGGGCATCCGCGTAGATGAAAACTCCCTGCGCAGCCAGCTTGAAAAAGCAGGCTGCATGGACCGCGCAGAGCTTCCGTTCCACAAGGCGATCCTCAACTGCGAGTTGCCCTACACCATCGGCGGCGGCATCGGCCAATCCAGGATCTGCATGTTCTTCCTGCGCAAGGCCCACATCGGCGAAGTCCAGTGCTCCCTGTGGCCCGACGACCTCATGGAAGAAGCAAAGAAACAAGGTCTGCAACTACTGTAAAATCAAAGACGTGCCAACGGGGACGGTTCTTTTTGGCACATTTTGGCCAAAGGCTTGGAATGCGCAGCATTCCATGATCCCGACCGAAGGGAGGGACGTGACGAAGGTCGCGCAGGGACAAAATGTGCCAAAAAGAACCGTCCCCGTTGGCACGTCTTGCGTATCTTACTGTGGCATCCACACCACAAATCTCTCGTTCTCAAACACTTTCTCGTACCTGTAAAATCCCATGAAGCTTCGGATCAATTCCCACTTTTCATCGCCAGACGGTTCCACGCCATCCACGGAGTCACGGAAAGGATAGATTGGTCCAAACTCGGACAGTTTTTTCGACGTGATGACGATCGGTTTTTCGTGATCGTTCTTTGCAATGTCGGTCATGAGGCCCTGCAAGGTCTCAAGGCAGACGTCACGCGAAAATGAGTCAAGATCGCTCCAAGTGTGCATGGCAGGTGGCATACCCAGATAGAAAGACAGGGACGGCACGCCGCCGTGAAGGATCACTTTTCTGCCGGACAGGCCCTCTCTTTCCACAAACTCTGAAAGCTCCGACAAGGCATTCGCCCGCTCCTCGCTCATGTAGATGCCTTCTAGGGCCTTATTATGCGAAACGGCAGTGTTTGCATTCTTCACTCCGGTTCCCTCGCAGAACACGAAGAAAATCCCGAAGAGGAAAATCTGAACGCTCACAACGCCCAGGAAGGCCCACAAAACGACTGCGGCGGGAAAAACATCGACTTTTCGCTCCGACGCCGATTTGGGCCTGTTAGAGGCCTTCTCGAAGGTCCGACGCGTAAAGCCCGCAATTTCGGCCAAAACATAGGGGAAGAAAACAAACATATTGTTGAACGTGGGATAAATGCCATTGTTGCTCCCCAGGGAAGTCAGGAAACCTACAAGGATCAGCATCATCCCAAGCAACCGATCTTCTTTTTTACCTTTGAGGTAAATTATGTGCAAAAGCGCGATCCCGATCGCCAACATCCAGGTGAGTGCACAGGGCCAGTAGACGGGATCATAGCTTTGATAATAAAACGAAGTCAGCCTTCCCGCGCCCTCTTTCCTGGGGAAGACTATCCAGAACACCATGGCAAGTGATGCCGCGATCATTCCGATCCAACCAAGGACCACAAAGAATTTCTGTCCCTTTTCCCGTGCCTTTTCCGGAAGGCACAGAGGAAGATAATCGGTCACCATCACGAACAAGAATGCAACCACGGCGAAAAAGACCAGCCTTGGGATCCAATAAAGTGCTTCCTTAAACGGCCAGATCAGACCTGCGATCATGGAGAGCGGTTTGTAATCCGCGGCGTTCTCCGTCATGGCAAAAAGAAGTTTGATGCCCTGGAAATACTCTCCGATCCCATAGCGGAACGCAATCCATCCGAATCCGATGGCCAGTGGGATCACATAGCCTGCGATGCAAAGCAGCGTCCACTTGGCAAGACTCGCGAAGCCTCTTCCGATCCACGAGCCGCTTCCAGCTTCTGAATCGCCTTCTTCAGTTGCGCCCGAAGCATCCACTTCCGCCGTTTGGGCTTCCTCTTGATCTGCAGCCCGTCCGCGCTCCCATGCGTCAAAGAATGCATAGGCCCAAACGGCCAGGATCAAGCCCATCTCCGGCAAGTTCGAAAAGCGTACAAAGACATTGAGTCCAAGGCAAGCTCCTGCAAGGATCAGCATCCACCACTTCTCTTTGGTCAGGCCCTTGTACAAAAAGATCATGCAAGCCAGGAAGAAAACATAAGTCAAATAATCATATAGCTTCGCCGTGGGACACCAACACATTGACAGCGCGAGCATCTCGCCCAGGAAAGCAAAGATCGGCGAAATCTTCAGCGACCTCGTGCAGAAAAGATATCCCAAGACGGCAAGAAGGCTTGCGAACAGTCCCGTGTAAACATTCATGCCCAGCACCGTATGGCCGTAGGGCAGAAGCGTCAAAAGGTGCCCGATCGCATTGGAAAGGTAGGTCGCAAAAAACCAGGTCTTCCCCATGCTCTGGATCCCGGGATACGCAAAGTTGCCGAAGTTATATCCCACGTCCCAAAGGTCACCGCCCACCCAGACGTGACGCACGGGATAAAGGATCAGAACGGCCAAAAGGCAGGCCTCGAGAATGTGCCTGCCAATGTGTTTTGAAGTGCCCTTCTCCGCAGCGACTTTTGCTTCGGCGCCCCGCACTTTCCTATTTTGTTCCATGATATTCTGCTCGGTCATTTCGGCCTCCGTCGAAAAAGCGAGCTTGGTCTTTCTTACTTACAGAACGCAGCCCTTTTGCAGGATCACGTTGGCGTACTGACTCGTCTCCGACGTCGCAATGATGCAATATGCCTTCTTCGCCTCTTCGTAGAATTCGAAGCGCTCCAGCTTTTTGATCACGCCCGCGCCGCGTACCTCCGCTTTCTCGATCATCTTCTCATATGTCTTCCAGATGGACACGTCCGCATTGTCTCCGGGCACCCGCTCCATGAGGCTAACCGGTTGATCCACGTATTGATCAAGTGGGAACACCTCCAGGATCGCCTCGAGGATTTCCGGCACGCCATGGCCGTCCATCCGAAGCACAATGCCATTTTTCCCCATCGTCTGCGCGGGGAAATTGCCATCCGCTATTACAATAGTATCACTATGTCCCATCTCACACAAGACTTTTAATAAATCGGGGGATAACATCGGTGAAATTCCTTTTAGCATATTCTTAATCTCCTCATAACATATTTCCAATGGGCGGCAAGGGCCTTAGCCCTTCGAATCCATAGAATTTAACTGCATTTTCTCCGAGGAAGGCACGCTTGTCCTCTTCGGAAAGGCGCTCACTCTCCACGATAAAACGCACCGCGGAGCGATAGGTAATGTCCGTCATGGTGCGGGGATAATCGCTTCCCCACATAAGCTTTTCCATGCCGCAGATCGCTTTCGCCTCCAAAATGGCTTCGATGGCGGAAGGATAGGGATAAAACTCATAATGGAACAGCCAGGTCAAACCGCCGCTTTCGATGTATACGTTCTTGTTCTTTGCAAGCTCGATCTGCTTTTGCCACCCCTTAGTCGTCACCATGCCAAAGTGCCCAATGGCAATGCGAATATCCGGACAGGCATCGATCAAAAACTGAAGGCCCTCCACCTGCGCGTCGCCGTCCGCCATGTCGATCGAAATGAACTTCCCAGCCTGCTCCACTTTTTTGAAGACGGGAAGAAGCTTTGTAAGGTCCTGATCGGCAAGTCTACAAGCACAGACCTTGAGTCCGTCAAAGCCTTCCAACGCGAAGTCAGGCCGCTCCTCATATAAGGAGCAAATGCGAAACCGCTCAGGATAAGCCTTCCTCACCCGAAGAAGATAGGCATCCTGATTTCCGTCCATGTACTCCTGCGTCACGACGCAAGCATTCACCTGCGCATAATCCATGTTCGCAAGCAGGCGCTCTGCCGTGTTCGCGCCGTCCGTCAGATACGGCGGCATCATCTGCCGCACCTTTCCAAGAAAACTGCTCTTGCCGTTTTCGAGATGCACCACGGGCTTCCCTGCAATGCACCCCTCCTGCTTTTCCCACAGGTGCAGATGCGCGTCAATTTTTACACAATCCCATGCGCTCATAGCCACTCTCCCGCTTTCTCTCCGTGCCTGGCCGCAACACCTCATGCCGCCGTTTCACCCCACCTCGCAGCCTGATCGTGCAGCCCTGCCTAATCCGTCTTAGAACTCCTCCGGCTGACCGATCTCGATGAGAACCTTCGCAAGGCTGCCGTCATTGTTAGCAAGAGCCTTGAACGCCTCATCCGCGCGGTCGATCGGATATACCGCGCTCACCATGTCAAGCACGTTCACCTTTCCGGACGCGATCAGATCGATCACGGCCTGGAAATCCGTGGGATAAGAATTCCTGCTGCCAAACACGTTCAGCTCCTTCTTCAAAAGGATCGAATGCAGGAACGTGGTCTCCTTCTTCCCGTTGCCGATCAGGATAATGTTTGCAGCAAACGCCGCGCAATCAATGCAGGCAAGGAGTGTCACCGACAGTCCGCAGGCCTCAACGCACACGTCAAAGCCATTGCCGCCCGTCACCTTCATGGCCTCTTCCACAATGTTGGAGGTCTTGGAATTGATCACGCCGTCCGCGCCAAAATGCAAAGCCTTCTGAAGCCTGCCGTCCAGCACGTCTGCAACATATACTTCCGCGCCCTGCGCCTTCGCGGCGATCAGCGCGAACAGGCCGATCGGGCCCGCGCCCACCACAAGCACCTTATCGCCAGGCTTCACCTTAGCGCGGTGTAATGCATGATAACTGATGGTGAAAGGCTCCACCAAAGCCAGTTCCTTTGCGGAAAGACCCTTTCCGTCATAGATCCTTCCGACGGGCATGGAGATATATTCGCGGAATGCGCCGTCTCTCTGCACGCCCATGGTCTGGTTGTCCGTGCAGCAGTTTACGAAGCCGCGCTGGCAGGAATAACAAGTCCCGCAGTTAAAGTAAGGATTGCTGGTCACAATGTCGCCTGCCTTCAGGCCCTTGTCATTTTCCGGAATGGAAATGATCTGCGCGCTGAATTCATGCCCTGGGATCCTGGGGTAGGTCGTGAAGGGCTGGTTGCCAATATAGCTTGCCACGTCCGCGCCGCAGATCCCGCCGTAAAGCACCTTTAGGATGGCTTCTCCTTCTTTTGCGACGGGCTTTTCGGTGTCCGTCACACAGATTTCAAATGGTTTGTCGATCAGTACTGTTTTCACTTCTTTTTCTCCTTTTTACCTCTCAGGTAAATTCACATATTTCTTGTTCCAGATGACTGCCGTTTTCATCGGCGCATTTTTGCTGTAGATCTTATTTTGATAAGCGCCCATGGGGTCGCTTGTGAATTCGTCTTTATCGATCAGTTCCACGATCTCATCGTAGCTGCTCTTTGCAAGAAGCTCGATCGCATGCTCCATGTGGTCCTGACGGAAATTGATGGAGCCCATGATCAGGTGATTCTCAAAGCCAAAGGGCATCGTGTCAAAAGTGATCTTCGGCCCGAGCGAAAAGCTGTTGTACAGGCCGTTGCATCCAAGTACCCGATGTTCAAAAGCAATGCGATGCTCCACCTCACTTCCGCTCACGCCAATAAAGGTCGTTGCCCTGCCGCCGAGGGCCTCCGTGATGGCCTTCGCCAGCTCTTCTTCAGACGCAAAATCATTTTGCAGATACTGTGCCCCGGTCTGCTTTAGGGCATATTGTACCTTGTGAGAATCCCTAGGGCTCCGCGCCACGAAAAGCACCTTCGCGTTCTTATGCGCCTGCAGGATCAGATCCCCGATAAACATCCCCGTGGTGCCAAGCCCGAAGATCACCGTGCGATCAAAGATCTCCTCCTTGGCGATGGCACGCGCCTCCTCTTCCGAAACCTTGTACTTGCGCATGCACACGCGGAAGTTGTGAGCACTGCCAAGATCCTCCATGCGCTCTAGCTGGAACAGCATGCATGCGAAGGGATCTGGGAACACCATTTTCTTTGCAAAGGAAAGATCCAGCTTGCCGTCATGAACATAACCATCCGGTATGCGAAGAAGCATGTCAGGATGAAAATATTGTTTGTCTGCGAAAAGGCCGTCCGCCTTATCGCACCCATATTCAAAATAAGTTTCATCCTCGGTATATCTTGTCGGATCGTAGCTGTCGCCGCCGCGGATGAGTACGATGGCAAAGCGGTTCTCCGATGGCACCCAAACGATGCCCTCGTGACCATTGACAAGACGATTTTTCCCTTCAGGAAACTTGGGACCCAAAAGGCCCTCACTCCCCATGTGCATCAATGCATTGTCCGTTCCACAAAACCCGATCATTACGGGCTCGCACAGGATCCCGTCCTTTAATTCTTCACCGCGAAGGCGCTGCCTTCTTACGTTCGTGATCTCTACGTCACCGTATACCAAAGGATGCTCGGCATCATTTTGAAAATAGGTTCCCTTTACGATCATAGATGAACTTCCTTTCTGCACAAAGCGCACTAATTAACTCTATGATTTTATTATAATCCGATTCCTTTTCGGAACAATATTCAGAGGTGACGCTTTTTTGAAATTTATGTCGTGTTTTCGAAGTTTTTGGCGGCTATGATCCTTCCAAAAAGTGCAAAAAAAGACCGTCCCCTGAATCAATTAGGAGACGGTCCTGTCATCATTTTGAAATGCCTGCAGCCAACCGCTGCTCACATGGGCTTATGCAGATTGCCTGCCGGGACTCACCATGTCCTTAAGCTCGCATATGGCCATGAGCCCGTTTCTGAAAGCATTCACCTTCTGTTCCAAGTCTTCCTCGGGATTGTTCGGGCGAGCACTTGGCTTCTTGCTGAAAAAGCACGATTTCCCCATCCCCTCAAAGCTATCACTTTCGACGGACACCGTCATGACGTTGCCCTTAAGGCACAAGGAAAAGAAATACTTCTGACGGAGCCTTAGCAGCGTCTCGATCATGAGGGGCGAAAGGAATCGATACGCCTCTTCCTCATAGGTCGCTATGGTGTCAAAGCTTTCCGCAAATTCCTGATTCTCCGTGTCGATCACTGCAACCTCCCGATCCTTGATCTTCTTGAAGTGATTGACTTCCTTCTCCTTGCCAAAGATCGTCTTTCTCGACTTCGTGCTCATGACATTGACGCTTCCGCTTGTACTAAAGTTCGTCCGGAACTTAAAGACAAAGCCGTCGAAATACGTCGTCACATGCGTATGCCCGTCATCATCCGTACTTTCGGTATAAAGGTGCATCGCCTTGCTTTCAAACGCATCCAAGTTGCTCTCATTCTCCCAGTCATAGGAGCAGGAACCGTAAAAAGTCTCCTGACAGCCGTTCGGAATGGGCCGAATAAGGCGCGCCTCCGCCAGCGCTTTCATATACTTCATGTTCGCATCGACCAGATCGCCGCAATCTTCATGATATTCCAAAGACAGCTTCTCATCAAACAGCCGAAGCGCAGGCTCCGAAATCCTTTCCGTGAAGTTGTAGGTCTTATATTCCGGCGAGCTAAACTTCGGTCTGAGCCCAAAGACATAGAACAGTACCAGGAGAAATATAAAGAAAAAGACCGGCGCATAGGCGAGCATGAAAGGGAATAGGAACACCCCAAGAATTACAAGGAGCGCAACGCCCCCGCAACGCCCCGCCGCCAGCTTGCTCCTTAAGCCGTGCAAAAACGGCTTTGGCGCTATGGACGCAAAGTACTCATATTCCCGAAGAACTTCCTGCTTTTGATCCGGGTCAACTTCGCCACTATTCAGTTTTTGTCTTAATTCGCTATATGCCATACGCTACGCCCTTATAATTTCATGCCCATGTCAACTTCCTTCAAGGAAGCAAGATTCTCCTCATGCACATAGTCCATCTTCTTTACGCCCTTGGTGCCGCAAACGATGGAGCTAGGGAAGGAAACAATCATGTTGTTCAGCTTCGTAATGTTTCCGTTCACCGTGCGTCTCGAAGCGGAATACTGCTTCGACTGCTCGGAAAGCTGATCGATCAGATTGTTGAACAGCTGCGCGCTCTTTAATTCGGGATATGCCTCGCCCAGTGCGAACAAGCCTTTAACAACCTGCTCCTGGGACTTGGATGCCTCATTCAGTTCGCCGATCGACGCATTCTTGGGGATCTGAGACAAATTCCTTAATTCCTCAAACACCTTCTGCTCATGGATCGCATACTGCTCTGCCACCTTTTTCCCCTGCATGAGCACGTCATATCTCTGTCTGAGCTGGATCTCCACGCCCGACAAAGACTCTTCGATCTTCACCTTGATCCGGTTGATGCGGTTGCTCGTCGAAATAAACCAGCCAACGATCAAAACCACAACTGCAACAATTGCAAGAATCCAGTAAATCATTTACCCTTCCTCCTTTTTGCCAAATTGCTTTAGCCAACGTGTACCGTATGAAATCCGGAAACCATATCCTTCATACAATTACATTATATCAAATCGTCTATTTCATTACAAAGGAAACTTTCCTACGATAACGCACTTTATCGTGCAACCTGCGATCATTTCCGTGATCTTCCCAGTAATCCTCCCTGTCAAAAGCGGGGATTTTTTTCCCGTTTTAAACCGTTTTGTGGTATCCTAGAGGAGAAGAAAATGCCGCGAAACGTCCTTTCGCTGATCAGATCGATCGTCCATGAGATATGGATGGAAAGGGGCCAGAATGAAATATCGGAATCTGAAATTATCATTCACCTTGGAAAATACAAGCTTTCAGGTGCTGAGCATCAGCCTGGAAAAGATGGTGACGCCCATTCCGCGCCACAGCCACAGCACGAACAGCTACGAACTGCATTATGTCTCGTTCGGGTATGGGAAGCTGATCGCAGACGGGCAAAGCTATGACGTGGTCCCCGGCACCTTTTATATGACGGGGCCGGGCGTATTCCACGAGCAAGTCTCGGACCCCAAGGATCCCATGATCGAGTACGGCGTTTACCTGCAAGTCCTACAGGACGGCGCGCTGCCTGATAACGGTCTGGTGGAAAAATTCCTCGCGACCAAGTTTTGGTTTGGCGAGGCTGACGCGGCCCTCCATGAGATCATGAAACGGATCCTCTCTGAGCTGGAGCTCCGCCCCCTGGGTTATGAAAACATGCTTCCCGCTCTCCTGCAGGAGCTCATCCTGACCATTCTTAGGCTCTATCAGCAGCGCGAGCTGGCCATGATCCCTGCCCGTAGGAGCGAACCCAAAAAACTCCCTGACGACATGACCTACCTGAAGATTGAGGAGGCATTTTTGTACAATTACCGCGACCTCACGCTGGAGCAATTGGCTTCCCTGGTAAATTTAGGGATCCGCCAGACCCAGCGCCTTTTGCAGAAGCACTACGGCAAGAATTTTTCGCAGAAAAAAACAGAGGCGCGCATGTCCGCTGCCTGCTTACTTCTGCAGGATTTGAACACAAGCATCGCCTCTGTGGCTGATAAGCTGGGGTATTCCTCTTCCGAACACTTTACCACTGCCTTTAAGCAGTTTTACGGAATTACGCCCACGTCCTATCGCAAGAAAATATAAAGAACTCCCATTACTTCATGACGTCGATCTTCTTTTCTACCAGGAACTTCATGAACTCGGTGTCGCCGTGCTGAGGCGTTGCGCCCTCTGAACGGAAGCTCATGCCATCGCGCCCTTCCTTCGTGTAAGGAAGCCAGGTCGGAAGCTCATTTCCGTCCGTACCAGTACCATTAGGGTTGCCAGTCTTGATGAAGTTGCACCAATAATCACACATCTGACGAGCGAGGTCATAGTGACGACCCACAAACGGTCTCCAGCACTTTGCAAGCGTCTCAAAGAAGAACCAAAGCTCTACGGAATGGAAGGTACCGGGATTGTCCCAGCCAGGGATGTCGGGCTCGAAGCGATAGTAATATACGGGGCCGTCTCCATTCTCCTGTGCCTTTAACGCCACGGCCTTCACTGCACATTCAATGCCGCTGACGGGAGCATATCCCATGCCGCCCATACCGCCGACAACCTGTGCTTCAGGATAGGAAAGGAACTCGTCGGTCTTGTCGCCAAACCATGCCTTTGCCTTCTCAAGGAATTCCTCCTTAGACTTCGCATAAATCGCGCTCGGGAACTCATCGCCCGTGTTGCCTGCCATCAAAGCAACGGGCACGTGCTTGCCCTCCATGAACAGCTTCATGGAATTGCCAAAGCAGAACTTCATGTCTGCTACGGGGAACATTCTGTGAGGTCCCTCAGTCGCGCCAAGCATCAGGCCAGGCACAAACTCGCCATACTTTGCAAGAAGCGTCTTCGCGTCAATCTTTCTTGCCTCGTCGATGGAAGAAACGCCAAGGAACTTCAGGAACGCTTCACCATTCTTTTCAGCGGATTCCAGCGGCTCATTGCCAAAGCCGCCGTCATCATAAGGGCTGCTGATCAGACCTGACTGCACGATCGCGCCGCGGAAAAGACCCGTATTGGCAGGGCAAGTCACCTGTGCCATTACACTGCCGCCGCCTGCGGACTGACCTGCGATCGTTACCTTCTCGGGATCACCTCCAAAGGCTGCGATGTTTCTCTGCACCCACTTAAGGCCAGCCTGCTGATCAAGAAGGCCAAAGTTCGTGGGAGCGTCAGACTGCTTGGCTGTCAGCTCCGGATGTGCTAAAAAGCCAAATATGTTCAGACGATAGTTCACGGAAACCACAACAACGCCACGCCTTGCAACGCGCTCGCCGTCGAATTCCATCTCGGCGGGATAGCCCCACTGGAAGCCGCCGCCAAAGAACCAAACCACCACGGGAAGCTTTTCGTCTGCAGACTTTGCGCCCGTCCAAACGTTCAGATACAGACAATCCTCATCCATGGGGATTTCGGGATCCACGTGCCACTCACGGCAATAGATGTCAGTGCCAAGGCCCGGCGTATCCTGTACGGAGATCGGTGCGAAAGTAAAGCATTCGCGAACGCCCTCCCAATTGGCTGCAGGTTGCGGCGCGCGCCATCTGTTCTCGCCCACGGGCGGTGCTGCGAAAGGAATGCCCTTAAATGCCGTATAGCGCGGATCTGCCGCAGGAATGCCCTTCACGTAACCATTTTCTGTTTTTACGACTCTTAACATACTTCACCCTCCGTTATATTTGTATATTCTATACCTACGTGTCTATCGGATGACTGCCTCAGACACTTACTTACAGTGAAACAATAGATCAAATTAGCTTCCGTATCCCTGTTCAAAACTCTACCCAACAACAAGCGTCGTTTCAAACTCGGAATAATCGGGTCTAAGGTCCAGCTCCTCAATTACGTCAAGCATGGGCTCGCCGTCCACGTCAAAGTGCACGCGCCTGATCCCCGTGCTTCTCGGTCCGTCCACGCCAGGTCTTGCATGATACGTGTTCCAAGTGATGCCGTCCTCGTCGATGACATATGCATTATGGCCTGTGCCATATTCACCCTCATAGCTTCTCGAAGTGAACAGGGGGTAATTGTTCTTATACCAGTTCTTCGGATCCAAAAGATCCTTGCCCGCCTCGATCTGCAAAAGGCCAACCACATATGTACTGTCCACGGCCGCCGAAGAAAACGTCACGTACAGCTTGTCGCCGCGGATCAGGGCGAACGGCCCTTCATCCACAAAGGTGTGATTGTTTGCCCAGCCATATTCCGGCTTGGAAAGAACCACCGTATCGCTGGCAAGCATCCAAGGCTTCTCGCGGTTCAGCTTTGCAATGTAGAGCCATGCGCCAAGGTCCTTCGGAAGGAACTGACGCTGCGACCATATCACATAAAGCTCGCCCTGCCACTCAAACTCCGTCATGTCCAGCGTGATCTCCTTGCCGGCCTCACAGATGTCGCTCCCGTCCGCACGCACCACCCGCATGGGTCTTGACCAATCCTCTTTCTTCAGGGGATCACCGCCCTCGCGAAGCGCCATCACATGGCTCTCCTCGCAGAAAAACGGCCCAGGCGTGCAGGCATGGAACAGATACATCCTGCCATCGATCACATGGAATTCCGGTGCCCACAGAAGGCCTCCAATGCCCTCATAGGTCGTGCTGTCCAAGATCAGATGTTCCTCGGCGTCACGGATGCCTTCCAAAGAATCCGCGCAGCGCATATACAGCGTATGATTGCCATCCGCGTCATTCGTCGCGATATAATAATACTTCCCATTCCAGCGGCAAACGCAGGGATCTGCACGGTCCGTGCAGATTGGAAACTCGAAATGCGGTTGCGTGAGCCTCCCCTTTAAGGAGTATTTACCTGGGAGGTTAAAATCAATTTGGGCAAGGCTTTCAGCATCCCAAATGACATGTTTGGGAACCTGCGTGCCATCGCTGTAAAGGGCATTTACCATGACCCTCTTCAGCTCCGCTTCACTTCCAGCCTTCAACTCCGCCGGCGCCATAACGCCAACTTGCGTTGCGGGCATAAGCTTTTTCAGAAGGTATGCGCCGAGCTCATTAGGAATCTCGATGCAGTTGCAAGGCACCGCGCCTTGGATGCCGGCAAACGGGCTCTCGTTGCCAGCTTGCGAAGCGGCCGAGTTTGCGTCGGCTTTCATTGTACATGGAGCATTCACGCTGATCCCATCCTCGATCAACTGATCTCCCGAAATCACCACGCCCGCAAGCTTCACACTTGCATCGCCAATCCTAAGCTCCTCAAGAGAAGAAATTCTCTCTTTCGCCTCATACCACTGCCCATTCGACTGCTGCCACTGCAGGCGATAGAATCCCTTGGCATCGCGGCCAGCCACTTCATTTGTCGCGCTCCCACCGTTCGCGGTCTCAGATGCTTTTTCCACATACTCACACCGCACTGCCATAAGTGGCCCGTCCGCCAGCTTTATCAGCCCTTTTTCTTCATAGCACACGAGGTCCTTGCTCGTCCAGAGCACCGCCGTGCCAAGATCTTCCGTGTCCGTCTCGCCATCCGCCAGCGTTCGAACCGCAAAAACCCCATAGCCGCCTTCCTTTCGGGAAAACAACCAGGGGTTCTTCATACTCTTCGGGTTCAATGACCCGTCCTGATTCTCCGTCGCCTTCACAAAAAGCACGCCGGAATTATGATTCAAGGCACAAAACGAGCCCGCCTCATCCTGCAATGCAAGATGACAGCTGTACGCCAAACGCTTCGCATAAACCGCGTCCTCCAGCGGCTGCCTTATGTAACTTGCAATTCTCACGCCAAACTTCCTCCCATGATGATTTCAAATCTATCCCCGCGCCAACGCGCACTTCTAGTAAAACCTTTTACTAATATCTAGGATAACTCATTTTAGGAATTTTGAACATGATACATCGAAATAAGAAATTGATCTATTCTAAGATGAATCTCTTTACGTCTTTCCAGATCAAGAAAAATGATGCGGCCAAAAATACCGCAACGTAAACCGCTCCCGCAATCCAAAGATTAGGGATTGCAGTAATGACGTAAAAGGCAGTCATCAGCAGGATCATGTACGTGACGTTCTTCCATCGTGCCACTTGATATTTCTTAACAAGCGCGGCCTCGACATACATATACCAGATAAGCATGACAACGATCGAGGCAACGGATATTGCCGCCGGCGTATGAAAGAAATAATATGCGACATAGTTGGCGATCCCCGAAATAACAAGCACGACCACGCTCTTTTTGAAATACAGGAAAGAAAGATCAAGCGTTTTGTAGTAATTATACATGACGATCGAGATTGCCGAGCTGACAGCCAATCCCGGGAATATGATCCTGTAGATGGGCAATGATCCCGTGAACTTGGGAAGAAACCATTCGACAAATGCGCACAATGGGAAGTACAGGACCAGACACCCAAAAGCAAAGGCAAGAACAGTTGAGATCAGCCTCGGATAATTCCTCGGCAAAGACTCCTCTTTTGCTTTTTTGAGGCTGGGGTAAAGAACCGTAGCGATCGCAGCCGTCGCCGTCGTCACCAACGCGAGCATATTATATGCAAAGGCATACACGGCATAGGTGTTCGTATCAAACAAGATATTGACAAACTGTCTGTCCAAGGTGAGAACCAAAGACGCGCAAAGATTTGCAACCGTTAGCGGAAAGCCCAACTTGATCAGTTTTGGTATGTCGGACCACAGCTGCGTCCTTTTTCTGAAAGTTATATCCCTATAGGTGAAAACATACCATACTGCAAGAAAGGCTTCGATCAGCACGTAGAAAACAGTGTAGATTCTGTAGGAAATCTGGACGGGAGCAATCTTGGGGCTGATCCAAAGAAGGGCAACAGCCAACGCCGTAAGCACCGATTGTATGACTGTTCTTTGAGAAAGCTCACGAAATCTGCTCGTCACCTGTGAAATCGACTGAAAATACCCCGTAACGTTATGCACGATCAGATAGATACCAAGGCAAAAGAAAATAAAACGATATTCGCCCGTTAGGAACAACATGGCCACAGCGCAGATGACTGCGCCGATAACGACCTCGATCATAAACAGGGCCGCCGTATAGAACCTAAAAGAATGTCTGTCAAGGTCCTGGTAGTCCCATCCTCCATATTTCAGATGGATCCCGTCCACAATGCCAAAATGAAAGAGCCCCACATACAAGACATACAAAGTGAATGTTTTAAAATACCCATAATCCGTCACACCGACGATCTTAGGCAAAAGGAACCCAACCAAAACACCAGAAAGCAATTTCACCATGTTGCTTCCTGAAACCCTGATGATATCTGATAAAGTTTTCCGTAAGGAACTCCCGTTCTGAGACATGGCCCATCTCCAATCAATGCCTCGATCCGCAAATGCATGCAAAAGCGGAGCTAATTAAAGAAAACTAAGAATACTTTTTCAAACGAATCCTGATAATAGTTCCATGACAGGCTGCTTAGAAAGCCTAACGCAAGCAATATGACACAAAGATATTTCCTGTTGTCGCTCACCTTGTTCCCGCAATAAAAGCCCAAAATCCCATAGTTGATGATCGAAATATTACGATATAGCCTGTGGAAATTCTGTGAGATCATGAGCAACGGCAAAGTACAGCATATTGCCAGATTACATCCATAGATCAGTTCAGACATCAAGTGATACTTTTGGCATGTCGACGATTTGGATTTTTCCATGATATCCTTGTTGATCTTTGAAGAGAAGTAGAAAAATGCCTCTTGCATGATCAGAATAAAGATATTTCTCCAGTTCGTCCCCCTGTTATAGTAATTAAACTTTTTCTCCGTGGTGCTGAGCGAGAAAAGATATGTGAGCAAATTCTTAAATGAATCACTGAAGAACGACGTAAGCATTAAGAGAAACGAAGCCGCGAACACGATCCTCAAAAAAGTCTGCTTGCTTTTTTTAGTGTCATCGAGCATGACCATCAGGAACAGCAAATAGACGATCCCAAGCGCATGAAAAGAAGATGCGATCAGGATGCCGATCACATATTTGATAACGCCGCTCTTTTTTCTTTCCATCAAAAAGTGCAACGAATAAAGCATGATACTTGTCGTACAAAACAGCCGGATCTGGATCGCATCATAAACGAAAGGGAAAAATGCGTAGAGGCACAGAACAAGATTCTTATTGACGTTCAGCTTGCACAATGCCATCCAAAGAATGGAAAACACACAAACATACATGATCGTTTGAAACATTTCAAAGGAGAAACCTAACGCCTTTGCAATGTTTTTGACCAGAATAAAACCCATGTCAGGGCTATCTTCAATGCCTAGAACATATGTCCTTTTGTAGTTGTAATAGTCCGGATTATCGTTGTCGCTGATACATAAAAAAGCTAAAAAAACCAAAAAAGCCAAGGCAACCAGATCATTTAGCGAAACATATCTGTGCTTCGTTACCCTGATATGTATCGAGCCAAGTCTCTGATCGAATGGTATCAGTATGTTAGCTGCGATCAACAATATAAAGATTGAAATCTTTACGTAACTTATGTCCATGCTCAGTACTTCCTAAACTTGTTGTCTGTCGTCACCCTAAGAATCTAACAATCTCATATGTTTTTGCATTCCATGTTTCGCCGTCTGGATTACGCCTCGAAAACATCTTTGTCTGTTCATCATACATGAGTTTTTTCTGCGTTTCAAAAATCCTATCATTGAGCGAAACGTCAACTGTTCCAAAGGCCTGCGCCACATATGGATACTCAAAGGCAGGAGCATTATAGGAATATCCAAAGACATTAAAGGAACTTCCCTTTTTCAATGCGCACGGGACACCATTCCTGCGATCATACGCCGTTATGTCTAATGCGCATTCAACTGCCCTCCGAAAACGGTCGGAAGAAAACAAAGGGAGATCCCCGTACTTTTCCTTCAGCATGGCGAAGCCATACATGTCAAAAATGTGATATGCCTTAACAATATATTTTCTGTCCATTTTCTGGGGATTCAAAAACGCAAAAGGTGTTAACAGGGTTTTAATGAACAGCTTTCTGCGAATGGATTTATCAGGTAACCCAATGCTATGATACAACAATCCGTCGGAGTACAATCTGAAATCTCGATCTGCCCCTTTCGTCAGGAAATCGACGATCTGGTCATGAACCTCAAGATCCTCGCAGTAATCCTCCAGTTTTTGAGCGCACGCCGCAAACCAGACCTGATGGTTGTAGGTCGTGTCAGGGCCAATGTCCGTCCCGTCAAGTTCCGTTCGTCTCCATAGATGCAACTCTTTGTCATAAGGCTGAGAAAGGTATATTTTCCTTGCGGTCTCAAGGCATCTTTCTTCCTTGGAGATCTCGTAGTAATATAGCAAAGCATCCACAACCCAGGCTTGCCCGATCAGTCCGTTCAAATGGTCAAACTGATCACTCACCATACATTGTATGGCACCGGAAACAGTCTTTGCCTGCTCGTCACACAAATAGTCCGCGAACTTCTTGCAAAGCTCCAGATACTTCTCTTCTCGCTCTTTCTTGTAAAGGTACGAATAAATGATCAGATAATGCGCCGTGTTCCGAACGGGCGTGTCCTCATGCCCATGCGGTCCATTGTGCCCTGCGATCGCATGACCCAGTTCGAAAAAAGCGTCATAATAGTCTTTCGCCAAAAAACTTATGTATTCTTCCTGCCGTATCATACTTTCACCTTTTTCCGCCTCTTAGTAACCGCATGGCAAATGATGCGAGGCCATATTCCAAGGTTCCAAATCCCCTGGCAATGTCGAACTCTAATTGCTGGTACCAATTCAGCAAGTGGAATTTTTTATAATATTTGCTCGCTGACACCCTGTCATTCCAAAACATCTTCATGTTTGTCAGACCCACCATTTTGTGATGATGAACATATTCGTCCGTGTTGATGATCCCGGCCTTATATCCCAATTCCGATGCCTGACGGCCAGTAATGATCTCCTCGCCGTATAAGAAGATTCCTTCCCACAAAAAACCAATCTCCTGAACAAAGGAGCTTCTCAATCCAAAAAAGGCTCCGGGCACGGCATCTACATACCTGATCCCGTCAATGGCATGATCAATCTCAAAGTTTTGTTGAAAGTTCCTCGCCTTTTGAACTCCAAGTCTCGTTATCAAAAAGCAGCTGCGGATGGAATCGCGAAGCTTCGGAAAATCAAAGTACTGATGGATGATCGAGTTGTCATATCCATAGCGCTTCGTTGAGAGAAGAACAAGCTTTTCATCTTTTTCGAAATACCGGACCATGTTGACGATCGCACTGTTCTCGAAGGTTACGTCAGGGTTTGCGATGAAAACATATTTACAACCCTTTTCCTCAACGAGGTACCTTAGGCCGATATTATTGCCGGCATTATATCCGCCGTTTTTTTCGCTTTTCACGTAGTGGATCTTATCGTTTTGAAACTCTCCGTCAAAATCATCTTGGGAATGGTTGTCCACAACGCAGATCTCGTCGATCGCGTCATAATCTGCAAGCCTTTTCGCCAATGCGACCGTAAGATCATGGGAGTTATAATTCAGAATGACAATCCCAGTTTTTATTTCAGAATTCGTCTCCAGATCATGCATGTGATCACCTCAAATAAATGCTAAAAACTGATCTGCTATCTGATCCCACAGATAGTTTTCCGTAATATCGGCAATGGAATTGTGCGCCAGTGCCTCTTTCTTCTCAAGTGCCTCCTGAATCTTTTCGATCCACACGGAAACATCTTCAGAATCAACCAAAAGACCGTTTTCTCCATCTCGAATGATGTCATTGGGTCCCGGTGCCACATGAGCGATCACGGGCAGTCCGTAATACATGGCTTCCAGGATCGTCATGCCAAAAATCTCCTTGGGAGAAAGGTTGATCAGGCAATCGCAAGCCACAAAATACTTGTACATCTCCTCATAATTCACCCGACCAATATAGTGCACGGATTCCTCTAGCCCTTGTTCCTTCACGTAATCCTGAAGCGTTTCTTCCAAAGGTCCTTTTCCGATCACGTAAAGACTTGCCTTGTTTCCTCTTTCTTGGAATGCCTTCAGAATGTCACATGCCAACAAAGGCTTCTTGTAATCAACCAACCTTCCAACAAACAAAATGACGGTCTCATCGTCAGCCACGTTCAAAGCCCTGCGCGTCGCAAGATCTTTATTCTTCTCCTTTTGGAGAATGCCGTCATCGAGGCCAACACGGATCACTCCTGCACAAGGCACCTGTAGCCTTGTCATTTCATTTTTCACTTTGTTGGTTTTTGCAACGTTGACGGAATGATGATACGAACCTATATTCCTTTTGAGGATCAACTTTGTGTAGAACTGATGCAGCCATTGGGGATTGTCCGACAGCACGTTACCGAAGTAATGCACTACCTTTACTCCGTTCTTCCTTCCCCAGTTGATCACGTTCTTTGCCCACAATTGATTGTCCGAAAACAGAATGATACTCTCAGGCGAAAAGCGGGACATCAACTCAACGTTGAAAATTCCATGCAGGCCGATATGTTTGCTTGGCACGTAATATACAAACGGATACAACTCATCCTGCGTCACTTCGCTCACGGGTCTGTTCAGATACAACACCGTAACCTCGTGTCCCTTCTTGATCAAGGCGTTTGCCAGACCAACTTCTTGAACGTTATAAGTGCCGATTTTTCCAAAATCGCTGGTCCCCAGCCTCATCACTATGATCTTCACAGTTTCCAACCCCATTTGCCAAAATATCTGATCATGGAACGTATCATGATCTTGCGCATTTCGCGCGATCTATACGCGGCTCTCTTTCCTTCATGTATGATCGACAGTTTTGGAATGCATACGCATCGTCCATATTTGAGAAGCTTTCTTGTCAGATCAGCGTCTTCGTAGTAGAGGAAATACCTGTCATCAAAGCCCTTCACCTCCTGAAGGTACTTTGTCTTGATCGCCATAAAGGCGCCGGAACAAAATCCAATGTCAAAGGGTGCGCCGTCATTGTGTCTAACCTGATCTGCCATCACGTACGCGTCACGCCATTTCTGAAGGCATTTAAGACGCCCTAAAAACCTTGCCGCTATATAGTGCAGCCTAGGCTGCGCTTTGGGCGGATAGACATATTTTCCGTCTTCGGTAAACATCTCAGGCGTACAGAGCGCCACGTCCTCCGAATCCAGTAAAAACCGTGCCGTCTGACTAAGTATGTCCTTTTCAAAGCGAATGTCCGGATTGATCACAAAATGGACGTCCGACGAAAGGTGCGGCAGTGCCTGATTGTGACCATGACCATATCCACCATTGGTCTGGCTGCTGATCACCTTCGCAAAAGGGTATTTCTGCTTCACGTGTTCAGCCGTTCCATCCGTTGACGCATTGTCAATGACAAACAATTCAACGTCCGCAAAGCAATCACAGTTCTGAATGCTTTCCAACACCCCGTCAATGTCTTCCATGCTGTTGTATGTTACGATGGATATACTGATCTTCATTGAGCCTCCGTCTGGCGAATGCTTTCTTCAAACGTGAATAATTGATATTTCCCCTCAAACTCCTTTGAAAGTGCGGCGTCCACCGCCAGGCTTCCAAACGCTTTGTTCACAAGGCTTCCGATCTTGCCCGGGAAACACGCCCCCACTGGAACAAGCCAGTTCAGGCTCTTGGTGATCCATGGCTTCTTGCCATGTGCATTTGCGATCTCTCGAATAAAATCCGACGTTCTGACAAATGTCGGATCCTGCGGCCAGAAAACGCCGCCGCGTCCATCAAGGATCAATAATCTCACGAACTCGCTCAGGTTACCGATGAACAGAACGGAACGCTGGTTTTCAAATTTGGGAAACAACGGGCTTTTCATGGCGATCTTGCGCAGACCGTTGTAATTTCCCTTGCAGCCTGGGCCGTAGATCATTGGAGGCCTCAGGATTGCGATCTGAAAAGCGTCGCATGCAAGCTCCGACAGCTTCTGTTCCGCCTGCCATTTGCTGTCACCGTAAAAGTTAGAGGGCTTGGGCGTGGTTTCTCTCCCGATCAGCTCTTTGTTCCTGTAGGACCCATTTCCGCGATCGCCGTAAACCAAGAGCGAGCTCATGTAAATAAACTGCTTTACGCCTGCTTCTTTCGCGATTTTCGCCGTTTGTACGGCCAGATCACAATTCACTTTGTAATAAAGCTGCTTGGTTTCCTCGCTCACGTGGGAGATGTCAGCGTGCGCGATCCCGGCGACGTGATATACTGAATCAAAGCCGTGAAAATCAAAGTGACTCCACTCCTCGTCCAGCATGTCAAGGATCTCGATCTCAAATTCGTCCGAATGCCGCTGCAGCCAATTGGCAACATACGTGCCGACATAGCTTCCCTTGCCGGTGATCAATACTCGTTTCATTTGTCATCCTCTATAATCTCAGCCGCAATACGCCCGTCCGTCACGTGATCCTCCACGTCCTTCTGGCTCAGCACCAGACCGATCGTCTTGAAAAAGATCTTCATGTCAATCGCAAAGCTGATATGATTTACGTAATAGATCTCCTGGTCATACTTTTCCTGAAGGGTCTGGTTATTGCGTCCGTGGATCGCCGTCCAGGACGTTATGCCCGGCAACACTTCAAAGCGGACCAGCTGTTCCTCGTTATAGGAGTCGAGATCATTGATCAAAAAAGGTCTTGGGCCAATGAAACTCATCTCACCTTTCAGAATGTTCAAAAGCTGCGGCAATTCATCTACGCTTGTCTTTCTTGCAACCTTTCCGGAAAGGGTCATACGCTCCTGATCAGAAAGAGCCTTGCCGTCTTTGTCTCTTGTCTCGATCCGCATGGACCGAAGCTTGTAAAGCGTAAAGATATTCTGATGATATCCGGGACGTCGCTGTTTGAAGATCGCAGGACCTTTCGATTCAAGCCTGATCCAGATCGCAAAAACAAGCATGATGATCGAGGCTGGGATCAGAAGGATCAACGCCAAAAGGATATCCAAAACCCGTTTGATCTTCAGGTACCTTTTTTGTTTCTCCGTGAAGACATGTTTGCTCACATACGCCATGGCAGTCAGACCCCTTCGCCTTTCGCAGGATTCCCTTTTACGACAGTTTCGGCCGGTACGGGGCGAACAACAACGGCACCCATGCCAACGAATGCTTTGTCTCCGATCGATACGCCGTCGCGTATCGTACTGTTGCCCGAAATAAAGACTTGCTTTCCCGTTGAGGAACTGCCAAACATGATCGTCTCGCCGACGATCAGCGTGTCCTCACCAACTTGTACGTTATGCGAGATAAAGCATGAGTTATCGATGCGGCATCCGGAATGAATGACCGTATCGTCAATGGCGCCTTTGCAGACAACCACGTTGGCACCGATCTGCACGTTATCTTCAATGGTCACGCCGCCAAACTGTGGGATCGTCACAACCTTTCCGTCCTCACTTCTTCGCGTAGTAAGACCATCTGACCCGATCACCGTGTTCTCGCGGATAATGCAGTTGCTTCCGATCATTACGTCACCAATCAGCTTCACGCCGGAACCAATATAGCAATTGTCACCGATCACAACGCTTGAATCAACGTAAGCACCGGGAAAGATCGCACAGTCACGCCCAATGGACGCGCCTTCGCAAACATAGGCTCCGTTAACGATCTGAAATGCCTCAGGTTTGCGATTGTAAGTGATCCCGTTATCACGGAAAAACTCTGCAAATCCAAGTCTCGGTTCCCTGTGCGGGATCACGGCGTGTTTTGCCGAAAGCTCTGCCGGCACTTCAACGTTTTGAGGCCAGATCACAATGCATTCCTTGACGGAAAGCGTAGCCTCCCAGCGATCTAAGTACTCTGGGGTGACAAACATCACGGAGTTGTCCTTCGGGTGACCCAGCGAAGACGGGCGAACCACGTCGAAACTCTTTGTGGCATCATATTTGGATGCAGATACTCTAAAATATTCTTTCATAGCATCTCCGATCAACCAAAGATTTTCAAAAATCAAATGCAGCGAAAAACACAATCAAACGCCTCGGCGTAAACCCTGCCGGACTGTGCTCCACGATACGCCGCAAGCCCCTCTATTGCCTTTTTCGACCTAGGGTGAGGGTATTCCCGCATGACACCTTGATAGGCCTCCAGAGCGCTCAATTTCACGTTCAGGCCCTCTTCGCCGATCTCAACAAAAGTATTCGGAACGAATCGGTTCTCCGCCGCATTCAAACTCCATTCCGTGCTGGAAGGCACTTCCATGTAAAGCAATTCCTTCAGCCGCGGCACACCTTCCGTTCGCTGAAACAGTCTGCACGCCGCATTCACTGCCTTGCCCGTTTCGTGATGATCGATGTTGGTATCTGACGGATGGTGCGTGATCAGTACTTCTGCCTGCCAATCCAAGATACAGGATTCAATAAACTTGACAAGTGAAAGATGCGGCGTAACGTTCATTTCAATGTTCGGAAAATCGGCATGATATACCTTCTCAACGCCAAGGATCGACATTGCTTTCGCTTCGTCCTCGGACAGGGATGCGGAAAGGTTTGCCCTGGCCGCAGCCTTGCCTACCATGATCGCGATCGCAACGCGATTTCCCTCTTTGATCAATTTGCTTATTGTTGCTCCTGCTCCCAAAACCTCATCATCCGGGTGTGCTACCACTACAAGATAATTCATATGTTTTCATCTCCTCCGTCAGACCCCTCGGGCACATGGTTCTCGTCCTTGCCAGCATTTTTCATGGCCTTCGCTTCCTTCACGAACCTTCCACCCTTTATGGATAAGAAAGTCCGATAAAAGGGAAGGAACGGAAGCAGTATCTTGTATTTGTAAAAAAGAGGATAACGCTTTTCAAAACGTGCGTAATTTTCATTTTTGCGGCTGAGCGGCACGAAAAAGCGATGAAGGGAATAATCCACGGCCGTCCAATCCCGTTCGTTGCATGCGTTGGCCACCATATTGTCTATGGAACCTGTCATCGTTGAATGCATGACATAGCTTAACATTTCCCTTTCGCTTTCATTCAGCGTGACGCCATCAAAAAGATGCATGGAAAGTTCTCGATTGTCCCTTTCAAAGCCCGCTATGTCAAGCTTCTTCATTTCTGCAAGGACATAATCCATGTCAAGCTTGTTGTGCTTCAAAAAGAGGTATGTGTCGAGGATCGCGCGAAGGCCAATCCCCTCTCTGGAGTAATGCTTATACTCATGCGCGATCATATAAACGTAAAAGTCTTCCGGAGAAAGATGATAGCCATAACCGTTGTCATCATCCTTCACAAATCGGCTTTTTGCGTCATGATAATACTCAAAAAGATTCTTTTTGTGGAATTCGGCAAATAGTTTTGTGTGCATTTCAAAACTATACACCGGTTCCTTGTGATACACGTCATGATACCCATTTCCAAACTCTACCATTTGGTATCCGAGCTTCTCCATGACATCCTTGACTTCACCTGCTGCATCAGCATCGATCAAGATGTCATTATCAGTCATCTGCCTAAGTCCGTATCCAGGGTAAAGATCCTGAAGGACCACGCCCTTTAGAAGGGCATGCCAGATTCCGTTTTTCTCGAACGCCTCAAGGATCTTTCGACGCTCCGCCTCAAAAAGCATGGCCCTTTGTACTGCCTTGGCCTTTTTTTTCTGAAGCTCCACGTTTTGGATTCCGGCATGCGCGGCAGCTTCTGCCGTGATCGCATCCAGGCTGTGTCCAGTTGAGATCTGACAAAGAGCCAAAGGATCCAGACTCTTTAGTCGATTCTCATCCGGGGCCTCCCCGCGGACCAGGCAGGAGATCAGCCAGATCATGTCCATGAAATTTTTCTCATACGCATTTGCCTTCAAGGCTTCCTCTTGCGTATTTTCTTCTTCTCTTTTCATTGGCGGATCAAATCTCCCCTATAAGTGCATTGGATGGTATGTCGTCACGATCTTCTTTACCATTCTTCGGATATCTTCATCGTTTCCATATGCGGCCTGGGCCAGTTCTTCGAGTTGGCCCATGAAGGCCTCCATGTCGAAGGGGATGGGCTTGCCGATGTGAATGAGCTCGTTGGCCGTGCGCTCAAGGCCCTCTTCCGCCATGAGCTTTTCCTCATACAGCTTTTCGCCGGGGCGAAGGCCCACGTACTGGATCTTAATGTCCACGTCGGGCTTGTAACCACAAAGCTTGATCAGGTTGCGCGCCAGAGTGTCGATCTTAACAGGTTCGCCCATGTCAAGAGTGAAAATCTCGCCGCCCTTTGCGTAGGTGCCCGCCTGCAAAACGAGGCTTACGGCCTCGGGAATGGTCATGAAATAGCGGATGATGTCGGGGTGCGTGACGGTCACGGGGCCACCCTTTGCGATCTGCTTTTGGAACAGCGGGATCACGCTTCCGTTACTGCCAAGCACGTTTCCGAACCGCACGGCCACGAATTCCGTTCGAGTCTCAATCTTTTGATCCAGGAAGACCTTGCGGGAGTCCGTTTCGTCATTGTGTCCGCTGAGGTTCGGCAAAATGTCCTGCTTGCCTTCCCTGCTGATATAATCCATGGATTGGATCACCATCTCGCAAAGGCGTTTGCTTGCGCCCATGATGTTCGTAGGATTTACGGCCTTGTCCGTGCTGATGAGCACGAAGCGCTTCGCGCCATATTGCATTGCCGCGCAGGCGGTTTTGTAAGTGCCGATCACGTTATTCTTGATGGACTCGCAAGGGCTGGCCTCCATGAGGGGCACATGCTTGTGGGCTGCGGCATGATATACAATGTCGGGACGGTATTTCTCAAACACGGAATTGAGCCGCCTGCTGTCGCGCACGGAACCAATGAGAACCGTTAAGTTTAAGTTTGCATAGCTGCTCTTAAGCTCCTGTTCAATGTCATACGCATTGTTTTCGTAAACGTCAAAGATGATGAGGCGCTCAGGATTATGCCCTGCAATCTGTCTGCAAAGCTCGCTGCCGATGGATCCGCCGCCGCCAGTCACAAGGATCACTTTGCCCTCAATGCTGTTTAGGATCTCGGTTAGGTTTACCTTGATCGGCTCACGTCCGAGAAGGTCCTCCACGGCCACTTCCTTCATCCTGCTGAGGGAAACTTCTCCGTTCAAAAGCTGATACATGCCAGGAAGGAGCTTTAGCTCGCAACCCGTCTCTTTGCAGATGTCAAGAATGTCTCTGGTCTGCTCTCTGGAGGCACTCGGGATTGCAATAAGAATCAGGTCGATCTGATACTTCTCAACTGCGCTCAGAATGTCCTCCCTGCCGCCAACCACAGGTATTCCCTCAATGTTTCTGCGCCATTTGTTTGGATTGTCATCGATAAAACAGCAAACCTTGTAATTGATCTCGCTTGCGTGGAAAATGTCGCGAAGAAGCACCTGACCTGCCTCACCGGCACCAATGATCATAACCTTCTTTTCAAATTCGCTTGAGGATCGTTTCCCGCGCTCAAGCACGACAAAGCGATAGAAAAAGCGAACAACCGTCGTCAGGAAAAACTGCAGGATCACGCCAAAGAAATAATACGCAAACGGCATCCTTTGAAAGAGAAGCGTGATGCCAAAAAGTTGTACCAAAAAAGTAATGCCATTTGCCGAGATAAGTCGGATCAATTCCTTGTAGCTTGCAAACCGCCAAATGCTTTGATAGAGATAATGTGAGGCAAATGCAAACAGAACTGCGATGGAATAGATCGGGATAAAGCGGATCGCAGACTGAAGGTAGTAGTCCGGAATCTGCGAGTACTGGAAATCAAACCTCGCCCACAGTCCAAACAGATAGGATGCGTTTGAAGCCAAAATGTCGTAGCATGCCATCAGAACGGCCATGACCTGCCAATGCTGAAAGCCCTTGCCCTTTTTATTCAGTTGTTGTATGGATTGCTTTTCGTTCTCAGCCATTTGTCTTCTTTCCGATCATTTTCTTGATGTGGCGCTTTACCCACAAAATGGCGCGCTTTGCGAGGATCCGCACAGGGGCAAACATCACCCAAACCCAGGAATACACCTTGTATCCAAAGTTCTCGCACGTATAGTTCTTTCCCTTGCGCATAAACCCAGTCATGACGCCAAGAATGTCATCGTCCGTGATGCCGTACTCCTTGTTTATGCAGTTATCGCCAAGGATCACGTAATCGTCCCGGCGCACCTCGATGATCCTGTGTAGAACGTACTGCCCCGGCGGACGCCTGTAAAGCACTACGTCGTATTTCTTGCAACGTTCCTCGCCCTTTTTGGTGATGGTAAAAAGGTCGCGTCCCTGTTTGATGAGGGGGAGCATGCTGGTACCGACGTTGCAATAGGTCAAATCGCCATATTGTTCAAAGTATTCTTCGTACTTCATGTCTATTCAAGGAGGCCTGCGCCTGCCAAAGCATCAATGACCTTTGCCGCATTCACGCGTGCCACTTCCGCCGTTACGTCATATTTCTCCGTCAACGCCCGAACAATGGAATCCATGTCCGTTTCGTTTTGCAAAAGGCCTACGATAAATCCGCCCGTCTTATTCATGCGAACAAGTCCGTTAAAGCGCTCACGCCCACTGCCTGCGTCCACGGCAAACGTCTGTCCGTCGATTTCATTTACGATCACGCCTTCCTTTAGTTTCATGCCATTATTACCTCCCTAATACTCTTTCCTGTCATCGCCTCGCAAGCCATGATGGCTGCTTCAGGCGAGATGTTACATTCCATTTGCCAAAGTGGCACGCGTTTTGTTAGCTCGGCCACAAGTTCAAGTGTTTTTTTCATGCCGTCCGCCGCGTCTGGACGGTAAACGCTTGCGAGGAGCTGCACCAGGCCATCTCCCGCACTAACCTTCCAAATTCTGTTTTCCGCGCCTCGTCCAAGAAAGCAGATGCCTCCGATTGGCACGCTGACGTTCGTATCCAGATGATGTTTTCCGTTCCAGGGCGTTCCGTACGCCTGAAAACTCTCGCCGTCAAAACGGAGCAGGGGCTTGTCATCATTGATCATGAACACCCGATCACCAAAGGTTTCCCGCCACAGCCTTGTGTGCGTGGATTTTCCGGTGCCGCTGGGCGCCAGGAACAAATATGCCTTGCCGTCCATGGCAATGGCAGATGCATGGATCAAAACAACGTTCCGATGAACCAGGCGTTCACAAAGCTTACGGTAAATGGCCAGCGCCTCGATCATGCCGTCAACTGCGCGATCCGTCTCACCATTTCGCGCGGCTTCGCTGCGAACGTCAGATTCAGTGATCTGAAAGGTTTCGTCTATTTCAGGCTTACAATCAATGCCGGACATGCCCGTGACGTCGAGCTCGCATGCCTTCTTTGCGGCGACCTCATAGTCCGCAGCCATGGCCTTAAAATATTCATGTTGAAAGCTGATCCGAACCGTCGTATCAGCAAAACGATAAATCCCTTCCATTGCCTCTTCCCATCCGCTTGCCCGTAAAAAGGCATGCCTAAATAGGGCATATGCGCTACACCCCTATAGTATCCTACCATAAAACCATAGTTTCTTCAACAAAAACAACGAAAGAATGTACAAAAGAAGCATATTAAAAGGGGACGCGGTCTTTACCGCGTCCCCCAGTGTCTTGCTTATGTTTCATTTCATGGTTTTAAGGAATTGTTTCCTGCCCCAAGGCCATCAGTTACTGCCATTAAGGCTCTTGGCATATGCCTTCGCCGCGTCGCCGTACTTCATCATTGCCTTCATGAGGTTCTGGAAGGTTCCCGTCCCGCCTCCGGCCAGCTTCACGTACGTCTCGATGCTGTACGCGATCGTCACCGACTTTTTGCCGCCCTGGTGGAACGTCGCGTACACCCTGTCGCTCATCCTACCCGCGTGGAGCTTCCTGAAGTCCACGTAGTACGAGTTCGGCGTCGCGCCGGGATCCGTCACTTCCCTGAAGTCCGCCCCCGTGAACGTCCAGGCGTGCCCCTGGTCGTCCGTCATCTCCAGCGTCAGCCCGCTCAGGCTCTCCGCCGTGAACACGTAACGGATCGCCACCGTCTCGTTCAGGTACAGCGCCGCTCCGGAGAAGG